>Ga0209614_1000439_pt1 | contig 36877 bp, 35 predicted proteins | sample BlaSprsedimmetaG_FD_185484 | JGI IMG/M metagenome (GOLD analysis project Ga0209614, IMG submission 185484) | Hot spring sediment bacterial and archeal communities from California, USA to study Microbial Dark Matter (Phase II) - Blank Spring... ...
TTACAATTTGAAGCAACTCCAGACGCTCAAACAATCGTCTGCTTGAGCGATAGCTATCTTTCTCCACAGGAAATACGGGTTATAGTGGCCCTGAAAGAGTGGTCAAAACCATTATTTTGAGCAAAAAAGGGGTTTGCAAAGGGTTTTCAACCCTTAAGTGAACGTTTTGTCTGGTTAATCGAAAACCTCTGAAGCATTTTGAAATACTGGCAATTCCCCAAAATCGACGATTTGCCTTATATTTGTATTATTAACTATGAATTTTCGAAGATTGACTCCATATTTTGCTCTCATGAATTTATTTGAGCATATAATCCCGAAATATCCTGATTTTCTAAGCAATCTGTGTGATTTTTCGATGAAATAGACATACAAATCAGCAGTGCCCGCATAGCTATCATATCGTTTCCTCGTGTATTCTTTAAATTCCTGCCCGAGAACTTCCTGCCGCACGTACGGTGGGTTGCCGATCACCGCATCGAACCCGCCGTTCGACATGATCGACGAAAACTCGCGCTGCCAGTCGAAGGGGTTGATCTGGCGGATCTCCTCGGGAGAGAGGGCCGCCTTCTCGTCGGTGAAAATGTCCGGCCCGATGAGCGAGTTGCCGCACTTGATGTTCTGGTGCAGGGAGGGAAGGGCCCGCTCATGGAAGAGCGTCAATTGTTTCGAGACCGTCTCCTCGTTCTCCCCTTCCAGCACCTTCAGCAGCAGGGAGAGTTTGGTGACCTCGACGGCTTGGGTGTCGATATCCACCCCGTAGATGTTATTGAGCAGGATGCGTTTGCGCTCCGCCGAGGTCAACCGCCAGTCGCTCCGCACCCGGGAGCCGTTGCCGTTCCCAGCAGCATAGACCGGCAGGTCCGTAGCCTGCAATTTGCGGGGTTTCCCCCTCCCTCTGGCTTTCGGTTGCGGTTGCACCGGAATAAGGGCCTGCACCTCCTTTGAGGTCGCCCCCTTCTCCTTGATCACCGGGACGAGGTGTTCGATGTACCAGTCACGGTGCCAGTCGAGGAGGAACTGGTAGGCCCCGATGAGAAACGATCCCGACCCGCAGGCGGGATCGAGGATATGGAGATCGGCAACCTCCTTCGGGCTCTTCCCCTCGACGAGTTTGCCGACCGTGTTCTTCACGATATACTCGACGATGTAGGAGGGTGTGTAGAACACTCCGCCCGCTTTCCGCACCTCGGGCTTGTACTCGACCTTCGCCCGGCCGCCGTCGGTGAGGCGGATGACTTTGCCCAGGAACTGCTCGTAGACGTGGCCGAGGATCTCGGTCGGGATCAGGGAGAACTCGTACGGGCTCTCCGGGTAGTACAGCCTCCCGATGATCTCCTTCAGGACCTTGTCGTCGATGGTGAGGGAGAGTGATATAGTATCGGGCATTTCCGGCCGGCCCGGCTCCTCGTGGAAATGGAAGAGGCCAGAGTTGTAGCGGTCGTCGGCCTCCTGGAAGATCCGGCAGAGCTGCGGGTAGATGTCGCCGTTCTTCGTCAGGTCCCCCAGGCGGCCGTACTTCTCGATTCCCCGGTCCTCGCAGATGCGCAGGAATACGATTCGGTCGATGGTCTGCTGGACCACCGTGTTGAGCTCTTCCTTGCTGATCGTGTTGCGGAGGGCGATGTTGCGGGCAAGCACGTCCCGCCAGTTCTCGATATCGGCGAGGAAGGCCTCGTCCACCCGCGCTGTCCCCCGCTTCCCCTTCTTCGACTCGACATACCGGTCGAACGATCCGAGCTTGATCGATTCCTGGGAAAAGATCGATTCTATCCAGTCCCATTTCTCGGGATACTCCTCGTAGGTGAAATACGCAATCCGGGCCGTGGCAGCGTTATCCTTTGTCCCGATGGGTATGGTGCAGTCGTAGACGGCGAACTCCTCGAAATCGGTGAGGATGCTCATCTTCAGGTTGGCGTTCCACGCGTACCGCCGGAGTTGCAGGGCAGCGTCGACATCCTCCTTGACATTAACCTTGGGTTCTTTCGCCTCTACGAGGAATTTTGTCTGGCCGCCGATCCGGAACGCATAATCAATGAAATTCGTCGTCCCCCGGATCTTGATCGGCTCCTCGTGGGCCACTTCCTTGTATGCCTCGGAATAGCCCTGGTTGTTGTCGACGTCCCACCCCATTGCCTTGAAGAAAGGGTCGATAAACTGGCGTCGGATCTCGGCCTCTTTTTTCTGGCCCCGTTTATAGGATGGTAAATGAAACTCAAAATTCTGCGTAAGATTGAGAATTGCCGGAGGAACTGCCATATAACACAACCATCAGAAGATCGATAGAAAAAAATTCCGAAACGAGTGCGATATCGTTCCTTACCGAGTGAAGCAGTTTCACGTCGGTCTTTGCGTGCTTCACGTATGGCGACAGTTCCGCAAGCCTACCAGTGCCGTGACGAAATACAGCCCGAACATGGCGCTCACGTAGACATTCCCGTTCATAACCCCCCACGACACCCACAGGAGGTTGCCCACGATCCACGAGGAAAAGCCAAGGGCCCTGCTCTTCTCCGATCTTCCGACAACGCAGATGGCCCCGCGAATGCCCAGGGCCGAGGCAGGGAGCTGGAGGAGGTCGAGGGCCAGCATCAGCATACCCCCTTTCCCGCGTTCCACTCCCGCACCAGCCGGGCATAGCAGGCCTCGCAGATGCAGGTTCGAAGATCTCTCGACTGGTAGACTGCCTTCCCCCCACCGCAGATCCGGCAACGTCCCAGCTGCACTGTGGCCCGGGTGAACTCCCGATGGTCGAGGAGGCCCGGCAGGGGTAGCATCTTCCCCTCGCTCTGCCGATCCTTGCACACCGTGCCGAAAGCGAATTGCGGCGCACCGGGCGGGCCATGGAGATGATCCGCCGCGCAGGTTGAGTCTCCAAAACCACTTACACCGTGCGGGGATTCATGGGCACACCCGGGCGCACCCGCACCCGAGGCCCGCTTCCCGGGTGCTTCCCCGGATTGCTGTATACTCTTCTCCTGTACAGTACATGTTTCAGGTACAGTACTATTCCCGCACAGTTCCAAGCCGTCCTGCCCTTCGTTTCCATTGCACCCATCGCCGCAATCACGCGACAACCCGCTGCAGGATCCGCCCGGGCCGTCCGGGTCGTCATCGTCCTTCTCCAGCCAGATCCCCGCCCCGCCGATCCACTCCCGGTAGCGCTCGACATCGAAGGAGAAATGGTGCTCGCGCCGCCGGATAGTCCAGCCGCAGCCCTCCTCCGCCACTGTCGCATCCACGAAACTGATCGCCGGGCACTTCTCCAGCAGGCCCGCGTAGTTCGTCCCCCGGCTCGAGTAGCCGTGGAGGATGCGGTAGGTCTGGTAGTAGGTGAGCCCGGTGGCCTTCTGGAGCATCTTGATGGTGAACATCTCGATGCCCATCGCCGCGATGGTCTCCAAGGCCGCCGCCTCGTTCTTGGTGAGCTTGGTCTCCTGCCCGCCGGTGGCCCCGTCCAGCGCCGAGTAGAGCTGCACCGCCGCGTCGAAGTCCGCCACCGTGGCCTCGATGCAGCGCTCGCCGGTGTGGATGATCTTCCGGCTCCGCTGCAGCCCGTGGATCGCCGCATGGCACTTGATCAGGTCGAAGAGGATGGCCGGGTTGCGCCGGTTCGCCGTGCTCGAGAAGCTGATGCGGTGGGCGAAGGGGATGGTCACCCGTATCGGTTCTTCCTTGAGGTTCTCCCAGATCGCCCGGCAGACGTGCACGTCGCCATCATCACCCGACACATCGGGATCCTCCGCCTCTCGTCGCTTGAGGTGCTCGAGCACCGCCCGGTCCTGCTCGGTCGAGTCGTCGATCCAGATGGTGAGCATGCGGTTCATCACCTGGTCGTCGCCCACGTTGTCCACCTTCGCCAGCCACCAGACGCAACGCTCGGGGATGCAGCAGACCCGCAGCTGCCGGTCGGTGGTGAGGGTCCGGTGCTCGATCGGCTCCCGGAAGTTGGCGGTGGCCGACTTGAGGACCTCCTGCAGGTCCTCCGACAGCGACACGTCATCGAAGAGCAACACGGTGCCGGGCCGGAGCTGGTCGTGGTAGTAGAGGGCCTTGTTGGAGACGGTGCCCTTGAGCCGGAACTCCGGGGGGATGAGCCGCAGCATGGTGTTGCAGGCGTGGGTCTTGCCCTTGCCGGAGTTGCCGGAGATGGAGACGTGCAGCCCGTTGGTGTTCGCCACCGACTGCGAGGCGACCGACATCACCAGGCACTCGGCCACCACCCGGTCGCCCACGTGCTCCCGGTTGAAGGTGTCGAGCAGGAAGGCGAGGGGCCTGCCGTACCGCAGGATCTCGAGGGCTTCGGCACGGTGCTCGCCATTACGCTCCGGTGCCGGCGCCGGGGGAGGGGGAGGGGGCGGGGGCTCCCGTCGGCCCTCCGAGCTCTGCGATCGCTTCTCCCGGGGCTGGTAGCGGTCCCGCAGCTCGGGCCACCGCTGCTGACCGCCGCCGCAGCTCTGGTGATGGCACCCGGCGAAGACGGCACCGCTCGGGAACTGGATGGCGAAGGCCCCGTCCCGGTGCGCCGGGGAGAAGGGGCAGTCCTCAAGGACGAAGAGGGTGCCGCCCTGCCAGGGCCGTTCGGTGCGAACAGCGATCCCGTGCTCGGCAAGCCAGGTGCGCAGTTCGATGCCGTTGCCGTTCGCCTGGCTCTTTTGCGCCGGCGGATCCCGGGGGAGCAGGCCGGCGAGGTGGCGCAGCCGCTCATCGGGGACGACTTCGATGGCCTCGGGCACGGCGAGCAGGCGGGAGCGACGGTGGGGTCGCTCGGGGGTGTGGTCGCCTTTGCGTGCCATGGTGCCGTAGAGCTTCCAGATGCGGGCAGCGTTGAAGTTTGCCGTATCGACGGTGACCCGCTCGTCGGAGAAAAGGGCGTCCAGGGTGGCGAGGCAGTCCTTCACCAGTGCCGTGGCCGCATCGTCGTTGGGCAGGTCGATGCGGTAGAGCAGGTGCGCCCCGTTGCCCGAGTCGGCGACGATGGGATCGGGGAAGCCCTGCTCGCCGAGCCAGGCGGCGATCCGTTCCGCCCGCTCGCCTGCGAGCTGGTGCTCGGTGTCCGAGGAGGAGACCCCGCTCGGCCGGACCGGGTCGAGGTCCACAGGCAGCCACCGGCGGCGGACGATGTCGGCGTCGCTGGTTGTGGCGTCCTTGCGGCCCAGCTTCATCTTGATGCGGTTGGCCCGCCGGGAGAGGAGCGCTGGGTTCACCTCGTTGAGGGTGACATAGACGCCCTGCACATCGGTGAGGGTGTCGAGGGTAGCGGCCCTTTCGGCGAGGATGGCGTGGTCGTCGAAGTAGCCGGAGTGCGTGGCGAAATCGGTGAGCGCCCGCACTTCCACCACAGCCCCCTCCTCGAAGAGAGCCCCGAGCGTTTCGAGAGCCCGGGCGATCTCGCCGCTCATCCCGACCCTCCGGGAAATTCGGGGATGAGGGGGAAGATGGGGGCTGAGACCGCCTCGCCCCGGGCCACCCGCTGGAAGCTGACCAGCGGGAGGATGTAGTAGCCCACCCTGGTAAAGATCTTCACTCCCCTGCCGGCCGTGTTGATCGCCGCGTACCCCTCGATGGAGACGGTCACCGCGGTGGAGCCGTCCTCTTTTGTGGTGCGGTGCGCCTGGCACACCGGGGCCGGCTTGCCGTAGAAGAGGAGGGTGCGCACGTCCTCGTCGGTGAGGTAGTACTGCTCGCTCTCCACGGTGATGACGAGCGTCTCCCGCTCGCCGAGGGCGATGGTGCCGGCTTCAGGCTGCATCGCTCTCGCCTCCTTCGGTCCGGGTGCGGATGGTAATGGCGTAGATGTGGCCCCCGGTGCGCCGGATGTTCATCTCCGAGATGGTCCCGCCGTGGCGGCGTATCTCCCCGGAGATGATCTGGGGGATGAGGTAGAGGGGGACCGGGTCGATCGGGTGGTCGGTGAGTTCCTCGGCGGTCACCAGCACCCACCCCCGATCGACTGCAGCTTTATGTGGTTGTGATGCCGAGTACCATTGGCGGCCTGGGAAACGGTGCGGCTAAGCTGTTGTTCCGGGCTGCCACCTCTGGGTTCGTTCTGTTCTCCGTGCGATTCTACGAGAATCCAGATGCCCTCGCGGATCATGATCCGGCCGATGCCCTGGTAGAGGGGATACTGCTTTTCGAAGGCCTCGATGTCTTCTCGTGTTACTGGTCGTGGCCGTGTGTTCATTGCCTAACCTCATGTGTTGTCGTGTGCGATGCCGGCGCCGGACGATAGCCGGTGCCAGATAGTGCGTCGGGGATCGGGCAATAAAAAGATGGAGCGGAAATGCGGAATCTGAAAACGAAGGGGGATATGAACGTTACTTTACCGGGAACTATTTGTCCCGACCATTGCGGGTTGTTTCCCGTAACAAGGGTGGAGGAGGAGGGTGGGTACTTTCAGGCGGAGTGCCGGGATCCGCACGCCTCCATCACCTGCAGCGGATCGTAGCGGAGCACGATCTCCCGCGTCCGCCCCCGGCCGGTGCGGAGATGCAGGTTGATGAACCCGTCCTGCTCGAACTTCTTCAGGCGCTCGTGGAAGGTGGTGTAACTGATCTTCATCTGCTCTTTGAGGGCGCTGAACACCATGCCGGCGATCATCTCCACTTCTCCCTCGGTGGAGATCCGGGCGAGGTGGTAGAGGACCTCCAGCTCGGCGGCGGTGAGGTGTTCGGCCCTGGTCTGCAGGAGGGGCGAGACGACGTGCCGGCTGACGGCGACGATGTCGTTTCTGGTCACGGCGGGACGGCCTTCCCGCTCGACGGTGCGGGCGGCCTTGCGGATGAGGTCGATGCCCACCCGGACATCGCCCTGCTCGCAGGCGAGGTCCACGACGAGGTCCAGGGCATTTTTCTTCATGGTGTTAGGGTAGAGGCCCTGCCGGATCCGCTCCCCGAGGATCTCCCGCATCTCGCTCTTGCCGTACGGCGGGAAGGTCACCTCGTCGGGGTGGAAGACCGAGAAGACGCGGTTGTCCACCGCCCTGCGCAGGTCGAGGGACATGTCGCTGACAATGGCGAAGACGCCAATCCGCACCCTGCCATAGGTTTCGTGGAGCCGCAGCAGGGTGTAGAGCAGGCCGTTGAGTTCCTGCTCGTAGAGGAGGTAGTTGGCGTCATCGAGGCAGACGAGCAGCGCGCAGTCCTTGTCCTGCACGAGATGGGCCACCTTTTTCATCAGCTCGGCGAGTGGCGTGCCCGAGGCTGGTAGGGAGTGGCCGGCGAATTTCTCGAAGATTTTGGCGTACACGGCGAACTGGGTACGGTCGGTATGGCAGTTGACGTAGACCGGCACGATCCGCCGGGTGGATTCCTCGATCTGGTCGAAGAGTTTGAGCACGGTGGTGGTCTTGCCGGTGCCGGGCATCCCCCGCAGGATGGCGTTGCCCGGGCTGGCGCCCTCCATGCCTGGCCTGGCGAGGTCCGCCAGTTCGGTGATCTGGGCGCCCCGGTGGTGGAACTGCTCGGGAACGTGGTGGAAGTCGAAAACCTCCTGGTCCCGGAAGAGGGTGTGGTCGCTGAACAGGATGTCTCTTCGGTGCATGGAGGTGGGGTCTGTGGGCGGCGGTATATAGGGTCAGAGGGGGAGTGTTGAAAGTGAGCTGCGGGAAATATGCAGCTCATTCGCAAGAATTAAGGAAGGGAAATATGAATATTTTTTAGCATTTGAGCGTAATCGTCACAATGGTCCTGGTTTTGAGGATTCAAAAACACTTTCACCCCATGACTGGTAAGTATATCACTTTCTGATTTAGCTGGTACGATCAGATCAGGGGGACTATGGTAAGCATGGTACCAGAATTATTCAATGTAGTATGCGAATTTGTGTTCGGTCTCATCTCGTTTGCGATAGACTCTGTGTTGGGTGGTTTTCAAGATATTATCATAAACCGCGTCACTGAACTGCTCGAACCTTATGCAATGACCGAATTCGGGAAATTTATCCTCGCTTTAATACAATTCTTTGATTCCATCTTGTCTGCAATGGCGGTTATCACTCCTCACTTGATGATCGTTATTTTCGTAGCAAGTATTCTCAATGCAATTCGTGGTTTTTTTGAAGAAATTATTGGATGGTTAGATATTCGGTGATAAAATGGCGCGAAGAAGAACCAAACCGAATACCGCATCTTACATGTATATGGATGATTTTGGCTCTTATCGTAGCCAGAGTTCTCCATTTTGCACATTCTTGGCGGAGAGTGTTGGTTCAGGGATTTTTATGGGGATTGCTCTGAGGACAGGTCTCTCTGTTGATCCATTCTCATTGTGTATTATGGTCATCGAAGCGATTTCGGATGCTGTGCCGAACACGAGTATGGATATTTCATTCTACATTTTACTCGTTGGAATTATGCCGTATTTGATAACACTATTCACGCTTTTCGATGCTTCAAGAAGATTGGATTCTTTGGCATTGGCGCTTATTTTCTATGGAATTTGTTATTTGAGTGGAATAATTCTGGTATTGTCTGTAGTTCCTCAAATGCATATTTTATAGCAATATTCTCACAAATGCACATTTTTGGGTGACTTAAAAAAGAGAATTCTTGTTACGCCGCCTGCTCCCCGGCAGCACCCTTGTCCTCGAGGAAGTCCCGCAGGAGCTTCTTGCCACCCGGGGAAGGAATATTGCGCCCCTCTTTCTTGGCGGTGTCCAGCCAGAGCTCGACGGCCACCTTCACCTCCCGCAGGGCCTCCTCCTCGGTCTCCCCGAATGCCGAACAGCCGGGGAGCTCGGGCACCACGGCGATGAACCCCTCGTCCTCTTCACTGTAGAAGATCTCGATCGCGTATTTATGCATCGTCGCCGTCCTCCAATAGATTGTATTTCTCGATCACCTTAAGAAGTTGTTTGACCTGGTAGGGCTTCGCCCACCCCTTCACGTTCTGGAAGTTCAGGAGATCGGGGATGCCCTCGCGGACAAATACCTGGTGGCTCCCCTTCCCTCCCCGAAACCGGAACCCGAACGCCTCCGCTGCCCTGCAGAGGTGGTCGAACCGCACGTGCTTCGGGTCGGCCTTGAGCTCCTGGAATAGTTCTCGTCGGCCCATGCCTCCCCTCACCGCTCCTGGCGCCGCCTCTCGTCGATCAACACATTCAGCAGTTTTTGTACCAGCTCCGGGTTGTCCTGCACATCCCGGGTCAGGTCCTCGATCAGCGTCTCCGCGTCCTCCGAGAAGCTCCGGCCGCATAACGAGCAGAAGCGGCTGTTCGGGGTGTTGATGGTGTGGCAGCCAGTGCACTGGATCGGCTCGAGGCAGGTGGTGTCCTGTTTCTTCTGCTGCACGATCCCGTACTGGCCGAGCACCTCGTTGTCGATATCGGACCCGGTGAGGTGGGCGTAGGTGGCGAACATGTTGGTGTTGATGTTGCCCCACATCATGAGTTTGATCACCGACTCGTTCATCCCCTGGCTGATGAGATGGGTGATGCGGGAGTGGCGGAAGATGTGCGCGGTGATGTGTTTGTCGAGGCCTGCCCGCTCGCTGAGGTCCAGGAGCAGCTGCGAGACCGTGCCGTACTGGAGGGGCCGGTGCTGCCGGGTGATGAACACGAGCGCCTCGCCTTTGGGATCATAGGGATAGTCATTACGCCATGTGGCGAGGTAGGGGAGGGCCATAACCAATCGGACGTAACGCTCGGTCGCGCATTTGGTGTCGTCGATGATGAGGACCGCCCCGTATGCGTCGAAGCGGACACGGTTCCATGTGAGGCGAGCCAGTTCTCCGATACGGCAGCCCGATTCATAAAGGACGGAGATGAGAGCCCGGTCGCGTGAACTCATGCAGGCCCGGATGAGCGCCTCGATTTCGCTCGGTGAGAGGATCTGTTCGGCCGACTTGGTCTTGGTGTCGACGCCCGGGGCCCGGATCTTTTGAAGCTTTTTTTCCGGGATATCAGAGTATCCATTCTCGATCATCCAGAGGTAGAACCTCTTGATGAGGATGATGTGATCATTGATGGTATTCTGCTTGAAGGGTCGGCCCCGCAGGTTGGTGGCGCTCTTGATTGCCGAGATGCCCTGGTAGATCTGGGCAATCCCGTTCTCCCGGTACGGCGGGAGGAAGCGCCGCCAGCTCACGAAAAAATAGACGAGTTTGTTTTTCCGTATGTCGCTGATGCCCTGTGATGCCTGGAGTTCGGTGATGAATTCGTAGAAGAGATCGACATCGTCCTGGGTGAGCCGGTCCTCCTTCAGGGCCCGCCTGACCGACCGTTCTGCGTAGATCGGTTTGGCGATGTGAAAGTCTCGATCATGGATTGTTGGTGCGGCTAAGCTGTCCATGAAAGAGCGTCAGAAAAGGGAGTATATAAAAATTGAGGGGAAGACTTGAACTTGAATCCCGAACGCCCCCAACAGGACTCGAACCTGTGACATTCTGGTTAACAGCCAGACACTCTACCAACTGAGTTATGGAGGCAAATTGCCTTCAAACATTGTTTGCAAGGCATATTAAAGATTGTGCATCTCACTGCGTGCGCTCACGCTTCATCGCCTCCAGCGTGGCGATGAGGGTGTCGATGTTTTCGTCGAGGTGCACGAGCATCTCCTCCGCACGCGGCGTCGCCACCGCGCCTGCGGGCGAGGCGCGGATATAGCCCCCCTGTTCGAGGACGCGCAGGGAGTAGCGGACGCGGTGGTAGGGGAGGTCAAGCAGATCGGCGAGCTTCATGATGCCGATGGGCTGGTGGGCCACGACCACGCGTATCACCTCGAGATGCCGCCCGATGAGGTCGATCTCCTGCTGGAGTTTGTCAAGCATGGAAAGCATTCCCCCCTGCCCCACTCACCCGTGCCGCTCGCATGACGTCCATTCTCGCGTGCACACCGTTATCCCTGGTTCCCCGCCCCTGCTGGGCGGGCGGATCTCGCTGCCCCGACCGGCTTTGCCGCCCTATTCGCCCTGCCTGCGTTCTGCGCCGCATCGACCTTGCGTGTTTCATCGAACCGCACCTGCCCGGTACTTTGCCACTGCGTTCAGTAGTATTTCATTCGGTTTCTCTTTTCTCCTTTCGCGCCTCGAGCCAGGCCTTGTCCCGCCGGTAGACCCTCCAGAAATACGCACCGAGTATGATTGCCAGAATGGCGAGGAGTGCGGATACGATGAGGTTCAGCTCCGGCCCGAGCAGGAAAAAGGCGATGACCGCAAATGCTATCAGCAGTATGACGACGTCGAGCAGAACGGTGAGTATGGCAAATTTCACTTTGAATTCCTGCTTGCTTGCCTCGTCCATCACTCTTTCTTTAGCTGCCAGATAAAAGTACTTGTGGTTGTATCCACAAATGGGTAGGATAATGGAGGCGCTTGAGGGGGCAATTGGGCAGGCAGGTGCCGCGGGGTTCGTGATGTACGCATCATCGCAGGACGCGGATATGCGCTATCTCACGCGGTTTCGGGTGGGCGATCCGGTGGTATATTTAAAAAAACCGGGCTTTCCGGGCACGATAATCGTCCCCCAGATGGAGTACGACCGGGCGGTCGCCGAATGTTCGTGCGCGGTGATGAGCCGCGGCGATGCCGGGTATTTTGCCATCCTCGAAGAGGAGCCCGACCCCCGAGCAGCCCTCGCCCTGATGATCGCACGCCAGGTGGGCGGTGATATGCTCGTGCCGCCCAATTTCCCTCTCTCCCTCGCACGGAAGCTGGAGGAGCACGGCACGGTCCGTATCGATACCGGGACCGTCGCCGGCCTGCGGGCGGTGAAGACCTCCGCAGAGCTCGCTGCCATCAGGGACACACAGCGGGTCAATGAAGCGGCACTGGACCTCGCCCTCACCCATATCCGCAAGGCCACGGTCCGGAACGGGATGCTGATGTGGGAGGGTGCCCCGCTGACCTCCGAGGTCCTGCGGCGCACACTGCACGTATTTTTCTTGGAGCACGGGTATACCGCCGCCGATACCATCATCTCCTGCGGAGCGGAGACGGCGATGCCCCACCGCACGGGCGCGGGCCCTCTCATGGCAAACGAGCCTATCGTCATCGACATCTTTCCCCGCCACGAGGAGAGCGGCTATTATGCGGACATGACCCGCACCGTGGTGAAGGGCGAGGCGGACCCTGCCGTAGCGGACCTCTACGATGCCGTGGCCGAAGCCCAGGCGCTGGGAAAGAGCATGCTTCGCCCCGGGGTGCCGGGAAAAGATGTGCACCAGGCCGTGGTCGACTACTTTGCCGACCGGGGCTATGCGACCGAGAAAGAGGGGTTCATCCACAGCCTCGGCCACGGGGTGGGGCTGGAGATCCACGAACAGCCCTCGCTCGGGCCCGCCGGCGAGGCGCTTGAAGCGGGCCATGTGGTCACCGTGGAGCCGGGCCTCTACTATGCCGGCACCGGCGGGGTCCGCCTCGAGGACATGGGCGTCGTAACGCAACAGGGATTTGACTGCTTTACCAGATATCCACAGGAGCTGCAGATTTGAACGACGATATTTTAGCACACTACATGCAGGCAGGAGCCATTGCCAATAAAATCCTGCACCGGGCAGCAGGCATGGTCAGAGAAGGTGTCCTGATCGCCGAGGTCGTGGAGACGGCCGAGAACGCCATCATCGAGGAAGGGGCGGGCATCGCCTTCCCCCTCAACATCTCCCTCAACGAGGCCGCCGCCCACGATACGGCGCGCTACGAGGACGACCGCACCTTTGCCGCCGGCGACCTGGTCAAGGTGGATCTCGGGGTCCACGTCGAGGGCTACATCGCCGACACGGCCCTCACCGTCGACCTCGGCACAAACGACCTCCTCGTGGATGCCTCACGGGCGGCACTCGACCGCGCCATCGCCATGGTCCGGCCCGGGGTGACGGTGGGCGAGATCGGGGCCGCCATCCAGGAGGAGATCGAGAGCCGCGGCTACCGCCCGGTGGCAAACCTGACCGGCCACGGCCTCGGTCGGTTCCTGCTCCACGAAAAACCCACCATCCCCAACATTGGCATCCAGGGAGGGCCCGAGATCGAGGAGGGGATGGTCTTCGCGATCGAGCCCTTCGCCACCACGGGCAGCGGGTACGTGAGCGAAAGCCCCCGGGTGGAGATCTTCCAGCAGACGTCGATGAAGCCCGTCCGCCTCCCTGCGGCAAAAAAAGTGCTCACCGCCATCCGGTCGAAGAACGGCCTGCCGTTTGCAAAGCGGATGCTGCCCCAGAATAAGGTGGACCTCGCCCTGAGCACCCTGCGCCGCCAGCAGATCCTGCACGCCTACCCCGTCCTCCACGACGTCCCGGGCTCGCTGGTCTCCCAGGCGGAACACACCCTGATCGTCACGGAGGACAGCTGCGTGGTCACCACGGCCTGACGACGGCACGTGGGATACCATTATCGATCTTCGGGGGAAACATATCAGGTTAGCACTATGTCCGGCGCGGAGAATACACCCGAACTACTAGATATCATGGAGATCCTCCTCACCGCCGAGGCGATCAACCAGTATCCGGTCCTGGAAAAGAATGATCTCAGCCCGAGATTTCGAAAATTCTTCTCGGTGAACGGCACCGATGAAGACCTCAACCGGCCGTTCCTGGTGAGCGAAAGCCTCATATCCAGGAATTTCGGGATCGAGGGTGCCTATGAGCTGGTCAAGTACAACCCCTTTGTGGGATTTGAGGAATTCGGAAAACGCCTCAATATCACCTCGCTCGAACCGGCAGTGCGGTGGTTCCTGAAACAGGGCGGGGCGTCGAGGATCAGCAAAAACCCTGCACTGGCCTACTATGTCGAGTCCGCCGGACTGGCGGAGGTTTCGTACCGGGAGGTGCGGGCAGCCAACCCCCGCTACGAGGACACCCGCGGGTACATCGAGGCAAAGCTTTCCGCGATCCTCGCCAGAGATGAGGAGATGCGGCCCGCCCGCGACCTCATCATCATCAGCGCACCCGAGGAGATCGAGTTCTTTCGGGAAAACCTCGTCTATACGCCCCGGCAGGAGGAGATCCTGCAAAAGATCGATGTTGCCCTGAAAAACCGCGAGTTCCTCAAAGACAAGCGAATCTACGAATTCGGCAAACTCCTGTTCGTGGGGCCCCCCGGCACCGGGAAGACCTCGCTCGCCCTCTCGATGAGCCGCGAGCTGCACATGCCCATCCTCGAGGTCAGGCTGGCCATGGTCACCTCCCAGTACCTGGGGGAGACCTCCAAGAATATCGATCGCATCTTCGATCTCGCGCGCCGGCTCGCTCCCTGCATCCTCTTCATCGACGAGTTCGACTTTGTGGGGAAAAGCCGGGTCACCGACGACAATGCCGCCATGAAGCGGGCGGTGAACATGCTCTTGAAAAACATCGATGCCATCAGTTTCATCCGCAACGGCGTCCTTCTCATCGGTGCCACCAACCACCCCAGGATCCTGGACGAAGCTGCCTGGAGGCGCTTCGACGAGGTGGTGGAGTTTCCGCTGCCCGACGAGGCCATGCGGCGCGAGATCCTGGAAAAGATCACCGCCCCTCTCGACTGCACCTGCGATTTCGGCGGCCTCGCCGCACGGACCGAAGGGTTCTCCGGCGCCGACCTGCGCATCATGGTCAAGGAGGCGCTCCTTTCCGCGCTCATCCGCGGGCACACCCGAATTGAGGAGGCGGATATCGAAAAGGGGATGGGGGTCGTCAGGGACCGGGATACGATCCGGCACACGGTCTGGTGATCCCGGTGCACCTCACCCTGCTCGGGACGGGCGATGCGATCGGCACCCCCAAGGTGGGGTGCGCCTGCGAGACCTGCACCCGGGCGCGTTCCGAGGGCAGGCAGCGGCTCCGCACCTCTCTGTTACTCGAGCACGAGGGAAAGCACCTCCTGATCGACACCTCCCCCGACCTGCGGGCGCAGCTGCTCGGCGCTGGCTCGCCGCACATCGACGCCGTCATCTGGACCCACGGGCATTACGACCATTTCGTGGGCTACAACGAATTTTACCGGGTGCAGTCGATGCCGCCGGTGTATGCCGCCCCTCCCGTCATCGCCTACTGCCGCACGCACCTCCACTTCCTGCGCTACGACGAGCACCCCGTCCCCGTTGCCGAACCCTTCGATCTCTTCGGGCTGCGCTTCACCCTCTTCGAGGTCACCCATCCCCCCATCTACGCATGCGGGGTGGCCATCGAATATAATGGTGCGAAAATCGTCCACACGGGGGATACCAACCCGCACATCCCCGAAACAAGTCTCGGCATCATGCAGGATCCCGATCTCCTGCTCGTCGATGCCATCGTGCCCGGGGGCATCACCATCGACAAACACATGAACACCGGTGATGCCCGTGTCCTTGCCCGGCAGCTGGGCGCGTCGGAGTACCGGTGCGTGCACATGAGCCATCTCATCCCGTGGGACTGCCCGCACACCGGATTGGACGGCGAGACATTCCTGTTCTGACCGCCACCAATACTTTAATGCCTCTTCGATCACTACCAGATGATGCATATGGAAATCAAGATCATCGATCTGGAACCAAATAAAGCGAGATTGCTCTTCGTCGGGGAGGATCACACGTTTATGAACGCCCTGACCGACGAACTGCTCCGCGATCCGGGAGTCGATGTCGCCAGGTACATGATGGAATTCCATTTCTCCGATCCCGAACTCATGGTCACCACCGTGGGCGACCGCGATCCCCTCGGGGCGATCATCGATGCATCGCGCCGGCTCGCCGGCCATTGCGATGATCTCCTGGAGCAGATTGCCGAAGCCGCATCACGGTAGTCTCGTTTCCCGCGATCCTTTTTTGTGGTTGGGCACACGTGTGGCCCGGTCTCGTTCTGCTTGTAAAAATGAGGACTATGGTTCGTCAGGAGTGATTCAGGGGGTGGAAAGCCGTTCCCCCTGCGACCCGTTTCGTTCGCCGGGGGCGCGGGTCAGGCCCGCTCGGTGAACCCGATGGAGCCGGACACCCTGGTGATGCGCACCTTCACCTTCTGGCCTGGTTTGCTGTTGGCAACATAGATCGTGAATTTCCCTACCTTCGCCACACCGTCTCCCCGCCTGGAGAGGTGTTCAATATCCACGTCGAGCACCTGCCCTTCCTCGATCCGCGAGCCCACCGGTTCGGAACGGGGCCTGCGTTTCCTGACGGGGCGGTGTCCGCCGCAGGCATCGCAGCGGAGCATGAGCACGCGGCCGTCCTTGACAAGCCTCGTGTCGGGTTTGCCGCACTCGGAGCAGATGACGTAGTCTTCGGTATAGTTCTTGATGGCGTTCTCGATCACCGTCTGCTCGAACTTGCCGTTGAAGATGGCCCGGTTTCCGTCGATCTTTCCGGCAGTTCCCAGCTCGCCGAGGAGGTATTTCATCAGGTGATCCTGGTCGCGGCGCAGGGTCGAGGCGATCTCCGCAAAGTTCTCGAGCAACGTGGCCTTCCCCTCGATGTACACCCGTGCCTCGGGAACGGAGAATCTCCCCTCGTCGCCCGATGGCTCTGTTATCTGGCTGTACGCCCTGGTTAACATCTGTTCATACGGGTCGGTCATGGTAGTATATGGGCGGGCGTGGGTAATAAGACTGCATCACGAGGTAACGGGGGCATTCGTGCGAGCAGGTATTATGTGGTTGCGCACACACATTTCTGTACCATGGTATCTGCGCAGGATCGGGGATTTCTGGAAACGACGTTGGGACGACCTCTTACCACGCTTGAACTCGCCTGTTTCGAAAACCTCTGGAGCGAGCACTGCAGCTACCGCTCCACCCGGGCCTTGTTAAAGACCCTCCTCACCACCGGCGAGAACGTGATCCTCGGGCCCGGGGACGATGCGGCGATCGTCCGGTTCTCCGATACGTGCGCCCTTGCGATCGGCATGGAAAGCCACAACCACCCGAGCTACGTCGACCCCTACGACGGCGCCGCCACCGGCGTGGGCGGCATCGTCCGCGACGTGATCTCCATGGGGGCGCGGCCCATCGCCCTGATGGACCCGCTCTACTTCGGACCCCCCGACCAGGAAAAGAACCGCTATATCTTCGAGCACGTGGTCAGCGGCATCGGCGACTACGGCAACTGCATCGGGGTGCCGGTGGTGCGCGGCGAACTGGTCTTCGACGACAGCTACAGCGGGAATCCACTGGTCAATATCGTATGCGTCGGCGTGGTGCACCCTGAAAACTACCTCACCGCGCGGGTCAAACAGCCCGGCAACCGGCTGGTGCTCGTCGGGGCGTCGACCGGCCGCGACGGACTGGGGGGGGCCTCCTTTGCCTCGCGGGACCTTGCCGAAGACGCGGAAGCGGAGGACCGCCCCAGCGTGCAGATCGGGGACCCCTTCGCGGAGAAACTGCTCATCGAGGCCACCCTTGCAATGGCGGAGACCGGGAAGGTTCGTTCGTGCCGCGATCTCGGGGCGGCGGGGCTTGCCGGGGCGTCGAGCGAGATGGCCAGCACCTTCGGCGCACGCATCGAGGCGGACCGCGTGCACCTGCGCGAGCGGGGTATGAACGAGGTGGAGATCATGCTCGCCGAGTCGCAGGAACGCATGCTGCTCGAGGTGGCGCCCGGCGACGTCCCCCTCATGGGGGCCATTGCGGAGAAGTACGATCTGGCCTGGAGCGACATCGGCGAGGTCATCGCGGATCGGCGCTATGTCGTGACGTTCAGGGGAGAGACGGTCTGCGATCTCCCCATCGACCTTCTGGTGGGCGGCGCGCCGGAAGAGCCGTGGCCCGGGGAGCCCTCCCATCATGAAACGGCATTTGCCACGCCGCCGGGCGATCTCAGGTCTCTCTGCCTCGCGGTGCTCTCCCACCCGGACGTGGCGGACACCACCTGGGTCTCCCGGCAGTACGACCATCACGTGCAGATACGGACGCTCTCCACCGACCACGATGCTGCGGTGCTGCGGCTGGAAGACGATGCCCTCGTCCTCTCCTGCGGGTGCAATCCCCGGCATATCTTCCTGAAACCCTATGAGGGAGCCGCCAACGCGGTGCTCGAGAACGCGAGCAACCTGGCCTGCCGGGGGGCCGATCCCCTCTGCATCGTCAACTGCCTCAACTTCGCCAGTCCCGTGCACCCGGAGGTCTACTGGCAGCTTTCGCAGAGTGTCGCCGGTATGGGAGACATGGCCCGGACCCTCGGCATTCCGGTGGTGGGCGGCAACGTCTCTCTCTACAACGAGAGCGACGAATGGGACACCCGTATCAAACCCACCCCCTCCATCGGCATGGCGGGCAAAGGGCCGCAGATCGGGTACTCCCCTCCCTGCGAGGGCAGCATCCTCGCCCTCGTCGGCGAGACACGTCCCGAGTTCGGCGGATCGGTGCTCGATGCGGTCACCGGGTGTGGCGGCCCCGCCCCCGCCGTGGGAGACCCGGGTCTTCTCGGCAGCATACGGCACCTGGTCCGGTCCGGTGCGGCAGAAGCGGTCTGCGATCTCTCGCACGGCGGGCTTATCGTCGCCCTCGCAAAAATGGCCCCGGCGGCGTCCGTGCACCTCCCCGGCAACCCGCTTGAGCAGCTCTTCTCGGAGAGCTACGGGCGGTTCCTGGTGGCGTGCCGTGATCCGGGGGTGCTCGAAGGCATGCCGTGTGAGGTCATCGGAGAGGTGGGCAGCGGGCCGCTCGTTATCCGCTGCGGCAGCCAATCGTTTTCCATCGGTGCCGCGGAGATCGAGGAGGCCCGGGCCACCCTCACCCGGCTGATGAGCTACTGAGCGCAGGTATCGCCCAGCAGGCTCACCAGTTCCTTTTGTTTTTCTTCGCTCTGGAGTTCATGCTGGGCAAACACCACCCCGCCCACAACCCGCACCCCCTTCTGCTCCAGCGCTGATTGCAGCAGCGCAATCGTGTCCCCCGCTACAGCGCCGCAGGTTGCATAGATTGCGGCTTCTTTCCCCTCGCACCCCCGCAGTGCGTCGACCGCTGCATTGATCGCCGGGGTGGGATGGCGCGCCCAGACGGGGGTGCCGATCACGATCCGCTCGAAGTCGGCAACATCGATCATTGCCGGATCGATCTCGTCCTTCTCGCCGCTCAATGCCCGTTTTCCGCCGACGACATAGCGGGTGACGACATTGTAGGGGGTCCGGCAGACGACCTCGATGAGCATGCCGTCGCAGGCATCGGCGAGCTGCTCCGCCACCTGCCGGGTATGCCCGCTCACGCTGTGATAGATGATGGCAACAGTCATATGGTGGAGGGTGGTCTTCGATATGAAAAAGATTTCACTTTATCCCTGCGTTTCCGGGATGAAAAAAAGAACAGGGGGCCTAATCCTTCGGCAGTTCACGGAACTGCGGCATCATGTCCCTGACGTCTCTTCCCACCTTCTCGATGAGGTGCTCCTCGTCCGCTCGTGTCAGCGCGTTGAAACGCGGCCTGTTGACCATGTTTTCCAGCATCCATTCCCTGGCAAACTCCCCGCTCTGGATCTCCTCGAGGATCTCCTGCATGGCAAGGTAGGTTTCCGTGCCGATCACCCGCGGCCCCCGGGTCAGGTCGCCGTATTGTGCGGTATTGGAGATTGAGTTGCGCATTTTCGTCAACCCCCCTTCGTAGATGAGGTCCACGATGAGTTTGACCTCGTGAAGGACCTCAAGGTAGGCCATCTCGGGAGCGTAGCCTGCATCGACCAGCGTTTCAAATCCGGCCTTGATGAGCGAGGTGAGCCCTCCGCAGAGTACCACCTGTTCCCCGAAGAGATCGGTCTCCGTCTCCTCGGCGAAGGTGGTCTCCAGCACCACCGCACGCGTGCCGCCGATCCCCTTGGCGTAGGCGAGGGCGATATCCTTGGCCCTGCCGGTATAGTTCTGGTGCACGGCGATGAGGGCCGGCACGCCCTTTCCCTCCTCGTACATCCGCCGCACCATATGGCCCGGCCCCTTCGGGGCCACCATGATCACGTCGATGTTCGGCGGGGGGACGATCTGGTCGAAATGAATATTAAACCCGTGCGAGAACATCAAACAGTTGTTCTCAACGATATAGGGGTGAATTTCGCGTTCATAGACCACCCGCTGGCTCTCGTCGGGAAGCAGGACCATCACCACATCGGCTATCTTGACGGCGTCGGCGACATGATGGACCTCGAATCCGTCCTCGGAGGCACGCATCCAGCTGCTGCCGGGGCGCAGGCCGATAATGACGGTGAGACCGCTGTCGCGCAGGTTGAGTGCCTGCCCCCTGCCCTGTGAACCGTAGCCGATTACTGCAATCACTTTTTCGTCCAGATTCGCCAGATCAGCATCCGATTCGTAGTATTTTTTGATCATGGTATGTCACCTCGATTATTCGTCAACTTCATAACTATTATATTGACTAATTTAAAACCTTCACTAAATCTTTTGCCATCGAACTTTCGACGGTGAACGTGGTATGATCTGAGGTTTCTCAATGGAATTACCCGATACACAGGCCACCATGCCCGAGGTTCGCATCAACCTGACGAGGGTCGGTGTGAAAAATGTCAAAAAGCTCGTAGAAGTTGCACGTCCCGGCAAGCGGCCCATCATCCTGATCTCGAACTTCAATGTCTTTGTGGATCTGCCCAGCAGCCTGAAGGGGGCGAACCTCTCCCGGAATTTCGAGGTCATTGATGTGGTGCTCCAGCAGGCCATCGGGGGCGAGGTCAAGGGCATCGAGGAGGTATGCAACGCCGTCGCCCGCAAGCTTCTCGACTACCACGAGTATGCGGATAGAACAGAGGTGGACATGAAGAGCCTCTACATGCTGCGCAGGAAAACGCCGGTCTCGGAGACCGAATGCCACGAAGTGGTCAGGGTCGTCGCCAGCGCCATCGCGCAGCGCAACGAGGTCAACCCGATCGTGAGAAAAAGCATCGGCGCCGAGGTGACCGGCATGACCGCCTGCCCTTGTGCGCAGAACATCATGAAGGAGCTCGCGGCAGCCAAGCTGCAGGCGCTTGACGTGGATCAGGAAACGATAGCGGCGTTCCTCGAGGAGATGCCCATGGCCACCCACAACCAGCGGGGCCGGGGCTACCTCAGCATCGAGACCGATGACGATCAACGGGTGGAGCTCGATACGATCATTGCCATCGTCAAGCAGTCCATGAGTGCGCAGATTTTCGAACTCCTCAAACGCGGCGACGAGAGCCATGTGGTATTTTCCGCCCACCGCAACGCGAGGTTTGTCGAGGACTGCGTCCGTGAGATGGCAAAGCGGGTGGTGAATGAATTCCCCGATCTGCCGGGAGATTCCCTGATCACCATCCGGCAGACCAACGAGGAGAGCATCCACCAGCACGATGCATATGCCGAACGCAAGGCGACGATGGCCGAACTGAAGGCCGAGATAGGTTTATATATCTGAACGGGCTCTCTCCACCATTTTTTTCTCTCTTCATGTCCTGCGGCATATTCCACATACTGTATGCTACTGCCGCGCCCATTCGTACAAAAGAGCCGTGTGCAGTACCAATAGGGTTTTTTACCCTTGGAATGACATAAACTGCTTACGTACTCGTGGTTACGGTACGTGTGTTGCATCACTCACGCAACGTGTGTGAACACTCAGGTATAGCTGTTCGAACAGAAACAATGGTAAGGCGATATTAGTGTCGAAAGTAGTAGAGATTTCCCCAACAACAAGGCATGAAGGCCACACCAAGCTGGTGCTGAAAGTCAATGACGACGGCATCATTGAGCGTGGTGACTGGCTCAGCCTTACGCCTGTCAGGGGCATAGAGAAGCTCGCCATCGGAAAGTCGATGCACCAGGTTCCCAAGATCTCTTCCCGTGTCTGCGGCATCTGTCCGGTTGCGCACACCCTCGCGGGCATTGAAGCGATGGAAGCATCCATCTGCTGTGAGATCCCCGAGGATGCATACCTGCTCCGCGTGATCCTGCAGTGCGCAAACAGGCTGCACAGCCACGCCCTGCACAACATCCTCACGCTCCCCGACATGTACCTCCCCGGAACGGATACGCACATCAACCCGTTCACCCCCGAGGAGCCGGTCAGGAGCGTCGCGAAGCGCATCCAGAAACTCCGTGAGGTTGGCCAGACGGTCGGCGAGATCGTTGGCGGTGAGCCCATTCATCCGAGCAACCCCCGCGTGGGCGGAATGTACACGAACATCACCCCGCGGGCCAAGGCAAAGCTCTATGACCTGGCCAAAGAGGCATCCGTGCTCGCCCGCGAGCACATGGAATTCATGATCACCGTCCTCAAGGACTGGGAGAACCGCGAGGCCGCATCCGTGGCAAACGGCCCCGAGGTGGAAAAGAATGATAAATTCGGCTACCACGACCAGGGCTACATGGCCGTCGATCCCCTTTACGGCAACACCAGCCTCGATGTCGACCAACGCTGGTTCCCCGAACGCTGGACCGAGGTCCGCCCCTGGGACTGGTATATGGGCGAGATGGAGATCACCATGGACGACCCCGACTACCCCGTCGGCGGAACAACGCCCGCAGGCGCCAAGGCATGGCCCCAGATGGAGGCATGCACCGGTGTGCCGCTCTACGATGGCGTCCCTGTCGAGGTCGGTCCCCGCGCCCGGTTGTCCATCTTCAGGAACTACGACCGCAAAGGTGCCATGGGCCTGCAGATCGCACGCCAGATGGAATACCCCGACTGTCTGTACTCCATGATCGAGGCGATCGACGCCCTCGACACCTCCGGCAGCGTGCTCGCGGACGAGATCCCCCAGGGAGACGGCTCGCTTGGCTGGTGCGCCAACGAGGCGCCTCGCGGAACCGACGTCCACCTGGCGAAAGTCAAGGACGGCAAGGTCGCATGGTACTCCCTGCTCGTGCCGACCACCTGGAACTTCCCCACGTGCAGCCGTGCGCTTGAGGGTGCACCCTGGCAGCTCGCCGAGGTCATCGTCCGTGCATACGACCCATGTGTGTCCTGTGCAACCCACATGCTCGTCGTCGACGAATCAAAGAAGGTAGTGGCCCAGAAACTTGTTCAGTGAGTGTTCCGGTATGTCCGACTGGTATGCAGAGTTCATGATCATCGGGTGCGGCAACCCGCTGCAGACCGATGACGGGTTCGGCCCTGCGGTGATCGCGGATATGAAACAGCTCACGCTTCCCGAAAATGTGAAGCTGATCGATGCGGGTCTTGCGGGACCGCATTACCTGTTCACCCTGATGGCGCAGTCGACTGCGCCGGTCAGGAAGATGGTGATCCTCGACATTCTCGATTTCGGAGGGGAGCCAGGCCAGATCACCCGGATTACGCCGGATTTACTGCCGCCGGGGAGCTACACCGATCCGCATTCGTGGGGCCTGAAGGAACCGCTCCAGGTGTTGAAACACCGCATGGACATCGTGATATTCGGATGCCAGCCGCAAAATACCCAGATCTCCCAGATATCCAACGAATCACAGGATTCGGATTATTGGGTCACTGAACCGGTAAACAAGGCCATTCCTAGAGCAGTACATCTCGTACTCGATGAAATAGGAGTGGATTATGGGACTACTGTCGGCTCTCAAGAAACTCATTACGGGCGAAGGGCAGGAGATACCGAAGTCACCACCGAAACCTGAGGAAAAACCGGTTGCGCAACCGGTTGCCGAAGTGGTGGAAAAACCTGCCGAAAAACCTGGTGATGTGAAAATAGAACAAAAGGTGGAAGTTACAAAGGAGGAAAAGCCTGTGGCTGAAAAGATTACAGCGGGACACGTGCACCTGAGCGGATGTACCGGGTGTCTCGTGTCGCTCGCAGACAACTATGAAGGATTATTCAAGCTCCTCGATGACTACGTGGACTGGGTCTACGACCTGACCCTTGCCGACGTGCGCCACGTCCCCGAGATGGACGTTGCGTTCGTGGAGGGTTCTGTCTGTCTGAACCAGGACCTTGCTGTCGAAGAGCTTCGGGAAACGAGAAAGAAATCGAAAGTCGTGGTCGCCCTCGGCGGCTGCGCATGCTATGGGAATGTCACGCGGTTCGGGCGCGGTGGCCAGTGGAACCAGCCCGCCCACGAGGCATACGTACCCATCGGTGATGTGATCGATGTCGATCTCTACATCCCCGGATGTGCCCCGACACCGCAACAGATCCTGCACGTGGCGGTGATGGCCTACCTGCTGCTGAAAGGCACTGATGAGCAGAAGGAGCTGGCAACGAGCTACTTGAAGCCGCTCATGGACCTTGCCAAGCGCGGCACGGAAGCCTGCGGCTGCGATCTCATGTATGACGTCATCAACCAGAGCCTCTGCATGGGATGCGGGCTCTGTGCGGCCAGCTGCCCCGTCCGGGCCATCGAGATGGTCTATGGCAAGCCCCAGATCGACACCAGCCTGTGCATCAAATGCGGTGCATGCTACGCCCAGTGCCCGCGCAGTTTCTTAAACCTCGATGTGATCAACGAATTCGAGGGGATCAGCGAACTGGTTGCGGCTGCGATGGCGACAGGAGGTGAGTAACATGGTACTCGGCAACTACAAGGAGTGCATTTCCGCACGTGCGACCGATCGATCGATCCTGGCCCGCGCCCAGGACGGCGGCATCGTCACCCAGCTCTTCGCATTCGCCCTCGATGAAGGCATCATCGACGGTGCGATCGTTGCGGGGCAGGGCCCGGAACCATGGCAGCCCGAGCCGATCGTGGCGACGACGAGGCAGGAGCTCCTGGCAGCCCAGGGCACCAGGTACAACATCTGCCCCAACATGGCGCTGATCAAGGAGGCGACCCGCTCCTACGGCCTCGACAGGGTCGGCGTGGTGGGAACGCCGTGCCAGATGCAGGCAGTGCGAAAGGCGCAGCTCTACCCGGTCGGCATGCGATACGTCGGCGACAAGATTGCCCTCGCCATCGGGATCTTCTGCATGGAGAATTTCCCGTACCAGGGATTCGAGGCCATGACCGAGGACTTCTGCAATGTCAAGCTGGAGTCCGCCGCCAAGATGGACATCGGCAAGGGCAAGTATTCGGTGTACACCGAGCGGGGCGACGTGAAGCAGATGCCGCTCAAGCACACGCTGAAGTTCGTGCAGCCCGGCTGCCATGTCTGCCTTGATTACGTGGCAAACCTCGCCGACGTCTCCACCGGATCTGTCGGCAGCCCCGACGGATGGAGCACGGTCTTTGTCCGCACGAAGATCGGTGACGATGTCTGGGCCAAGGCGATGGCCGCCGGATGCTTCGAGACCAAGCCCATCGAAGAGGTCAAACCCGGTCTTGAGCTGGTCACCAAACTGGCAACGGACAAGATCACCAAGAACCAGAAGCATGTCGATGAGCGTGCCACCTTCGGTGTGAAGGCGGACGGGTCCGCCAAGGCGCTGCGCAACCCGTATCTCTAAATCTCTCTTTTTTTCGTGCCGGTCCGGCAGGAATGCCCGCCGATCGATTGGCGCCGCAGCTGCCTCAGTGAGGGCAGTTCAAGCACATTGAGGCGATCTTTTTGCATGGAATATGAGTGCAATCATTTTTTGACTATTTATAAATATGCTGAGATAATACGCGCCTTTGATGCAGCCCGAGCATGACCCCACCACGAGATTGCTCAATCTCCTCAGGTTCAAAGGCAGGGGAATGACCATTACAGAGATCGCCCGCGCCACACAGATGAACCGGAACTCGGTGGCAAAATACCTCCAGACGCTGCTGGCAACCGGCCAGGTTGCGGTGGAGAATGTGGGAAATGCGAAGATGTACTCGTTGTCACGCCGGATCCCCCTTTCGGCAATCCTCAGCTACTCCTCCGATCTGATTGTGGTGATCGATCAGGGCGGGACCATTGTTCAGGTAAATGATCCATTTATACGGTGTATGGACCTGAATCGTGAGCACGTCCTCGGCGCTCAATTCCATGACTGCCCCATTCCGCTCTTTTGCAACCCGGTTCTCCTCGCCTCGATTGAGCGGGGGATGGAGGGTGAGGAAACCACGGTCGACATTGCGTACGAGGATGTCGCGGGCCAGGCTGATTACCATGTCAAGTGCATTCCCACCACCCTTGAGGGGGGAGCAGGAGGCCTCAGCATTTTCCTGGAAAATATCACCGCACGGAAGCAGACAGAGCATGCCCTTGTCGAAAGCGAGGAGCGGTTTCGTCGTCTCGCCGAGGATGCGCCCCTGCCCATCTCCATCATCGATGCTTCAGGCCGCTATCTTTTCCTCAACAACAAGTTCGTGGAAGTCTTCGGCTACACGATCGAGGACATTCCTTCGGGGAGAGAATGGTTTTCCCTCGCCTTTCCGGATACCGGCATCCGGCGTGCGGCAATTTGTGCGTGGAAAGAGGATCTCGCGAAGAGTGAGGCGGGCCAGCCGCGTCCCCGGACCTTTTCCGTCACCTGCAAGGACGACACCGTCAGGGACATCCTGTTCCGGCCCATTACCATGTCTGATGGAAACCAGTTTGTGTTCTATGAGGATATCACCGGATCGCACCGCCTTGAGCAGACGCAATCGTTGCTCGCGGCGATTGTCGAGTCCTCGGAAGATGCCATCATCGGCATCGACCTCGAGGGAATGATCGTCTCCTGGAATAAGGGCGCGGCATCTCTCTATGGCTATTCGATGGATGATGTCGTCGGAAAACCGAGATCAACGCTCATTCCGCTCGAACAGCACGATGAGATCGGGCTGGTGCTGGAGCGCGTAAAGCAGGGCCTTTCTGTCGATCGGCTTGAGACGCGGCGCCGGAGAAAGGACGGCAGGATCATCGATGTGTCTGTCACGGTCTCGCCCATCATCGATGACCATGGGGTGGTACGTGGCGCCTCGACGATTTCCCGGAATATCACGGAGAGGAAACGCGCCGAGCGTGAATTATGGGCCTCGCACCAGAAGCTCCTCAAGATCGTCGAATTCCTCCCTGATGCCACCTTCGTCACCGATACCAGAAATACCGTGATCGCCTGGAATTCAGCGATCGAGAAACTTACCGGAGTGCGAAAAGAGGAAATGCTCGGCAAAGGGAACAGGGAATACGCCCTTCCCTTCTATGGATCGAGGCGACCATGCCTCCTCGATCTGCTCTCCGCCCCGGACGAAGAACTCGAACAACACTACCCTGTGGTGCGAAAAGAGGGCGATTCGCTGTATTGCGAGGTGTTCTCACAGCATCTCTTCGATGGAAGGGGGGCGTACCTCTCGGCCAAAGCATGCCCCCTCTACGACGGCGAAGGTGCCGTGGCCGGTGCCGTCGAGAGCATCCGGGATATTACCGCGCTGAAAAACGCCGAGCATGCACTGGAACGGAGCAGGGAGTTGTACAAGACTATCGTCGAAGATCAGACCGAGCTGATCTTCCGCTTCGGGCGTGATAACCTCATCACCTTCGCGAACCGCGCGTTTGTGGATTATTTTGGCGTCGATCCGGCATCCGGCCGGCTGGAGACGGTAGAATCATTCGTGCATGAAGAAGACGCCGCTGCGGTGAAAGAATCATTGAGTGCGATCACTCCCGCCACTCCTCTCGTGCAGGTCGAGGTACGCGCGCGCACCCCCTGCACGGCATCGCAGGGCCGTGCAAGGGAAGAATTCCGGTGGCACCGGTGGATCGTCCGGGGCATTTCTACCGGTGGAACCCTGCCCGATGAGTACCAGGTCGTGGGCACGGATATCTCGCTGGAAAAGGAGAAGGAGGAATCAAGCCGCCAGTATCTCCGTGCTATGGCATTCCTTGCCCGGACCTCCATGGACTTTGTGACTATGGGAGTGGATGACGACATATTTGCCTATGTGGGCCGGCAGATCGCGTCGCTTCTTCCCGGGTACCGGTACCTTGATGTCGGGGTACTCGATCCTGCCAGCGGCATCGGCCATATTGTATACCTGCAGGGAGAAACCGGCATACACGGCGAGGATGTGCTCCGGGGGACGCCCCTCGAAATCTCCGGTGAAATGCGGGAGAGGCTCCGGGAGGGAAAAGTCAGCACCCTGCCCGGGGGATTGCCGCCCTATGCCCCGGGCTCGGTGCCCGAAGAAATTCGTACAACAATGGATGCATTCCGCTCACGCGGGGAACTGTTTGTCGTCGGCATGACATCATCGGGAGACAGCATCGGGTGGTGTACGGTTGCCGTCGAGAAGGAAGCGATCTGGAAAAATGTACACATCATCGAAACATTCGTCAAACAGGCGGCCATCGCCTTGGAAAAATATCAGGCAGAGCAGCGCCTGCGCTGGAACGAGGCGAAATACCGCGAACTGGTTGAGCATGCAAACTCCATCATCATCAAACTGGATACATCGGGGCAGATCACCTTTTTCAATGAATTTGCACAGCGATTTTTCGGGTATTCGGAAGCTGAGGTGCTGGGCAGGCATGCGGTGGGAACCATTGTCCCGGAGACGGAGAGCTCGGGAAGGGATCTCCGGCAGGTTCTCGCTGCCATCTGCACCGACCCCGACCGCTTCGCCACCTTTGAAAATGAGAATGTCACCCGTGACGGACGCCGTGTCTGGACGCGGTGGACCAACCGGGCTATCCGGGATGGTCCGGGCGAGATCATCGGGGTCCTCTGCATCGGTACGGATATCACCGAGAGAAAACGCATGGAGGAGGATCTGAAGGAACGCGAGCTGCGCTTCCGCAGGATGGCCGAATACTCCCCCTTTCCCATCCTCATCGTCGACCCCGCCCGGAGCGTGCGCTATGTGAATGACCGGTTCACCGAGATGTTCGGGTATACGGCGGACATCATGGGTTCCCTTGACGGATGGCTGGCAGCAGCATTTCCCGATGAGAAGTACCGTGCATGGGCAAGCCGCATATGGCGCGAGGAGGTGCGGGCTTCGCTGGGCTACCTGAATACCGGGCCGGTGTTCTCCATCCGCACCCGTGCCGGCGGGCAGCGTTCCGTGATCATCCATCCGGTCACCCTCGACGACGGCTGTTCCTACGTGACGTTCGAGGACATCACCGAACAGCAGCAAATCCATGACAGAGAACAGCAGTATACCCGCAACCTGGAGTTGCTCTCACGGACGGCAATGGATCTGGCCCATCTCCGGTCCGGCAGGGAACTCTATGACTACATCGGTGACCAGATAGCCACTCTCGTCCCCGAAGGACTGGTCATCGTCCTTTCATGTATAAAACAATGTACCCGTCTCCGGGTCCAGGCCGTTCGAGGGCCGGGTGAAATGCCGGCCGCGCTTGCAGCCGCAGCAGGACAACCGGTGCAGGGGACGGAAGTCTCCCTCACCGAGGATGCAGTGCACTCCCTCAAGCTTGGCAGACTGCATCGGGTTCACAGCAGAAATGCAGAGGTTCTCTGTTCCGTCCTGCCCGGAGACCCGCCATCGGCCGTTGCCGCAGTGCTCGGGAACGGCGAGTGCTCCGTGATAGGATTTGTCAGGGACGAGGACCTTCTGGGGGGGATCGTGATCTGCCTGCCGGAAGGCACGGAACTCCGGAATGAGGCGTTGATCACCACATGTGCCAACCAGACGGCGGTAGCGCTGTTTCGGTGCCACGCCGAGGAGCGCCTGCTCCGTGCGCACCGCGAGCTCGAGGAACAGCTCCTCGAACATGGTCGCGCCCTCAGCAATGCCAATGAGATTCTCAATCTGGAAAGCATTGAACGGAAATACGTTATGAAGTCGCTGAAAAAACAGAGCGCCCTGCTGTTCTCTCTTTTCAATCTCTTAGATATTGCCGTGGTAGGCACCGACGTCGAGGGAAGGATCAGCATGATCAATGAACGGGCCTGCGAACTGTTCCAGTATACGTTTGCAGATGTTGCGGGCACGGCATGGTATGACGTGCTGGCTTCTGGATCCTTTCAAAAAGAGGCGCGGGCGCTCCACAAACGGGTCTGCGAGAAAGGAAGCAGGGGTGACATCCTGATGCGAAAGGTCGTCACGAAACAGGGCGAGGAAAAGGACATCGTGCTTCATCTCAGGGAGCTGGTCCTCCCCCCGTTCCGGTAGCGCAGGCACCTCCGGCAGAACCGGGAGGTCGGCATTGCCGTGCACTGGTGGTGCAATGGCGGGAATTGTTCCGCGATTGTTCAGTCGTTGTTCGGGCGTTCACCCGTATCCGTCCCGGGATGTGCCGTGCGAAGGGTGAACCTGACCGTCATCCCCGCATCAGGATGGCCCGGTGTGCCTGCTTCAACCCGGATGCTGCCGCCATGGTGTGCTACCAGCAGTCTGACGAGAGAGAACCCCGGTGTCCTGCCAGAGAGAGGCGCCGCCACGGTACCCGCCCGGCGGTGCGGATGCTCCTGCAGCAATTCCGTGATGACCGGCCCGTTTTCTGCGATGAACACCTCGCAGAATTCACCCGTGGACCGGCTTGAGACCTCGACCGCCACACCGGGGCCTGCATGCCGGGAGATCAGATCGAAGATGGTGCTGAACACCTCCACGAGAAGTTCATCCGCAAGGACGTGCGCACCGCCGGGGGTTGCGTGAATCTGCAGCTCCGGGTGGGTGCGGATACTCCGGTCGACGATCTCGTCCAGGGCCACGGGAACCATCGCACGCTCTTCGGCAAACATCCTCCTGACGATATCCGCATGGCGGATCACGCTCGTGCCGGTCTCCAGTTCTGTGTATGCCCGGTCGGCCAGCTGTCGGCTGCTTCCCGAAAGCGTTTTTTTCAGCAATCCAAGGTACGATGCCGCTGTCGTGTGGGAACGCTGGATGTCGCGAGAGAGAATGTCGAGATAGAGGTTTATTTCATCATTCGATTGCTGCAGATCAGCGGTCCTCTCCGCCACCATCTCTTCAAGCTGCCCGGTGTACTCCCGGATCCGGTCCTCGGATTCTCGCAGGTTTTGGATGGTCTCCTTCAGGCGGGCCACCATGATGGTGATACTCTGCGCAAGTTTTTCAAAATCCATTCCTCTTGTCGGCCGTATGGGATGATCGAGGTCGCCAGCGGCAATGATGGTCGTATCCTCCACGAGATCGTTGATCGGACGGGAGATGTACCGTGAAGATCCGTAGGCAACGAAGACGCCCATGGCGATGGCGAGCAGGGTGATCATGAGATGTGTGAGATAAAGCCGGGTAATCTCTGCATGCTGCAGGCCCATGTCATAGGTGAGTTCGGCCACCATGCTCATCCGGGATGCGGAAACCTGGTCCGATCCTGAGAGATCGATGTAGATGTACCGCACGCAGGTTGCACGCTCTTCATCATAGACCTCGATGGCGGTCCCCTCCTCAATCACGTCCCTGACATATTCGTCTGCTCCAGGATTCCTCCGCGCCCCTTCTTCCCGTTCGTCGTATGAGGCGTTTGTGCGCCTGCCGATGGAATCATAGAAGGCAACGGATATGAGATTCGGGTCCAGCTGCACGAGTTCTTCGGCGATCTGCGCATAGGACAGTGCATTTCGCTGGATTGCGAATGCGTCGGAGGTAAGGCTCAGTTCGAGGAGGTACCGGTGATCCTCCGTGGGCATATAGGCGAATTTGCGCAGTTCATCCGTCGGGTTGAACCCATAGACGATCCTGTCGGCGGAAAATGCATCTCCTTCGCGCAAACCGGTGATCGACCGATATACGTCGGGCCACTGCTTGAAGTCCAGGCCGCGATCACGCTCGCAGGTGGTGTACTCGACAACCCCGTCGCTATTGATGATGTAGAGGTTGAAGGATCCCCCGTATTCGGCGTCGAGCTGCCGCTGTAAGAATTCAAGGTCTATCCGTGCAGGATTCCCCTGGCAGCGTTCGTATTCGGCAAGAAAAATCCCCAATCCCTCTTTCATCTTCGCGTCGAATGTGGCGTCGAAGAGCTGCATGCCTCTGTCCACCAGGATCACCGACTGGGCAATACTTTTTTCGCTCTCTTCCTGAAGGGCTCGATTCTTCTCAATCAGGTCCTCTTTTGCCCCGTAATAGGAGAATGCAGCGAATGCGCAGATGGTGCAGGTGATGACGACGATGATCGATACCATCAGGTAGCCAGACACCGAAACGGACGCGGATAAGGGTGTACGCGGTAAGTTCATAAACGGACCGATGGTTTTCGGGACAATAAAGAAAATAATTAAAATATATATATGTTACGCTATATTATTTTTATGCTAGAATGGCCTGCGGGCCGATCCCGGGCCGTTCTCAGACCTCCTGCGGTGCAATGCAGATCCACGCTGCTCCCTGCACAGCAACAGCGCCTTGCACTTCTCGTGGGCAAATCTCTAAGTAGGAATGCGTGGATCCGCTGATTTGTCAGGGAGGTGACATGCATGCCGGAACCTTTAACGATAAAGAGAGAAGAGACCCGCTCACCGGAACCTGCACCGGAGAGGAGTGACGTGGGAGATCAGGAGATTACCATGCCCGAGACAGACGCGGAAATCGACCAGCTCATGACTACGCTGATGCGGGGAAGCGCCTACAAGAAGGTGGAGGCTTCCCGGAAACTGGGAAAAATAGGTGCTCCTGTCCTGCCCACGCTCATTCGAAGCCTGAATGACGAAGACCGGCAGGTCCGGTGGCGAGCCGCCATCGCCCTCGGCGCCATGGGCCAGGCCGCGGTGGATCACCTGATCAATGTGCTGGAATCAAGCCCTTCGGCGGTACGGATTCCTGCAACATGGGCTGCGGCGGAGATCGGGGATGCGAAGGCGGTGGATCCCCTCGTCAGGATCATGTGCGATGACCCATCCGAATGCTGCCAGGTGATGGCGGCGGCGGCGCTGCTCAAGCTCGGCGAACCGAAGGGCGTGGATTGCGTCCGGGAAGAGTGCAACAAAAGAGGAGAGGATTTTACCGGGCAGGTGCTCGAAGCGTACTGGGGAACCTGAAGTCTTCCCCCTCGCTTACGCCCAGACGCTGACCGGATCGATGGTGGCGTCGATGATGAGATCGAACGCGATTTTCTCAATCCATCCTGCTTTTTTGAACATCTCCATGAAACTCACGCCGACAATCCTGGCCTGGTAGCCGGATATGACGTCGTTGGCCATTTCGGCAGAAACCGGCATATTCGGCATCGAAAGGCCGCCCATGAGCACGACCACCTTCGGGTCCATCGCCGGTGCCTCATCGGACACCTGCATCCCCACATCAGGCACGGGCCGGATGATCTTTGCCTTCGATTCATCGATGAACGGGACGAACACCAGCTCGAAGGGAAGGTCCCGGACGGCGAACCCGAGCAGCTCGATAAACGGTGTGCAGGTTCCCGGGCAGCCGTAGAAGACCACCTGGTCACCGTCGTTTAATCCGGATTCCATGAGATACTTCTTAAAAGGCCTGAGCATGCCAGGCACACTGGTCAGTTGTTCCTTCAGCTCCATAGGGGAAAAGACGATGTACCGAAGAATAAAAGTATTCATCACTGGAGCCCGGTTTCCCGACCTCCGCTGTCTGCCTGTGCACCGTGCAAAACGTATTCATCGCATGGCGACGAGGAGTGCCTGTACGCCTGCAGGGGAGGTACGCTCTATGGTCCTCAGAATTGCCGGATTATGCCGTCCTGCTGTTCCTGCTTGCGGGCTCCGCCGCCGCAGAAATCACGCTCTCGCCGGACGAGGGGGGCCGTTGCCGGGGACGTGATCACCATTGCGGGCACCACGAGTCTCTCGCCCCCACAGCGCGTGCACGTCGAGGTGCAACCGCTCTCCTTTGCGCCCACCAGCACGACGGACCCGGGCATGGTCGCCGGGGAGGCAACGACCACTGCACTCGTGGAGGGAGGGGGGAGGTGCGATGGTCGGTGGTGGTGGAAACTTCGTCCCTCGTACCGGGCGAATACCTCGTGACTGCCGGGGTGTTGGCAGGGATCCGGTTGCATGCGTCGCCGGGCTCATCTCGGCACAAATGATCGTGGGCCTGCGCCTGAAGAAATGACGGAGCGTGATGTGGGTTCCGGAGGTCAGGGGGAACCCCGCCACCGGTCGCGCTCGCCCCGCAAATCCTCGAGTGCGTCCATCGCCACGCCGGCATACATCAGCGAGGGGGCGCCTCCCATGAGCACGGCCATCCATGCGGCCTGCATGACCTCCCCGTCGGTGGCGCCCGCGCCGAGCGCTTCCCTGACATGGTAGGCGATGCACCAATTGCAGTGGGAGGAGACGGCAAGAGCGACCGCAATCAGCTGCTTGGTTTTTCTGTCCAGTGCCCCCTCTTTGCCAAGGGTGACGAGCAGGGTGTGGAAGGCTGCCATGTTCTCCGGGTCAAGCTCGCCCATCGCCCGGATCATCTCCCGCATCTCCGCGAGCGTGTGGTGTGTCGTGTCCATTGGATCCGTGTGCTCCTGTGCCGGCAGGCCGTCGGGATAGCTGCAGGTCCCGCCTGCACCGCCGGCTACTCCTCCTCCAGCCAGCCGGGGTTCTCCTCCAGAAACGTCTTTTCCTTCTCGATGAGCTCCTCTTCGCTGAAGTGGGCGGGCATGCAGATGCACCGGTGCTCAACGAACCGCCCGCGTGCAAAGTGCCCCTGCCGCTGCTCCGGTCGGCATGCCCCGTAGCTTCCCCGGTCAAAATCGTGATACACCTGTTTGCACTGCGCTTTTTCGGCCTCGGATTTTGCTTCTTTCCATGACTGAGCCATAGACTCTCCTCTCTGATCTTCCCCGTTACCCATTCCTGTGCCGCGAGAAAATAAAACCCTGCGTCAGAGCGATGGCGAGAGGCTTTCTGCGGGGGGTGTCCGCCCGAACCCTTTGTCCGGCGACATGGCTGTCACGCCGGGGGTGTGCCTGCCTGCGCCTGCATGTCTGTTCGCCGCCTGCTGGGATCATCCGCTCGAGATGGAATGCGCGGACCATTCTCTGGCGGCACATCCGCAGGGGAATGAACATTTTGATGCATTGGAAGGAAGAACGAAAAAAAGGTATGGAACCGGGTGTGCCGGGCCAGTGGTCTGCGATTGTGGCAATTCCTCGGTGTTTTGAGAGTGCGAACAGGTTGGCTGCAGAGGCAAGGTGCAGGCGACCACATGCCTTGCAGGGATGGAGCTGAAGCGGGATACGAGGTTCCCGGTACGCGCCTCCTTCCACGGGTAGCTGCGCCCGGGTTCCCTGTACGATGCCACGCGGCGAGGCGATCCCCAGTGCGTCTCCCGCAATGCGTCATGGTCCCGGCTGTTTCCGTGGATATCCCGTCCCGCTTCTCCCGGATGCTGATCGGACTATTGTGTATGACAGTATCGGAACAGGGGATAGACCCCGTGCGGAGAATGTTCCCCCGAACGACCTTCTCCGCGGTTTTCCTGCCCCATTTCTGGAGCACCCCGATAGTTCACGAATCGGCTTACTCCACCACCTCCCGACAAAAATGGTATTTGCATATTCTTGTATATATTATTTTTGTTTATCGATTACCAATATTGGTTATCCATTATCGGGGGTGGTCGCATCCCGCCCTGCGTATGCGATGGAGTAATGGGCCGGGCGGGGGACGCATGGTCGTCCCTGTTCCGGTGCAGCCGCACGGGCCGCAGACGATGCCAGCGCACCCTCTCAGAAGTATCGGTTCACGCCGAACAGGTGCTCTTCCTCGGCGATCGTGTTCATTTTCCGGGCATGTGCAACGACCGGGATTTCGTACCCATGCAGAAATCGCTCTTTCATGTCCTCGATCGCCCTGCCGACTGCCTCCTCGCGCGAACCTGCGTCATCGACATTGACTTTGACGGTCAGGATCACTTCCCATCGTCCTGTCACTTCCTCACCTCGCCACCTGCATGCAGGGTGCGTGTAATGCACCCGGGAACATAAAGACAGCTCCTGTTCACAACAAAGATGGGGATCGAACGCCAATATCGATGGTATATGGCCAGAATGTACGGGGGGAAACGAAGGTATCTCCGCAGGATGGCGCGCCGGTATACCGCTCTCGCTCTCGTTTCCTGCGGATTTGTCGCCGTGCTTGCGGCCGTCTGCCTCATCGCGATCCTGGCGCACGACCTCCCTCCCGCTCTTCTGGCGGCCCCGGTGCTTCTGGCGGCGGTGCCGGGGTATTTTTTCCGTCGGCGCAGGGGATACCGGTACGGTATCAGGGGAGAGGAGGCGGTCGCACGGGCGCTCGCGGCCCTCGACGACCGTCACCGGGTGTTCAGCTCCCTCGTACTGCCGGGTGCGCGGGGGGATATTGACCACGTGGTGGTGGGTCCCGGAGGCGTATGGGTGCTCGAAACCAAGAATTATGCCGGCGACATCGCCTGCACCGGGGACCGGTGGGCCCGCCGCAGGAACGGGGAGTGGAAGGCGATGGAACGCAGTCCCGGCAGGCAGGCGATCGACAACGCCCGGCGCCTTGCATCGTTTCTTGAGGGGTGCGCCGTCGCCGTACCCGTGGAACCCGTGGTCGTGCTCGCCAACAGCAATGCACGCATCCGGTGCAAGGATCCAGCGGTGCCGGTCGTCATGAGGGGTGAGCTGGCCTCGTCTCTTTCGGTACGGAAACCCCGTCTAAATGCGAAGGACATACGGCTCATTGCCGAGTTTATCCGCAAATCAGCCCGCCTTGCGTGATGCTGCGGTGCAGATCGCCTGCGCATGAGGCCGCTGAAATAGTATTATAAGAGAATAATTATATTAGTCGACTGCGGCGTTCGAGGGATAGGAGCATGTGGTCGAGCAGGCGAGCAGTATTGGGTGTCGCATTCATCCTCGGGATCCTCCTCCTGGCGGGAGCGATCCTGATTCCCGGCATCGTGGGTGGGGGACAGCCATATACTCAAAACACGATGCCCGGGCCGGAGGAAATGCCTGCCTCCGTCAGCGCCGGGGATGGGTGCAGGGCATATGTCGGCGAAGGAGTGAGGTTTGCCGGACGGTGTCTTGCGGAAGCGGAAACTGCAGACACCCTCCTGTATACGTGGGACTTCGGGGACGGAACCGTGGAACAGGGCAACCTGACCCCGTTCCACCGGTACGAACGCGAGGGGAGGTACACGGTGACCCTCACCGTCACCGATACGAGCGGAAACACCCGCAGCGACACGGTCGAGGTCATCGTTGAACCTGTGCCGGAGCAGGAAGACCCGGAGGTTACGCCGTCCCCGGCGGTCACGGTCAGTGCCACGCCACCCCCGAGCCCGACCCCCACCGCG
>Ga0209614_1000440_pt1 | contig 36803 bp, 37 predicted proteins | sample BlaSprsedimmetaG_FD_185484 | JGI IMG/M metagenome (GOLD analysis project Ga0209614, IMG submission 185484) | Hot spring sediment bacterial and archeal communities from California, USA to study Microbial Dark Matter (Phase II) - Blank Spring... ...
GCACCCGGCTGACGCTGGATCAGGCCGAGCGGCTGTGGAAGGGCGAAGCGGTGCCCGAGGCCGACCCGGACGATGCGCGGGAGCTGCTCAATTACCGCACCGCCTTCGAGTTTGTCTCCGAGTGCCTAGCCAGCGGCGACCCGATCACCGAAGGGATGATCCGCGAGATCCAGAGCGTGCGCGACAATGGCATGGACATGTCCGGCTGGCTCGACTATTTCGTCACCGGCTTGGAAACCCAGATGATCGAAGTGCGCGAGCATAGCGAGCAGGTCATCCGCCGCGACGTGCTGGTGAAGCAGCACGGCCTGAACGAGCGCCAGGGCAAGGTGCTGGGCTACCTCCTTCAGCATGACAAGCTGACCATCCAGGATTTTGAGTCGCTCTTCCCGACCGTCAACCGCCGCAGCCTGCAGCGGGACCTGAAGGGGATGCTGGACAAGAATCTGATCACCGCCGAGGGGGCGACCAATCAGCTGGTCTATCGACTTGCTGGGTGACTTCCGGGGTAACTTGCGACAAACTCGCGACAAAACTTGTGACAGGCTCACGACACGGCTTGCGACACTGAGAGGAATTGTTAAGCCACGCTTAAAGGTTCGCCGTGAGAAAAAGCGGCGGACGGCATCATGAAACGGATTCAGTTATCCGGAAAATTCGGATAACTGCCGTCGACAGCGTCCCGGCCCATATTGAAATGGACTCGACTTGAGGGCTGACTTGGGGGGGGAGCTTACGACAAACTTGCGACACGGGTTACAGCATGAGGCTTATGCGCGGACGAACCGAGCTATTAAGCTCTGCTTAACAACTGACGCGGGAAGCCCACGACACGGCTTCCGACCGGAGCGTCCCGCTTGCCTCAGCGACCAAGTACCGGCCAAGTAACCGACCAAGTGTGTTTACGGCTCCATCTCCAGCAGAAACCGCCAGACCGGCAACACCTGGATGGTGCCAAAACCCACGAGGATGGTTTCATCGGTGCGCCAGGTGACGATGGTCCCCTCCGCCACCGCCAGTTTGACCATGGCTTCGGAGAGGGAGCGGACCTCGCTCTGCTTGACGCGGGAATCGGTCAGCAAGGCGCAGACCTGGACCAGCATGATGGCTCGTTCTTGTCCCGGCACTGACGGCAGCAGCGCGACAAGGTCCACCTCACGGCCCGTTTTGGTCTTGTGGTAGAAGATCTCCGGCGTCACTCGTCGCAGCGCGGTGAACACCAGATTCTCCAGCAGACTGTCGCGGTTGGTGAGGATACCGGAGCTGACCGAGGCCGCCAGGGCGTGGTCGATGCAATATGCCTTACGAGGATTGACGCTGATCCGGGTCGACAAGCTGGAAAAGATGTTTACGCTGCACAGCAGCCCGGCATCCTCGAACGCGACGAGCCAATCGACCACCGATCTTTTGCGCACCCGGTGGCCAAGGGATTTCAGGTAGTCGGTCAGGTGCCTGGCGGAATAGAAAGATCCTGTGTTGTCCACAAGCCAGTGGGCCAGATCGATCACGGCCCGGGGGCGGGAAATATTGTGGTGCCCGATGATGCTGGCGAGGATGGACTTCCAGTTCGCCTGATGGGCTTCGATGCGCTGCCGTTGGTCGAGTCCGTTCACGCCGGGAAACCCGCCGATCTGCCAATAGTCCTCGTACGCTTTCTGGATGATCAGCCGCTGCTTGGTAGATAGCGAGCCGTTGCTTTCGATGCCCTTGCCGTCGAGGAATTACCGGAACGACAACAGGAAGATTTCCCAGGAGACGATCCGGCCGGTCAATGGACTGGCGGTTTCCTCCTACGGTGCGGGCAGTAAGGAACCGGCAACGGTGATCTCGCACTTTTCCGAGCGCATCAATCGGTAGATGAAGAGTTACCAGTACGGGAGCGCCTGCGCCTCGTCAAAAAAACAGTGAACCGTCTCGCTGCCGCGCTTTTGCGGATGGAGCTCGAAATAGGCCTCCAGGATAAGGTCCGGGTTTTCATGCTGCAGCCAGTAAAGCCGGTCGTCGGCCAGGTTGAGATAGAGAATGTTCTCGCGGGGGACACCAGTCTCGATCAGCTGATGGATTCGCTGGCGCAGCAAAGTGGTCTTGCCGCTCCCCTTGACGCCGGTGACCACCGAGACCCTGCCAGGCAGGCTGCCAATAGCAACACGCCGGGGCAGCAGTCCGCCCGCCGGTTCAAGGTTCTGGTGTTCGCTGATGATTCGTTTCAGACATTCGATCATGGCATGGCCCGGTGCTCCCTGTTCGTTTTGGCAACCGGTGTCATTCATGCTTGGCGTGCCGGGAAAAGCAAATGGTTTGTCGAAACGGCGAGCAGATTCCATTCGATTCCGTTTTCGGGAACCGAACCGGTGTCCGAAATCTTCGCCGGGAACAATCCCGCTTTGCGGAAAACGGGTGCGAATGTTACATAGAGGAAGTGTGGTTTACGCCGCTTCCCGCTCGTACCAGGCGACGATGCCGCCAAGCTGCTCCTGCCGCTTGACCGGACCTTCGGATGTGCGCTGGAAATCGGCACAGATGACGTTGTTGCTGGTACCCTGGTGGGGCCGAAGTTACATTTTTTTTGGAAAAACAGAAATCTCCTTCGATAAACCAAAACAATAAAAATCGTCCTCGTTCGAACCAGGACGGCGGCCATCAACCAGAACATCAAGATATTGTTTTATTCGGAGGAGTAAATGAAAACTTTATCAAGAGATAACTTGCCCTACCCGTACAAATCCGCTATACTGCACAGCATTATCATCGCGAGTCTGCTTTTTTTGCCAATGTTTATCAGCTCCGGGGCGGCAGCGGCCGTCACCCGGACAGCCCCGGAAAAAGGTTTTTGGGGGCGGGCGCCTGAACTTCGGGATAATTTTCTGAGCTTGGAACTTGTCGGGGTCGGTTCCTATGAGCTGGCCGAGATTTTTCACGATATTATCAGCCATTGCCCGGGCGTGCTTGAGGCCAGACGTTGCCGTCTCAACCTTGATCCGAACAACCCGAGAGCCAGCCTGGTCGAGTGGCAAATCACTTATACCGGCACCACCGCGTTCGCCCTGGAGAGCAGTATCTATCAGCGCCTGAAAGAAATCAGCGCCGAAAAACCGGTCGTCTATCCGGTCAACGGTTCCGAACTGACCTTGACCGCCGGAGAAAGCGAAAGCTTACAGGCAATCAAACCCTGGCAGGCAAGCAGCCGGCGGTTGCGTTTTGTCGAATCGCTGGTGTTTGCCGCCGATACGGATCGGGTTCGATGCCACGGGCGCCGGCGAGTCACTCGCCCATGGCGGGATTATAGCCAACCCGGCTTCGAATAAAAATTTTCTAGGGACAACTGCTCATCATCACCATTAAAGAGGTTGACCATGAACTTTTCGCGTCTGCTCCTGCTCGTAACCCTGATTTTTTCCCTCAGCGCCTGCGCCGGTCTATACCCGGTCGATTACGCTCCCAGCAAGGCCGAACGCCTGCTTGATGAAAGAATCGAAAATCTGCTGGCCGACCTCGTTGCGGATCAGAGCTTCAGCCGGGCGGAACCAACGCCGGCCGCGATTGTCCCTGGTTCCGCCATTCAGGGTGAATATTTCAGTCGACTTGAAGAAATCTTATGTGAACGTTTGCAGACGCGCTTGCGGGAATCGCATGATATTTTTCAATTGACCCGCCAGAACTGGTTCGAACTCCGCGCCGGTCATGCCTTGAGTTTTCAGAATCTGGCTCCGGAACAACGCCGGCGTTTGACGACAGCGATCATTTACCAAGTCGAGATTACGGCCGACACCGTATTGGATCGAGTCAATGCCACCATCACGGCCCGCAACGCCGAGGGACGCAACCTGAGCGGGGTTGTCGCCAGCGGCCCTCTGGGCTTCGGCCGGGAAAGTCTCGCCCGGCAACTCTACTATGAAGCCGCCAACCGCAATCCCTTCCCTGAAGGACTCGAAGAACGCCCCTTCAGTTCCCTGGACAGGCTGGCTTACAGTCTGACCTCCGAGCTTTCCGAGAGTTACGCCAATGGTCTTCAGGTCGCCGGCCAGACCGTCTCCGATCGGGAAATCAAGGTCTTGCTGCACACCGGTTCGTCCTCCCATCTGGCCACCGGTCTCAACCGCGAAATTCAGGAAGCTTTGCAGCAGGCCCTGATCAGCCGCAGGGGCTTTACCTGCGTACTCAGCCGCGAGGATTTTGGCGCGGCCCTGCAACAGATTGATTTTTACCAATGGCATGCCCATCTTTTCAAAGCGATCGAGTTACCCCAATTTGAAGTCGGCACCGTGCTCCTGCTGGCCGATCTCAGCCAGGCCACCAAAAACGGAGTCTTCAGCCTCGCCTTAAGGGCCCTGTGGCGCACCAATCCTCTTGAGGATCGAAGCGGGGCGCTGGTGGTCGAAGATGCCGGCGGAACTTACGTTTCCGGGTTCACGGCCAAGGCCTATTTCAGCGGCGAGAATTTACGCTATCGTTACAACGATCACCGACCGGCCAAAGCTGGAGAACGAAGATTAGTCCAGCCGCTTCCCGACAAAAGCCCTTTGGTGCGCAAGCCCTGGAACGGCCCCAGCCAGGACCTGAATCTCTGTTTTTATGACTTCACCGAAACCCTGGCCGCCAGAATCTATCCGGTCCTCAATCAGGCGCCCGGGGTCACCTGGCTGCGGCGGGCGGACGAGCTCTGCGAACGAAACCGGGATTGTCTCTGTTACGAAATCTGGTATAATGGTTCCGCGGAAGACCTGGCGGCCTGGCTGACCCAATATCTGCGCACCTCGAGAAGTATTGGTTTCAATTTACGCAGCTATGGCCCCGGACGGCTGGAGGTTCATTTCGACGGCGGCTTCAATTGATAACGTTACATGAACAAACTCGTGTGATCGGTAAACAAAGGGACAAATCAAAATTTCTACTAAGGAGGGGAAAATGAGTCAAAGAGGATTTCTTAAAAAATCGTTTCTTCTGGTCGGCATTCTCTGTCTGCTGTTGGGTGGACTTGCCGCTTCGGCCGCGGCCCAGCAACGGATAGTCGTTCTGCCTTTTTATGTCGAAGAAGGAGCCGACGCCAAGGGGGGCGGTGACGCCACGCTCCACTTTCGTCGCATGATGCGCTTCATCAATAACCAGCTTGTCCGTCATGACTTTGAAGTTGTCAACCCCTTTGCCCAAGATGCCGGCGAAAGTGAATTCAACCGGGTCATGGAAAGAGCTCGTGAGGATTCGCCGATGGCCTGCATGGAGGTCTGCAAACGTTACGGAGTCGACGCCGCCTATGTCGTCTGGCTTCGCGTCAAGGTCCGTCAGACCCAGGATGGTTTTTGCCAGGCGAAAGCCCGCCTTGACGGCGAAGGCTATGACAGCGCCGGACACGATCTGGGCATCGGGGTTTCCAAATCCTGGGTTGAAACCGCCAGGGATTGTGACGACGCAATTGCTGAGTGCGAAAAAGAAGTTGGCGATGTCGTGGGTCGCAAGTTGACTGGTTGGAGCGGCGGGGCCGGTACCGGCAGGGCGATCGGCGGCGGTGGGGCTGTGGTCGGTTCCGCATCTTCCGGCGAAGGCGGAGCTTTGGCGCGCAACCTGGAAAAGTATGAAAACATCCTTGAGGTTCGTCTCGACGGAGCCACCGAATATGAAGCGGCCGAGGTCATGGGCAAAATTCTCAACACGGTTTCCGGGGTCATCGAAGCCAAACGCTACGGCGCCAATGTCGTTCCCAACAACGCCAAGGCCAGCTGGTCGACCTGGCGGGTCACGCATGAAGGCACCGATCCTTTTCGCCTGCAAGCCAATATCATGACCATGATCAACCAGGTTCTGGATGCAGGCGGCGAGTTGGTATTGAATGGTGTCCCTTACCGCTACGGCGCGGACGAAGTCAATCTTTTGATGGGAATCAGGACCGGCAGCGCCACCAGCCGCATGATTCAGTTTATTTTCGACCGGGAAAGAATGCGGGATCGTGAATTTTCCGGCCGCCATGATCCGTACAAAGCCCGCGAACGTAATCGCCCTGGATTTGAATAAAACTACACCTTACCGTTTATTTTCGCTTAAAAAAAAGGCGGATAACGGATAAGAGTATTTATTTGCGTCCCTCGGACGCACCGTCAGGTGCGGGGCACAAAAACCGTATTCGGGTTGCGGAGTGGGTCTCCGTCGTAAAGAAAAAAACGGCAACTGAATTACCGCCGCTGGTGTCATTCTTCATGCATGCCACCAGCGGCTTTTGCTGTTTTGACAGAACACGGGCCCTCTGCCTGTCTTTTTTTCGACTTCGTCTTCAGAGGCGACCCCATCTATGGGAGTGTGAAATGATTTTGTTCCGCAAAGTTTTCGGTTTCAGCTGCCTTTTCGGGCTGTTTTTTCTTCAGGCCTGCGCCGGCGGCGGACCGCACCGCCACGACACCAGAGCCCGCCCCGTGACCGTCTGTTTTTACGAATTCACTGAGGTCTACCAGGATCGCATTTACCCCCTTCTGGCTGAAGCGCCAGGGGTTTCCAACCTCAGGCGTTCCTGGAAGAACTGCGGTGGCAGGCAAACCTGTCTCTGCTACATTCTGACTTATGACGGCCCGCTTGACAAACTGATCCTTCGCCTGAAGCGGCATCTGCCGATCAAACGGATCATTCCTATCCGCGCCCAGGCCACCAACGAAAATCTGCTTGAGATTTTCTTCGATTCCGGGTTCAAATGAGCGCAGGTTCAAGAGAAAACCCAAGGAGAGAAAAGCTGTTTTGTCGCCTCGGCAGACAGCTGTTGTCTGGTCTTGCTTTCTGCAGTCTGACCTGGCTTCCTTCAGCCCAAGCCGGTATGCTGGACGTTCTCGGCACGGTTGGTAAAATCGGTGGCGGCCTAATTCTGGGCGGAGGTTCCAAGGCCGGCGGCCCCGACTCCTTCACCAGCAGCGACGTAGTTATCGTCACCAGCGGCGAAGATCTGATCGCCGCAGCCCTGGACCAGATTAAATTAGGGGAACAGATTGCCGCCAAAACCGAAGCCATGCAGGCTGAAATCAATAAGGTTTTCACTCGGCTTCGCACTTATCAGGCCATGCAGGGAGGGATCTGGTTCAATCTCGGCAAGGCCTATTATGAACTGCGGCGGGATCTGCTTGATCTCAACCGTCAAAACGGCTGCAGCGCCATTGAATTCAACCGCCGCACCCAGGAGAAGAGAATCTCCCAGATCCGGCTGCTCAATCAGGTGGAAATAAAGGCCCAGGCGGGTCTTTCCGAAACTGCCGAAACCATAGTTCTCAACAATAAAACCAATCATAACCTGCGCCGTTCAGTCAGTGAAATAATCAGTCACAATCCGCTGATCGCCTGCGGCTTCACCGCTCAGATCGAGAGTCAGAATCAAGCGCTGACCGAACTGCTTGACGCTTATGTTCAGCGCATCGGCGATCTTTATCTGAACTTTGATGAAGCGGAAAAGACCTTCAGCAAAATTTCCGCCGAATTCGGCCACGCTGAGCAGGAAATGAGCAACGCCATCAATAAATTTAACGAGCAAGGCGCCTTGGTCGCAGCCGAAGCCACCAAGCATGTCGGCATCATGGCTTTGCACAGCGCCAAATTAAGCGCTCTCCTGCGGGACGACAGTCACCGCAGTTTCATCGAGAACCTTCAGGTTGCCGGCCAGGTCGGCAACCTGCTCAAACGCATCGCCAAACTGACCGACACCTTGAACACCTTTAATACAACCAGACTCCAGTTCGCCGGCCGGGCCGCCACGATCAAAGAAGCCGGCGCTCAGGCTCAGGAAGAGATCACGGCTTCCGGAATCACGCTTCGCAGCCTGAGGAAAAAACTCAATCGTTCCTGGGAAGAGCAGATGGACGCCATTAATCAGGCGGCTCGAAAGGAACAGCTGAAAATTAAAAATCTGCAGCTGGAAATGGTGCAGATCGAAAAACAGAACCAAAAGATGGCCGGCCGGATGTATGCAAGACTCCATGACGAAGCCAAAAGCAAAGCCGATAAGGCTTTTGGCAAACCGGTCTTTTAAAAAAAACAAAGGATTGTTTCATGCGCAGGCTTTTTCTCTGCTGGCCAGCCCTGTTTTTTTTATCAGCCATGTTTTCCGCCTGCGCTCCGAGCGCGGCCTATCAGGCCAGGGATACGCTGGCCGGAGCCTCCAGCGCCGCCGCCTGCGAAGCCGCCGCCACCCGTCAGGAGCGCCGGTCCCTGGCCGGCGACAGCTCGCAAATGCAAGGCGATATCGAAAGGATCAAGGAAGCCGAACGATTATTTGACCAGAAAACCGGAATCGTCCTGAGCTATTGAGAACGCCGCCACCAGATTCTATGCAATTACGTCCCAATTTTTGTCGTCTTGCGGCGGTCTTCGCCCTAGCCCTGTCTCTGCTCTGGCAAAATCCGCTCCCGGCCCGGGCCGCGGTGGCCAATTTCTGCTGGTGCGGTTTTTTTGTTTCCACGGAAAGCAACCAACCGGAGCTTAATCACCAGCTCGGCAAGATTTACCAGGCTCACCTTAAACGTTATGAGGATCCGGATAACGGGGTCATCATCGGCCTGCTCAAAAGCCTGCAATGGGATGAGATGACCTATCTTGGCTATCTCGGCATGACTCAGGACGAACCAACGGGGGCTTTGCAGCAGCTGGAAAACCTGGATACCACTTATGGTCTGTTTCTCGCGCTGGAACAGGTGCTCGCTTTCGCCCCGGATGAAAGCCTGGTTCACGGACAGCCGGTCAAAACCTATGTCGGCTATCTTTTCGGCTCCCTGAATCTTTTTCATCTGCAAAGCCGCAACCTGCTCTCTTCTCGTCCTTTCTTTGTCATTCAGCAGGAGCGCCAGCCGACAAAGACTTCGGCTATGCTGGACCTGGCCCTGACCGAATTGGCCCACAGACTTGAGGATCGAAAAAACCTTTTCACCCGGAAAATGCTGTCCGACTGGCAGGAATTTTTCGGGCTCCCCGGGGAACAGCGCGACATTTTGCGCCGGCTCAGCGGGCAGCTCGATGAAACCTTTGGCGTCGCGCCCCTCTGCCCCGGCTGCGTTCGCGTTCAGGGCACGACTCTCAATGAAGAAACCGCCAATCAGCTTAAAACCTTTATCCGTTATTACTTTAACGCGACCCTGGCCAACCATAGACCGGTAGTGTTTCTCCCAGGTTTCAGTGGCCAGGCGACCGAGAGCGTCCATACCCTGGTTACCGCGAACAAGGAAGGTGATGTCGTTTTCAGTGAAGAGTGTCTGGGCGGTTATGGGGATTCAGGACAAACCCGACTCTGCCTCAAAGTTCCGGCCCCCAAAAATCTTGTAAAGCTCAGCTTGCGCTGCCTGGTGGAGGAAGAAAACCACCAGGCGGAACAGGAAACCTTTGTCCGCAGCTACACCAGCCTGCTTGATTTTGCTTTGTTCACAAAAGGGCTTGAGGCGCCCCAGGTTCATTCCCTGAGCAATACCTACCGGCAGCTTCTGACCACAACCCGAAAACCTTCCGATCTCTACTATTTCAACAGCGTCATCAATGCCATCACGCAATTTTCGCCGGCGCTGCTGGCCGGCCCCTGAAGCCCTGCCCGCCCCTCAACCTGCAAGCATCACTTTACAGGTCCAGCGTAAAGGATTAAAACTGACTTAGCCCTGAGGCCGCCGCATCAGAGCGAAACTCTGGAAACCATTTTCAAGCAACAGAGAGGAAGCGATGAAATTTTTGCAGTCCTGGATTCTTATACCGTTTATACTGTTTTCACTATGCTCCCTGCCCGTACCGGCCAAAGCCGGAGAACTCCTCAAGGTTGATGCCCTGGTGGTCCGGGCCGCCGACCTCAAGACAGCTGAAAACCAGGCTCGGCGGCTCGCCGTGGACCGGGCCTTAAACCTGATGGGAAACCGGGAAATCGCCACCGAGATAAAAGAACAGGCTCATGCCGAGGCTGAAAAACTGGTAACCATCAATCGGGTTCTCAATCAGAATAAACAGCAGGACGGTTTCGTACAACCGGTTTTTTTCTGCACGGTCGACAAAACCGGCCTGCAGGCTCTGATCAACAGGAAACGGGAAACCACCCTCCTCGCCATGGATCGCCCTCAGATCAATATCGGCATTACCTTTCGCACCATTCCGCCGCTGCTGCAAGAAAATCGTCAGGCCTTTATTGACCGTATCAACAATCATCTCGAGGAATACTTTTCCCAAGGCGGATTTCGCATCGCTCCGGCCCCGGCCGCCATGCTTCGACGCCTGGAGAACGGCGACAGCAGCAATGCGATTCTGACCAGCTTCGTCTCACAATCCAGCGAGGTTAATTATCTTTTATACGGAACTCTCGACATCAATCCGGAAGACCTGCAGGAGCTCGACCAGGGCCGCTACTACAAAACCAGAGTTGGTCTGACCCTGCGTTTCTATAATATTCTTTCACACGATGTTATTTCTTTCAGTCGCGATGTCTACGGCAACGGCGAGAACCGAAAGGCTTCAGTGATCAACGCCATGCGCAATGGCGCCAAGGTGATCAGCGAAAAAGTTGCGGTTGGCGAGGTGGTCGCCGACTGGCGCCGCAAACTTAACGAAGGGTTTGAATACAGTCTGCAGTTTTGCGCCTTTCATGACCGGGGCTGGTCGAAAAACCTCCGCCGGGCCCTGAAGGAACATGGCAATTTCATCAGTAAAAGCCGAGGACAGAATCTGACGCAGATCTATCGTTTCAAGGCTGATCCCGGAAAATTTATGCACCCGTCCATTGATTTTGAAGATTTTCTGGATGATCTGGTCGAAGCGGATGAGGTGAGATTTGGTCTGATCGTACAAAACGACCGTCTTTACTTCGTTTTCGGTGACGACGATCAATGTTTTGACCTGGGTTTTGCCGAGGCGGAGGACGCGTTGAAGTAAAATCTGGACTTTTGACGAGTTTGGATAGAAATTTAATTTTCACAGAGAACAGGAAAGCTATGCTAGCCGCTTTTCTCGCGGTGGTTCTGGGGCTGGGGCTCTTGGTCTGGAGCGCCGACCATTTCATCGAGGGCTCGGCCGCGACCGCGCGCCATTTCGGCATGCCGCCGCTTTTGATCGGCATGGTGATCATCGGTTTCGGCACTTCCGCACCGGAGATGGTGGTTTCCGCCTTGGCGGCTTTTCAGGGAAACCCCGGGCTGGCCGTGGGTAACGCTTACGGTTCGAATATCAGCAATATCGCGCTGATTCTCGGGCTTACGGCCCTGATCAACCCCATTACCATTCATTCCCAGGTGCTGCGCCGGGAAATCCCGCTGCTGCTCGCCGTCACCGCCCTGGCGGCCTGGCAATTCGGGGATGACCAGCTCACCCGTGGCGAAGCCCTGGTCTTACTCGGCGTCTTTGGCGCGCTGATGGTCTGGACCATCCATCAGGGCCTGAAAAGTAAAACCGACCCCCTGAGCCATGAGATAATTAAAACGCTGGAGAACAAAGCGGTACCGCTGGAACAAAGCGTCTCCCGGTTGCTTGTCGGCCTGGTCCTACTGATTGTCAGCTCCCGTCTTCTGGTCTGGGGCGCGGTTGCCATCGCCCAGGCCTTTGGCGTCAGTGATTTGGTCATCGGCCTGACCATCGTCGCGGTGGGCACCTCGCTGCCCGAGCTGGCCTCTTCAATGATCGCCACCCGTAAAGGCGAGCATGATCTCGCTCTGGGCAATATCCTGGGCTCCAACCTTTTTAACACCCTGGCCGTGGTCGGCATTGCCGGAGCCATTCAGCCCCTGCGCGTCGCGCCCGAAGTCCTCTATCGCGATATTCCATTCATAGCCGGGCTGACCGTTTCCCTGCTTATTCTGAGCTATCGCTTTCGCCAATCCCGCCGCGGCAACCGCATCAACCGCTTCGCCGGCGCGTCCCTGCTGACCGCTTACCTTGCCTATACCGCGTATCTGATCAGAGGTTTTTTCTGACGGTATCTCTTTTTCGCAAAAAGCCCGATTAAGCCTTCCACGCCTCACAGCCCGGGGATCAGGAAAGACGATGTGACTTAAGATAATTATCCCGGAAGATTTTTTGTAAAACCGCGGCATCGCCAATCAAGTTCGCGACAGTATCAATATAATCACAGATCAGCTCCGGCCAGTCGCTGGTCGCATCCGAACCAAACAAGACCTGATCCTGATAGGTTAAAATAAAATCACGATACGCCTGCGGACTTGCTTTCATAAACGGCAATAATGAGGAGAAATCAGTAAAACAACCGGGATAGTGAATCAGAAGTCGGGCCATGATTTTGCGGGAAAAACCGAAATGAGGAAAGATAAATATCTGGTCACCGGAATCCGCCAGAATATTTTCGACAAAACCTTCTTCCTGACGCAGATCGACATGAAAGATCACAGGCCAGGCCAAAGCCCGGGCCTGTTCGATCAGGCCAATGGTCAGACGCTCAAAATCCCGGCGGCTTTTGCCGAACAGTCCCGGCCAGCCGGTCATTCCATAAACTTTATCTTCCTCGGGTACATAAAGCAGTTTCAGCCCGCGAAAACCGGCTGCGGCGAAACTGGACAGATCGGATTCCTCTTCCGTCAGATAACGGCTGTCGAGGTACGGAAAAACCTCAAGACCGGGGAACTCTTCGGGTGACGGCAGAGCCATGCCTTCGCTGCCGAAAAACAGATGACGACCAATTTTATCGTGATATGAATGAGGAATGAAAGCCAGACACTTCTCCGGATCCGAGGGATGATGTCCCATCACAATCAAGCCGAGCCCTTTCAAACCTTTTTCCCGTAAAGACAAACAGCCGTCGCGGTTTTCAAGCCGTGAATGACGCCAGAGATAGTGCACATGGGCATCGTAAATTTCAGCCTTTTCACACATAATAATTCCTTACAATTGTAAACCGCCGGCCCCATCAGGCCGGATATTTTTTCACCTTCTCTGTAAAGGACTCCGGAAGCTCAACACTACTGTTTACCGAAGGCTTCACCTCACAGGACAAAACTTCATCAGCTACCGGGGCATAAATTACAGATTTCCAGATCGAAGTCAACCCGAAACCCGAATCACATCCTGAATCTGGGCCTCGTCCCCCCAACTTCCATAAATCACAGTTGCCCGGCAAAAGTCTCCCGACCGGTGGTAAAAAACCTGTCACTTAAAAACCATCACCAAGCCCGAGCTGAACCACTTGTTTTTTCCGGTTGACAGTTGTGACAGTACAAGCTAGGCTGAGACTGACCGGTTTCGTTCTGAAAAACCCTGCCGCAGCCAGGCCTTGTCCGCTTTATGTGGTTTGCCAGAATAATCAACCCATTATCATCTCAAGCCAGACCGCCGGACCCGAACCACCATTTTTGACAAGGAGAAAAAGGATGGAAGAAAACCGTAATTTCAGCCGCATTAAGTTCAAGGCTCACACCAAACTCGAAATCGGCCCCCACTCCTACGGCGGCGAGCTTCTCGATATCTCCCTGAAAGGCGCCCTGATCAGTTCATCCGCTCGCTTGCCGATAAACCTTGAAGACGACGTCAGCATCAGGGTCTTTCTTCCATCTTCAGACATTTCTCTGGTCTTCAATGCCAGGCTGGTCCATCTTGAACAAAATCGCTATGGTTTTAAATTCACCGGTTATAACGCGGAAAGCATGACCCATCTGCGTCGTCTCCTTGAATTCAATCTCGGGGACCAGGATCAAGTCGTCAGAGAACTATATTTTCTCCAGAAGGTTTCATGACTTCAGCAAAATCTCTCCCTGAACTTAAAAACGGAGCCCTGCTGCTTTACAAAAGTCAGCCGGCGAAACTGATTCGCACGGGAGACAAACTTGAGATAGAAATCATCTCCAGCCTTCCGTTACAAAATAAAAAGGTCCGCGACAAGGATGTCAGCTGCCTGCACCCCGGACCGGTCGAGAACCTGCAGATTTTATCTCCCGAACCCGAGCTTCTCAACGAGATCCGCGCCTTGCTGAGCGGAGAGGAAACGACCCTGCCGGAACTGGCCGAGTTGCTGTTTAATCAAACTACTCCGTCCAGCATCTGGAGCGCCTGGCTGGTCGTGACCGAAGGTCTTCACTTTTACGGCTCTCCCCACCTGATTCAGGCCAGGAATGATGAAGATTACGCCCTGGAACGGGAAAAAAGAGAAGTTAAAAAGGCCCGCCGAGAAAAATGGCAGGCCTTCATCGAAAGGGTGGAAAAGGGCTCAATCCTGGAAGACGACCGGGAATTCATGCTCGAGATCGAAAACCTGGCTCTCGGCCAAGGCTCGGAAAGCCGACTCCTGCAGCACCTGGGTCGGCAGCAAACCCAGGAACACGCTCACGCCACCCTGCTTGAACTGAAATTCTGGCCCCGGCACTTCAATCCCTATCCGCAACGACTTGGCGTGCTCACCTCCGACACCGCCCCAGAACCACGGGAAAGGATCGAAATCCTCCCCGAGACCACCGCGGAGCGTCTTGATCTGAGCGAGCTTGCAGCTTTCGCCATCGACGATGAGGGCAGCAACGACCCTGATGACGCCATCAGTTTCGACGGCCGCCGGCTCTGGGTTCACGTCGCCGATATCGCCGCCGGCGTTGAGAGCGACAGCGCACTTGACTTCTATGCCAGAAACCGGGCCGCGACGCTCTATCTTCCGGAAATGATCCACCCCATGCTGCCGCCGGAATTTAACCGCAGATTCGGCATCGGACTGGAAACCACATCTTCGGCTCTTTCTTTTGCGCTCGAAGTGGATGATAACGGGATCGTAACCGATCTGGAAATCATTCCCAGCCGTATTCGGGTAACCAGATTGAACTATGCCGAGGCGGAAAAACAACTGCTTTGCAATCCTATTTTACAAAGAATCGAGCTTCTGACCGCAGCCCACCGGCAGCTGCGGCTTGCGGCTGGCGCCATCGAAATCGATCTGCCGGAATGCCGTATCAAAGCTGAAAACGGCAAGGTCAAAATCACGCCGCTGCCCAGTCTCGCCAGCCGGGTCCTGGTCAGCGAAGCCATGTTGATGGCGGGAGCCGCGACCGCCCGTTATGCGGAGCGACACGCGCTGGCGATGCCTTACGCCGGCCAACCGAAACCCATGGAAGACCCGACCGGCGCGACAAATTCCCTGCCGGAGCTTGTCGCCATGTACAATCTCCGACGGAAAATGAAGCCCGGTCGCCCGGCGACATCTCCCCTGCCGCATGCGGGACTCGGTCTCAACGCCTATGTCAGAGTGACCAGTCCCTTACGGCGTTATCTCGATTTGGTGGCTCATCAGCAACTGCGTCTTCACTTGGCCGGCCGCCCGCCATTATCGGCAAAAGAACTCGGGGAACGGATCATGGCGGTCAGTTTGCCCAGCACCCGCGTTCGGCAGGCGGAACGGCTGGCCAATCGTCACTGGACCCTGCTCTATCTGCAACAAAACCCCGACTGGCGGGGAAAAGGCATCGTGGTGGCGCGCTGGAATCGAAAAGTTCAACTTCTGATTCCGGAGTTGGCGCTCGAAACCGAACTGAGCGGCGCCGGAGAACTTGTCCTCGGTTCCTGGGTGCAACTTGACTCCCCCCGAATCAATCTGCCCTGGCTGGAAGTCTTTTTTCGCAGCAAACCTTTATAAAACACAACCGGGCCGAAAAGGCCCGGTTGTGAAATTCACTCCGCCGGACGATGCGGAAATGATGAACAAGAGTAAGCCTTCACGACGATAAAGAATACGGATCAGCTACGACCTTGCGTGATCTGCAGCGAGTTCCCCCTTCGTGTCGGCATACAGCCAAGCGATTGGAACACGCAAATCAGAATTCAGATCGCTTGGCCATCGACCCCAAAAATAAACTTGACTTTGGAAAGGTCATAAGTTAGAGTCGGGGACACTAACGGCGGCTGAAGCCGCCACCGTTTCTACTCTCCGTTTCCGGATTCGGCAACGGAGACGGATTCAGCGCTTCGCAAAGCCATCATTTTCCGCCGGTTTGACGGGCGGATGAATACAAAAAGGTCACGAAGACCGCTGCTCGCGTTGAGCGCAGGCCTTCGTGACCTTTTTTGTTGTGGCGGCCTTGACCAGACGGCGGTCATGTTCCCAAAGGCGCCAAGTTCGGCCGGAATTCGAAAATAACGCATGACAACCATACTCGACGGAGAGAAAATATGCATATCATGGAAGGTGTCATTTCGGCGCCGGTGCTCTGTACCGGCCTGATCCTGACCTCGGGCGGCACCGCACTCGGCCTGAAAAAACTCGATTACAGGCAGATGCCCCAGGTGTCGATTCTGACCTCGGCGTTTTTCATCGCTTCATTTATTCATGTTCCCATCGGTCCATCCAGCGTGCATCTCATTCTCAATGGTATCCTGGGCTTATTTCTGGGCTGGATGGCATTCCCGACGATCCTGACGGCCTTGTTTTTACAAGCCGTGCTCTTTCAGTTCGGCGGCCTGACCTCACTGGGAGTCAACACTATGAACATTGCCTTGCCGGCCGTACTTTGCGCTTTTCTGTTTCGGCCCGGAATCGGCAGCTCCAAGGCGATAGTTTCCGTGCCGGCGGCATTCCTGTGCGGTTTCAGCGCGGTGTTATTTACAGCCATCATGGTATCCCTGTCCCTGTTTCTCACCGGTGAGTCTTTCCTGGGAGTCGCCAAACTGGTAATGCTGGCACATTTGCCGGTAATGATTATCGAGGGTCTGATCACCGTGTTCTGCATAAGATTCATCAAACAGGTCCGACCGGAAATGTTGGCCGACCTGGAAGCTACCCGATGATCGAAGAACCTTTTGCTCAAGGCGACTCGCCGCTCCATCGAATCGATCCGCGTTTCCGGTTGGTCGCAGCCGTCGGTTTTTCGCTGGTGGTGGCCGTTTCCCACCATTTTTCAACCTTGGCCGGAGGCCTGGTTATCGCCGGCGCTCTGCTGTTCGCAGCCCGCCTCGACCCTTTACCGGTTCTGCGCCGCTTGTGGGTGATAACGAAACTCCTGGCTTTTTTATGGATAATCTTGCCCCTCACCGTTCCAGGGGCCGACTATTATCAACTGGGTTCGCTGGCCATCAGCCAGCCGGGAGTCACTCTCGCTTTGCAGATTTCTCTCAGGTCTCTGGCCATTCCGGCTTTTTTTATCGCCCTGGTCGCAACCATGAATTTTTCAGTTCTCGGCCATGCCCTGAAAAGTCTGCTTTTGCCGGATAAATTAGTGCATCTTTTACTGTTCACTTACCGCTATATTTTCGTTATTGAACAGGAATATCGGCGCTTGCTGCGGGCCATCCGGGTGCGGGGCTTCCAACCCCGCACCAATCTGCACACTTATCAAACCATCGCCTACCTGGTGGCCATGCTTTTCGTGCGGGCCGCGGCCCGGTCCGAACGAGTGGAACAGGCCATGCGTTGCCGTGGCTTTGCCGGGCGTTTTTATTGTCTGGTTGACTACCCAGCCCACCCGCGCCATCGGCGTTTCGCCATAACCATGAGCTTACTGATTTCAGGGTTGGCCTTGCTGGAGTGGGGAAAGATCATTCCGTTATGAATAAAAAACCGATTATCGTTTTGCGAAACCTCGGTTTCGCCTATCCTGAATCTCAACCCGTCCTGCGCGACCTGGAATTGTCCGTTTGTCAAGGTGAGCGAATCGGCCTGATTGCTCCCAACGGCGGCGGCAAAACCACCCTGTTCCACCTGATCGTCGGCCTGCTCAAAGCGCATACCGGAGAGATCGAGATCTTTGGTCGACCGGCCATCGAGGAGAAGGATTTCGTCGCCGTGCGCCGCCAGGTCGGTTTACTCTTCCAGGATGCCGACGACCAGCTTTTCAGCCCGACGGTGCTGGAGGATGTGGTTTTCGGCCCCCTAAACCTGGGTAAGAGCCGTGATGAGGCCGTGGCCATGGCCCGGCAAACCCTGGCCCGGCTCGGACTCGAAGGGTTCGAAACCCGAATCACGACCCGACTTTCCGGCGGCGAAAAACGTCTGGTGGCCCTGGCTGCGGTGCTGGCGATGGAACCCAAGGTCCTGCTGCTCGACGAACCGAGCGCCGGCCTGGATGACGCCACCAAGTGCCGCCTGGTCCGCATCCTGCGGGAGATGGAGATCAGCTATCTCGTCGTCTCGCATGAACCGGACTTTTTGGCTCAGGTGGTCGACAAGACCTACCTGCTCAAGGATAAGTGTCTGCAGGGGCCGACCACCGGATCGCTCGCCGATAACGGCGGCGCAGGCCGGTCGGTCGGCATGAAATTTCCGTTCTGATGAAAAGTACTTGACTTTTCGCGGCCCGGTGATTAGAGAGCTCCAATAATCGGCTCTATGAAGGTGCCGCGACAGGTTGTTTTTTTTACGACATAGCAGGAAGCGAGATCAGGCCACGAAGGCTTGGGGAGAATAGTCCCCGGTTTTCGTGGCTTTTTTTATGGACAATTAGAGGTGGTTGCTTGCCGGAAAAGGAGGTGTCCGATCAGTTTGAAAATGATTTAGAAAGCCAAACTATTAGAAAGCCATTTTTAAAGAAGTAAAGCAGCCGTATCCCCGCCAAGAGACAACGGCTGCTTTGTTGGAGAAGTCCCGAAAACCGGAACTTCGGTTTATATTCTTACACCGAAGCACCCTGGGTGTCAAATCAAAACACCATCCGGTTCAGGGCTTATAACGCCATTCATGAAACGAGAAAGGTGCAAGGTGTAAAGCAACATGAAAGACCAGCGCAGGCTTTACAGAAAAACAGAACTCATCATCTTGGCCATCACGGCATTTTTGACTTGGTTGCCGCCGGTTGTCAAGGCCACGGAATCACAGAAAGCCATTCCCTCGCCAACCTCGGCGACCAGCGCCCAGCATCTGCAAGACATGCTGGTTACCGCCGAGAGTCTGACGCTGGGGCTGGAGCAGAGCCCCTCCCGGACCATCATCAAGATTGAAGATTTCGATGTCGTCGGCGGCTCGAGCAATTTCGAGGATCTGCTCAAGAGTCAGGCGATTTTCGATTTCCGGGGCCAAACCGATCTGATGCCCGACAGCGATACCATGACCATGCGCGGCTTTTCCAGCGGTCGCTTCGTGGCCGCCATCGATGGCCTCACCATTCAGAAAACCGGCGGCCGCAAAGGCAAGCACATCGTCGATTACAGCCTGTTGTCGACCCTGCCCATCGATCGCATCGAGATTACCGCCGGTCCCCATTCCGCCCTTTACGACAGCAAGGCCATCGGCGGCAGCGTCAACCTTGTGACCAAGGCTCCGGCCCGGCGCGATACCTTCAAACCCGACTTCAAGCTCAGCGCCGGCTACGGCTCCTACGAGAAACAGGATTACCTCTTAAGCCTGGACGGCGCCGTCGATTTCGTCACCTACGGCATCAGCCTGCAGAAAACCTCGACCGACGGTTTTCTGCGCCACAGTGAAACCGATATCGAAACCTGCACCGGCAACCTGGGTTTCGTCCTGCCTCATGACGGCTATCTCAGCCTGTCCGCTTCCCGTTCCAATATCGACCGCGAAGTGCCGGTCAACAACTTTGTCGATGATTATGATAATGATTACCCACGGGTCGATGGTGCCGGCTTCGACCCGTGGCAGAATCCCACCTGGGACAAGGAGGCCTGGTCCTACCGGCTCAATTACTTCCAGAATCTGTCGGTCGGCCGGGTGTCGGCCGGGGTCTATCGCAGCAAGGAAGACCGCGACCGGGCCTATCTCGACTGGGTCAATGCCCAGGATCATGCCCAGGGTTTAAAGCATAGTTCGTTCTACACCGAATGGATTCAGGAAGGGGCCCGCCTTCAGGATGAATATCGCTGGAACGACCGGCATTCGACCACCGTCGGCATCGAGCTGGCCCGTCTTTACGACGGCAGCGACGGCGATGACAAGCGCGTCAACAAAAAGGGCAGCTATCTTCAGCATCAATGGCGGATCGCGGAGGCCCTCGAATTGCGGCTCGGTCTGCGGTATGAGGATATCAAAATCTGGGTCAGCAACAGCGGCATTCCGAACCGCGGTTCCTGGATTCGGCGCGAATGGAACCAGCTGGTACCCAAATCCTATCTCACCTGGAAACTCGACGGCCTGGCCCCGAGCCTGCGCGACACCTCGCTCTCGCTCGGAATCAGCAAGATCTGGCACGCCCCGATGCCCACGGCGAATACAATCCCCAGGGCAAGCCGGCCGGCGCCTGGCTGGAGCCGGAACACGGCATGGGTTACGATCTGGTGCTCAACCGACGGCTCTGGGGGGATGTCGTGCTGATGCTCGACTACTCCTTTTACAAGATCAAGGATTATATCGCCTCCAACAGCCAATACGCGAGGTATTCCGGCTCCTCCGCCGGCAACCTGCGTTACAGCGATTACAAAATCAATCTCGACGAGGTTTACCGGCAGGGGCTGGAAATCAATCTGGCCGGCCATCTGAGCAAGGATCTCTCCTTCTACCTGACCTATGCCTGGCAGGATTTCGAAAACCAGGGCCACGAGCCCGCCGGCACCACCGAACTCGACGATCGGGCCCGAAACCGGGTGACGGCGGGCCTGCGTTATCATCTTCTGACCAGGACCGCCTTGAAACTCGACTACGCCTTTCAGGACAAGAAAACCATCGAGGAATCCGAACTGATCGACGACAGCGACCCCGACAATCCGATCTACAGCTGGCGGCGGCACGATAACCCGGCCTACCACAGCTTTAATCTCGGGGTCGAGCAGACCTTGTGCAAGGCCTGGGGCCCGGTTCAGGATGCCAAGATCGAATTCTATATCAAGAACCTCTTCGACGAGGACTATTGCGATGCCCGGGGCTATCCGGCTACCGACCGGACCTTCGGCACCACCTTGAGTTTCAGAATGTGAGGCTTTCGTAGCCGCTCCACCTTCCTGGTTGCGGGGTTCCCGCAGTCTGAAGGACAGCACAAGAAAAGACTCCGCGGAGTGGCTGCCTCGAAGCGGGAGCGGTCAGCGTGCCATCAGCCTCTCAACGATTTTTATCATTGGTTACGAGTTCGTCTCGGTTGATACGACAAGGAGAAAACATGAAACGATTATTGTCTGCCATTGGCGCCCGGCGCGCCTTTTTACCGACAACCAAAAAACTGCTGATCAGCGGTCTGTTGTTACTCTGGACTATCGGCTGTACGCCGCAGCCCCAAACGACCATCGCCCCCCAGACAACCCCGGGCTCGTTTGCCGTGGTCGGTCTGGGCCCCGGAGACGCCGATCTGGTAACCACGCGGGCGCTGGAGGCGATCCGCCAGGCGGATCTGGTTTTCTGCAGCGCCAAAACCAAAGAGGAATTATCATCTTACGTCGATTTCACCGGCAAGGAGCTGCGCGACGGTTACGGGGTGCTGTTCCGGTATTACGGCAAGGTCTGTCCGGAGAACGCGGATAAACCAAGTGGTGAGTCAGGTAAACCGCGCATGAGCTGCGAGGAATATCATCGGCACCAGGCCGAATTCGCCGCCCTGGTGCGGACCGCCGTGGCCGCCGGGCGCCGCGTGGTAATCTTAAGCGGCGGCGACCCGATGATCTACGGCCCGGATATCTGGAGTCTCAAGGAACTGCATGACCTCGATCCCCAGGTAATTCCCGGACTCAGCGCCTTCAACGCCGCCAACGCCGCCCTGCAGGTACGTCTCGGCGAGGTGATTCTGACGGCTCCTTTTCAACGGGAGGGTGCCGGCGACAGTATCGAACAATTGGCCGGGCACGAGCGGGCCACCCTGGTCATCTTCATGCCCCGCGATCTGAAAAAACTTTTCGACGGCCTGGCCGCCGTCTACGCGGCCGAGACTCCGGTGGCCGTAGTCGCCGATGCCGGGGTCGTCGGTCGCGAACAGGTAACCTTAGGCAGCGTTGCGGGTTTCCAGGCCGACTCGTCGGCGATCGACAGCCGGCGTTCCCTGATCTATGTCGGTCAGGCCCTGGCTACGGCCCAATACCGCCCGGCCCCGCTCCGGACCGCCGGCCGGGGTAAATTCTATCTTGTCAGGGTTGGCCCCGGGGATGCCGATCTCGCCACCCAACGGGCCCTGCAGGTGATCGAGAAGGCCGATCTGATCTTTGCCCAGGAAAAAATTCGGGATCGATTTCAGGCCTATCTCACCGGCAAACAGGTGCTGACCGCTTATCATCGCCTGTTCCCTTTTTACGGCAAGGATTGCGCCGCGGTCAAGGCCGAGGAACAGGGCCGGGAACGACGCAGTTGCGAAGAATATCATCGGCAACAGGCAGAATTCGCCGCCCTGGTCCGGGCCGCGGTGGCTGAGGGCAAGACCGTGGCCATGCTCGACAGCGGCGATCCGATGATCTATGGCCCCGATGCCTGGGCCCTGACCGAACTTGCCGATCTCGATACCGAGGTGGTCCCCGGCCTGAGCTGCTTCAACGCCGCCAACGCCGCCCTGCGGGCCGGGGTCACCGAAGGCCGACACAGTCATTCGGTGATTTTCGCCTCCGGCTGGTCGGTCGGAGAGATGGCGGTGCACCAGAGCAGCATGGTGCTGTTTACGATGCGCACCGACTTCAAGAAATTCGTTGATACCCTGGGCCGCTCCTATGCGGCCGACACTCCGGTGGCCCTGGTCTGCAGTGCCGGTTATGCCGACCGGGAAAAGGTCATACACGGCACCCTGGGAACGATTCTCGAGCAGGTCGGCGGTGAGCGGCCGCCGTTTGAGTATCTGCTTTATATCGGGGATTTTCTGCGAGACAGCGTCGACTATCTGAATCGATGAGCCGGCGGCGGCTTTCCGACAGACACTCAAGATACCGCTGCCGGAAACGCCGAATGCTTACGGTAAAAGTTACATTAACCTTCGCATTTTGGAGATTTAAAAATGAGACGTAAACCCGTTTTTCTGCTGTGCTTAGTGATTCTGGGACTGGGATTGTTTGTCCGGCCGGTTCTGGCGCATAACCTCTGGCTCAATCCGGACAACTATTTTCCGGCGCTCGGCTCGACGGTCAGCATCGGGATCGGTTGGGGACATAAGTATCCCGCCGATCGTAACGACGAAAAACTCAAGGCAGGACGTCTCGAAGCGATTCAGGCCCTCGCCCCCGACGGGCGGGAAGTAGAACTGGAGAAGGTTTCCGAGACCGAATATCGCCTGAAAATCGACCAGGCCGGAGCTTACGTCGTCACGGCCCGGATCAAGCCCAGTTTTTTCACGATGACCCCCGAAGGACGCAAATGGGGCAACAAACAGGAAGTCGCCGATGCCGACAAATGCACCAATTTCCATCTCGAAGCCAAAACCGTGCTGCAGGCCGGCGCCGGCGCCCGTGACAGTCAACTGACCGGTCAGACCTTGGAGCTGCGGCCGCTCAGCGACCTGGCCGCTTTGAAGGCCGGGGATAAACTGGTCGTACAGCTATTCTATGCCGGCCAGCCCCTGGCCGGGGCGACCATTAACGCCACCGATGCCGGTTTTGTCGATGCGAGCGCGTCCAAGTCCGCCACCAAAGACGCTCATTCCGCCCATCATCATCCGGTGTCCGTGGTTACCGACAGCCAGGGTCGAGCCGAACTCACTCTGGCCCGCGCCGGTTACTGGCTTTTGCTGTTTTCCCACAAACCGCCTTATCAGGACACCACGATCTGCGATCAGTACCTGTATAACGTCACCTTCAGCTGCGAAGTGCGCTGATGAAAAAGGCGTTGAACGGGAAGGACCTGCGCCGCGAGATCGGCTGGTTTTCGGCGACCATTCTGGTGATCGCCAACATGATCGGCACCGGGATTTTCACGACCTCAGGCTTCATCATGGCCGAGCTTCAGGATGCCCGCGCCCTGCTCTTATGCTGGCTGGGCGGAGGTCTGTTCGCCCTCTGTGGCGCTCTCTGCTATGCCGAGCTGGGGGCCCGTTATCCCCAGGCCGGAGGTGAATATATCTTTCTGCGCGAGGCTTTCGGCAAGCTCCCGGCCTTTCTCTCCGGCTGGATTTCCCTGATTGTCGGCTTCTCGGCGCCGATCGCGGCCGCGGCCATGGCTTTGGCCGGCTATACCTTCCAGGCCGCGGCCCTGCCGACGGGTCGGGTTTTCAGTCTTCGACTGGGAGATTTTACCCTGGCAACCCTGTCCCGGCCAAATCTGCTGGCAATTGCAGCGATCTGTGTTTTCTCGCTGATCCATTACCACAGCTTGCGTCTCGGCAGTTGGGTGCAGAATTTTCTGACCCTGTTCAAGATCGTTCTGATTTTATTTTTTATCACCGCCGGTCTTTGCTCGGACCAGGGCTCCTTTCACCACTGCGAAGTTGTCGGCGGGCAGGCCTGGTCCGCCGGCAACTTCGCAGTGGCCCTGATTTTTGTCTCATTTTCCTACAGTGGCTGGAATGCCGCCGCCTATCTCGGCTCCGAGATTGTCAGACCCCAGCGCAACCTTCCCCGCGCCCTGATCGTCGGCACCCTGGTGGTGATGGTTTTTTACCTGCTGCTGAACACGGTCTATCTCTATGCCGTGCCCGCTCCGGAGATGGCCGGGGTCATGGAAATCGGGGCGCGGGCGGCGGCCAATCTCTTCGGGGTCAGCCACAGCCGCTGGTTCAGCGGGGCCGTGGCCCTGGGCATCCTTTCGGTCTTAAGCGCCATGATCATAACCGGGCCGCGGATCTACTATGCCATGGCCCGCGACGGCATCTTTTTCCCGGCATTCGGCAGTTTGAACCCCGAACACCGGACCCCGGCGGCGGCGATTTTTCTTCAGGCCGGGCTCGCCGCCCTGATGGTGCTTTCGGCCTCTTTCGAAACCCTGTTGATCTACATCGGCTTTACCTTGTCGTTGTTCGCCTCGCTGACGGTGATAGGACTCTTGCGGATTCGTCGGCGTGACGGCGTCCCGGCCGGCACCGGTTACCGCACCTGGGGCTATCCCGTTACCCCGTGGCTTTTCATCCTCGGCAACCTCTGGATTATCAGCTTTTCCGTATGTCACCGGCCGGTCGCGGCCCTGATCGGCTTTGGCACCATCGCCGCCGGCCTGATTATCTATCTCGGTTTTGCCCGGCGGCACGCATCAATTCAAATCGCCCGGGCAAAGACCTTTGCCCGAGAATAGTTGCATCGATATACATCTTCAGTTTGCCAACAACTCTACCCAGAAAAAGAGGAAACAATGAAACGAGAATACAACCCGTCAACCCGTCAACTGGCAACCGTTAATTATCAAGGAGGAGAAAACCATGTTTAAAAGTTGGATACTGCTAAATCATTGCAAATTAATGCGGGAGCGAGCCCCGCAATCCAAAGAGCCTTTACGGCCCGCAAATAAGTCCGCTTATCAGAACATTTTCCGGTTGTTGCTGTTGAAAAAAATGTTGAAAAAAAACAAAAACATGACCTGTAAGGTACTGATCGTCTGCGCGGCGCTGCTCCTGCCGCTCACCGCCGCCGGGCCGGGGGTCGCCGGGGAAGCTGCCGCCGGCGGCGAACCACCCGTTACCCTGGAGACGATGACCGTCAGGGATGTGTTGGCGGCCCCGACCCGGCAGGAGGGTGACCTACTCTACACCGGTACCGAGGTCACCGCCGCCGGCATCGAGCTGGCCGGCAGCAAGGCCGCTTCCAGCGCTTTCGCCACCCTCGACATCCTGCCGGGCATCAACGTGGAGCTGAAAGATCCCTTCGGCATCAGCGGCGCGAATGTCCGCATCCGCGGGATTTCAAGCGCGAAAGTCGGAATGTCGGTCGAAGGCCTGCCGAACTACGGCATCATGGGCATCGGCCCGCGGGACTATCTCTACGACATGGAAAACATGGAGTCCATCGGTCTCTACAAGGGCGCCGCGCCGCCGGGGCTCGGCACTGGTGACGGCAACACCGGCGGCACCGTCGGTCTCAACTGGCGCCGGCCGACCGACGAGTTCGGCGCCATTCTGAGTCAGCAGATCGGTAACTACGATGCCCGGCGCAGTTTCCTGCGGCTCGATTCCGGTCAACTGCCCACCGGCACCGCCGGTTTTCTTTCTTATTCCTACAGCGAAGTCGACAAGTGGAAGGGCGCTGGCGATCTCGGGCCCCGGAATCACGTCACCGCCGGCCTCACCCAGACGCTGGGTGAGCGTTTCAAAATCGAGATATTCTACAATTACAACAACATAGAATCCCATGACTTCGATTCCCTGAGCTATGCCGAAACCAAAGCCCTCAAGCACACCTATCGCCGCGACTACAACCAACACCGCACCGGCAACCCGGTCCTCGACGCCGACTACTATGACTATCACCGGGGCGACTACGAAAACACCGAGTTCATGACCATCGCCAGCTTCACCGCCGCGCCGGGGCACGTCTTCAGCCTCAAACCTTACTATGCGCAAGAGGATAAATCGAATCTCGACGGCGCGGCCGACAAAGTAACCGACCTGGAACGCCTGGGCGCCGTCGGCGAGTACCGCGGTGAGATTGCCGGCTGCAGCATTTCCGCCGGCTACTGGTATGAGTCCCACGACCTACAGAAATACGTCCGGGCCAACCAGATCACCGCCACCGGCCGCGTCTACAAGGGCTGGAAATACCTGACCGAAAATGACGGCCACGGTGATATTCACAGCCCCTGGCTGCAGCTCAGCCGCCGCTTCGGCAACTTCAGCCTCCAGGCGGGAATCAAATACTTCTCCTATACCGAACCGGGCAGCACCGCTTACAAAGGCAGCGCCGCCGGCGGCACCCCGTCATCCTACCATGCCGCTCTGAACCACAACCAGGGTGAGGACTCCGACCTGAGCCTCAAGGAAATGACCTTTGACGAATGGCTGCCGAACCTGGCCCTGGGCTATCGGCTGACCCCCAAGCTGGAACTGTACGCCAACTATGGCCGCACCTACATGCGTCCCTACGCCTATGTGCCCCTGGCGACCACCTATGCCGGCAACCGGGCCGCCTTCAAAGCCGCCGGCATAACCCTGCAGAATATCTTCGATGAGTGGAAGATGGAAACCTCCGATAATTTCGATATCGGCTGCCGCTGGCGCGGCGAAAGGTTCGACTTCACCCCGTCCATTTTCTACGCCAAGCACCATGACCTGCTGGTCAACGCCTTCGACCCCCGGGTCGGGGTCAACTATGACCAGAACCTCGGCGACGCCACCGCCTGGGGCGCCGAGCTGGAATTCAACCTCTACCCCATCGACAACCTCGTTTTCTTTTTCAACCCGAGCTATACGAGACTCGAGTTCGACGACGACTTCGTACGCGGAACCACAGTGATCCAGGTCAAGGGCAATCAGTACCCCGACACCCCGAAAATGCTGGTCAAGGCGGGATTCCTCTGGACTATCGGCAGTCTGAAGGTGGCGCCGACGGTAAAATACGTCGGTCGGCGCTACAGTACCGCGCAACATACCGACCCGATTTCAGCCTACACCACCGCCGACCTGGCCCTGAGTTATACCCTGCCACGGTTTGCCTGGTGTAAAGAGCTGGCCGTCGGACTGGATATCAACAACCTGTTCGATAAAAAATACATCGGCGCCATCAGCGCTTCCGACGACGGCGACGGGGCCACCTATAATCCCGGCACGCCGTTTTCCGCCATCGCCTCGTTGAGCGCGAAGTTCTGAGACGTATAGGTTACGCCCTGAAGGGAAGTTAATTTGTGCTTCCGGAAGGCGTAACGCCCCAAAATCTGGCTCGTCCCGAAGTCGACCCGATTCTCGCATTGAATGTCTTATAACGTCTTCTAAGGAAAGGATCTGAAGCATGAGGTGGTGGTTACTGTATCTGTTACTTTGTCTGTCGATCCTGACCCATGCGCCCGCCGTCTGCTGGGCGCATGGGGTTGAGGGCTATCTGGAGAAGATTGAGGGAGTTTGCGCCTGGGCCAATTATGACGACGGCGAACCGATGGCCTACGCCGCCGTCGAGGTCAGGCTGGAGGGGGCCAAGTTAGCCTTTCAGACCGGGCGCACCGATCGCAACGGTTGTTTCCTTTTCCGTCCCGACGGCCCCGGTCGCTGGCAGGTAGTCGTCAACGACGGCATGGGTCACCGTCTGGCCCTCGCCTACGAAATGGCGCTGGATCCGACCGCCGTCCCGGCGGAGCCGCCAGCCCGCACCCATGACGGCTGTCTGACCCGAAGCCTCAAGATTATCACGGGGCCGGCCGTCATCTTCGGCCTCTGCGGTTTTTTCTACGGCTGGCGGGCCCGGCGCCACAACCTGCCCCAAAGAGAACGACAGCCGGAATCATAGCCCTCCGGCCGAGAAAAAACCGGTTTAAAGCACCGCCAGAACCCTTTGCGCCATATCAGGCAGTGAAACGATATAATCCACGCCCCCCAGACGCACGGCTTCCTTGGGCATGCCGTAAACCACGCTTGAGGCCTCGTCCTGGGCAAAGGTCACGGCGCCGGCCTGCTTCATCTCCAGCATGCCCTTTGCCCCATCGGAACCCATGCCGGTCAGAATCACCCCGATCGCGTTGGGCCCGACATAGCGGGCAACCGAACGAAATAAAGGATCGACCGCCGGGCGCTGATAGTGAATCATGGGCCCGGTCTTGACATTGACCAGATAACTGGCCCCGCTGCGGCGCATCAGCATATGCATGTTACCCGGAGCCAGCAAGGCCCGGCCGGGACGCACCACATCACCATCCTCGGCCTCCTTGACTTCTATCTGGCAGAGTTCGTTGAGCCGCTCGGCAAGAGCCCGGGTAAAATTGGCCGGCATATGCTGAACCATGACGATCCCCGGAGCGTTAGCCGGCAAACGCGTGAGAAAAGCCTTCAGCGCTTCCGTGCCTCCGGTCGAGGAACCGATCGCGATTACCTTGTTGGTCGTCTCGCTCAAGGCGGCCAGACATGTTCCTGTAAACCGACTCTGATCCACCTTGCGAGCCCGTTCCTTGACATCAATCAGGGCCGCCGCCCGGATTTTTTCGGCCAATTGCTGTCCCATCTCGCCGACGCTGTAGGCCTCACCGGGTTTCGCCAAAACCTCGACCGCCCCCGATTCGATGGCCTCGAGAGCAATCTTGCTGCCTTTACGGGTCAGGGAACTGACGATTATAACCGGCAAGGGGAAATGCTTCATCAACTTTCTCAAGAAAGTCAACCCGTCCATCCGCGGCATTTCAATGTCAAGCGTGATCACGTCAGGATGCAGGGCCAGAATCCTGTCCCGGGCGACATAGGGATCGGGAGCGGTCCCGACCACTTCGATATCGCTCTCCCGGGCCAGCTCGCGCGAGAAAACCTGGCGCACCATCGCCGAATCATCGACAATCAAAACCTTAATCATCGGAACGCGCCGGCTTTCCCGGGAATGACCCTGACCCCGACCAGCAGGACACCGTCTTCATCCCCGTAAGCAAATGTATCGACACAATCTTCAATTTCCGCCGTCGTCAAAGCCGTCCCGGTCAACATCGGAATCCCCAAATCAAAATCCGCATGCGGATCACAGTGATTAACCAGGTTACCGGCCACCATATTGGTAATCTCCTTGAGCACGTCCAGACGCTGCTCAAGACTCGGAGAACCTTCCTCAAGTCCGAGAAAATCACCGGCGACCTTGGTCAGAAGGCTTTCCTGGGCCAGCATTTCAAGTTCAAAACCAGATTCCGGCCCCCTGACCACGACTTTAGAGCCGACATAGCCTCCCCTTTGGGGCAGCGTTTCCACGGGAAGCTGCTCCAGAAAGACAAAAAACATAGTTTCCAGAACCTCAGAAATCACCTTCGTCAGGTTCAGACGAATCGTCTTGAGCACTTTCTCCCCCTAAAATACCAGTTAACAGCGCCTTAATATCTTCCGGGCGAAACGGTTTCTTTATGTATCCCGCCGCCCCCATGGCCAGTGCATCGGAAGCAATCTCGTCTCGTGACTCAGTGGTAATCATAATCACCGGCAAAGAGGCGGTCATGGGATCCTCCTTGAGTTTACGAAGCAATTGCACGCCATCCATTCCCGGCATGTGAATATCGGTCAGCACCACATCCGTTCAGAAATCCTGAAGCAAGGCCAGAGCTTCAGCCCCGTTGCCGGCTTCCGCTATCTCACCGACATCAAAACCGGACATGGCTATCACCTTCTTGATAATTGCCCGCATTGACATTGAATCATCCACCACCAACACATTAAACGACATATTCGAACACTCCTAAATTACGACTGCCGAAAAACCAGACTCAGGCCCATCAGACACTGCCGACGCCAGCGATATCACAAGTTTTTTCCATCTCCATCTGAAAAAGCAAAACAAATTTTTCAAGATCCTTTTCGTCGAGCTTAAACCTTTGCAACAACAGGCCATGTCCACGACAGGCCAGGCCGTCAACCCCGGTACCATAACCGACCATCACCGTCAGGTTGTTGGCCAGAGCGACAATTTCCACCAGCAAACGAAATTCCAGGGGGGCGCGCTCAGGTTCATGATGAAAGGCAATCGCCGCGACAATCGCCTCCGGAAAGTCCCATTTTTCCGCAATCCGACCCCCGATCTCGGCATGATCGAAACCAAGAACCATCTTTTCCGCCTCCTGAAAAGAGCAGTTCCGGTTTTCCACGAGTTTCTCAATCGCACGATATTTTTCAATCACAAAGGAACTCAACACTACCTTGCCGACATCATGTAAAAGGGCGGCGGTAAAAAGCATGTTCTCATCGATTTTTATCCGCAGATGCTCGCGCAGGACCTTAGCCATGACCGCGGTGGCCAGAGCATGACGCCAGAGCTCATCGGCAAAAACCGTATAGCCTTCACTGGGGCGATCGAAAATCTTGCTGGCGGCTCCGGAAAGCAGTACTTGGCGCAACTGGTCGGCGCCAAGATAGACCACCGCTTCCTTCAGGGAAGAAACCTTGCGCGGCAGGCCGAAATAGGCTGAATTGCAAAGTTTCAGGACATTAACGGTCACCGCCTGATCCACCTTGAGAATATCAACCAGATTGGCGATCTCGTAATCGGGATCGGCCAGAGCGGCCAAGGCTTTCCGTACGACCTGGGGAAAAGGAGGCATTTCTTCGACCGCGGCAATGATCCGTTCCATCATAGTCATAACTCAACCATCCCTTTCTTGGAAATCTTCAGGTTGATGCGACCATCGGCGATCTGGAAATACATCGTCCGATTGCAGGCGCCGCCGACGTCTTCAGCCTCGATCATAACGTTATTCTTCCAGAAAATTTTACGTAAAATGGCATAATTGCGCTTGCCGATATTAAAAGTGCCACTGTCATCCATGATCTGGCTGCCGCCGGCGACCTTGACGATCATCCGCTTCTTGTCAGCGCCCAGGCCGTAGCATTGTTTGAAAAGCAGAGGAATCCCCTTATTGGCGAACATGGCCGGGTTCTTGATCGCTTTTTCTTCGTTGATGGATGAATCCGGCAGCATATAATGCAGCAGACCACCAACCCTGGCGACCGGATCGTAGACCGCAAGACCGATACATGAACCCAGTGAATAAGTAACCAGGGTATCTTCGAGATTGTTGCTGACCTTCAGGTCGGCAATTCCGACAGTCACCAGAGACATCAGCTCTTTTTCCTGTAGAGAGAGGGTTGAATGTACAGAAGGTCGTGTTTGATATTGGTCAGGCTTTCCGAATGACCGATCATCAGACAACCACCGGGTTTCAAAAAAAAGCTGAACTTACGAACCAGATCGGCCTGCGTCGAACGATCAAAATAGATCATGACATTACGACAAAAGATACAGTCAAAGCGCCCTTTAAACGGAAAATCCAGCATTAGATTCAGACGCGTGAATTTGATCAGGGCGGTAAGTTTTGCATCGACCCGATAACGACGGCCATCCCGGCCGGCGGTAAAATATTTCTTCAAAAGGGAGGCGGAAACGTTGCGCATGCGCTCGCGGTCATACACCCCATTGCGAGCATGCTCCAAAACGTTGGTGGAAAGATCGGTCGCCAGAATGCGGAAATCCCATTGTTCAATCGGCATATTCTCGGCAAAGGTGATCGCCAGGCTATAGGGTTCCTCACCGCTTGAGCATCCGGCCGACCAGATCCTGATCTTCTTTCCCAGAACCTGAGGTTCGGCAACCAAGGCCGGAATAACCTTTTGGGCAAGAAAATTAAAATGCTTATCCTCACGAAAAAAATAGGTTACATTGGTGGAAATGGCGTCAAGCAGATTAACGATTTCCTGTTCATTACCCCGACCGGCGTAGAGCAGTTCAAAGTAATCACCATAGTTTTCCAAGCCGAGGGAGCGTAAACGCTTGGCCAGTCGCGAGTGGACCAGGTCCCGCTTATTATCATTCAAGGTTATGCCGCAGCGACTGTAGACAAAATCACAAAACCGGGCAAAATCACTATCGCTTATTCTATCGGATCCAATCACCTTAAAGCCGCCCCTAAATCATCAAGCCTGTTTTCCACCCTTGAACCTGCTGCTCGACCCAAACAGGTTCATGATTCCTGACCATCCTCGAACACAGTTTCAAGAGAACAAACCAGATCAATATCCAGCAGAATAATCACTTTATTCTCAACCTTGCCAAGTCCCTGAATGCAGTCCCGGCTTATTCGGGCCGAAAAAACCGGAGCCTTTTCAATCTGCTCCTCTTTCAGATTGAGCACCGAATCAACCGCGTCCACCACCAGTCCCACGGCTACCGGACTAGCCTCGCCCGCAATTTCAACCACAACGATACAGGTGCGACCATCATGTTCCCGCGCCGGAAATTGAAAACGCAGCCGCAAATCAGCTACCGGAATAACCTTGCCCCGCAGATTGATAACTCCGAGGATATAATATTCCGCTCCGGGCAGGGCACCTTGGTGACTTCCTGCATACCGATAATTTCTCTGACCTTGAGAATATCAAGCCCATAGAGCTCATCGCCAAGAAAAAAAGTAAAAAATTTATGTTCCCTGGCGGAAAGGACATTACCCTGGCCAAACTCAGGTTGATCCGTCATAACTCAGACCCCTTAAATAAAAAACGTAACGGCAACGATACGCTGTGTTTTGCAGAAAAGCAGGCGGCCGTAAATCACCTGACCAGACCGGCCACATCAATAATCAGACCAACCCGGCCGTCCCCCATAATCGCCCCACCGGCAATCCCGGGCAGATTTTTCAAACGCTCGCCCAGGCTTTTAATAACTATTTCCTGTTTACCGACCAGCTCATCGACCTGCAGACAAAACTGAATATTTTCATGCTCGACCACCACCACCAGGGCCTCCCAGGGTTTGACGGAGCCGGGCTCGACGGCGAACACCTGATGCAGCCGCACCAAAGGCAACAGCTTATTCCGCACTCGGATCAACTCTCCCTGTCCCTACACCGTATGGTACTGCTCCGGCAGCGGCCGCAGGGACTCGACCACGTTCAAAGTGGGAATGATATAGCGTTCGTGACCCACCACCGCCACCATGCCGTCAATGATCGCCAGGGTTAACGGCACCTTGAGACTGACCACCGACCCCTGCCCCGCAATCGAATCAATTTTTACAATCCCGCGTAATTTCTCGATGGCTTTCTTGACCACATCCATTTTGACCCCACGACCGGAGACCTCGGGAACCTTGTCGGCGGTCGAAAACCCGGGGGCCATGATAAAACTGAAAAGTTCCTTGTCTGAAGGACGGTCATGCTCCTGCAACAGACCTTTTTCAAGCGCTTTACGCCTGATTTTTTCAGCATTCAGACCCCGACCGTCATCGACGATTTCAATAATGACGTTACCTCCGCCATGATAGGCCTTCAGCGTAACCGTTCCGGTCTCCGGTTTACCTGCGGCGCGGCGTTCCTCGGGCGTTTCGATCCCATGATCCGCTGAATTTCTGATCATATGAACCATGGGATCGTAGATCAGATCAACCATGTTTTTATCAATTTCAGTATCTTCACCAAACATCACCAAGTCAATCTCTTTTCCGGTTTTCTTTGCCAGATCACGAACCAACCGCACCATTTTACCGAAGGTCTGCTTGATCGGCACCATGCGCAGGGACATCGCCACTTTCTGCAACGATGAGGTAATGCGGGCCAGCTGAGCCATGTTCTGGGTTACCTGACGGATACCCAGAGCCGAAATATCGGGATCCTGGCGAATCATCGCCTGAACAATAACCAGCTCGCCGACCATGTCGACCAGATTATCAAGTTTTTCCGTGTCGACCTTGATCGCGGCTCCCCCCAGGAAAGATCCTGATGCGGCGCGGACGCCGGCAGCTGCGGTGGTGCTTCATGCAGCCGCTGCTGTTGACGAATTGCCCGGGCCACGGTCTTGATATCGGTGTTCTTTCTTTCCAGCAGAATCCTGCCGATCTTTTTCTTGACCTCGCCTTCCTCTCTTCCGCTTTCGGAAGCCTGTTCCCCCAAAGCCGCGTCAAGCTCATCCTGATTGATAACCCCTTCAGCAAGCAAAATCTCACCCTGTTTCGGACCTTCGCGCAAGGATGGGGCCGGCGGGGCCGGCTCGCGGGCTTCCTCGTCTCCGAGAAGTTCCCGGTGCAGGGTGTCGATTCATTCGAGAAAGGCCTGCACCGGCATGGTTTCCAGGGGGTTGCCGAGCAAGGCGAGATTGAGCTGAGCCAGCATTTTCTTAAGAAAGTCAACGCCATCAAGAATCAGATCAGTCGCCTCGCCGTCAAGAGAAAACTTGTGGTTGCGAGCATCATCGAGAAGATTCTCAAGATGATGGGCAATCAGGTTCATCTGTCTGAGATTCATGAAACCGGAGACCCCTTTGATGGTATGAAAGGGGTGGAAAATCGAGTTTAAGATTTCCGGATCACCGGGGTGCTGTTCAAGATTAAGAATATTTTCTTCAATCGTGTCAAGGTGTTCATTCGACTCGACGATGAACCCCTGATAAAGATCACGATCCTGACTGAAATCAACCCCGCCGAACAATTCCTCGGCCACGGCCGGCATGTCGTTCTTGATGTCCGGTTCCGTCGCTTCAGACTTCAAGGCGGCCCGTTCCTCGACAATGGTCACGGCCTCGACCTCATCCGCCGCGGCGGACGCCTGCGGCCCGGCGGCTGCCCTCACACTTCCTGCACTGAGCGCCACCTGGGCCGCTTCGGCACCACGGCCGTCGCCGCCACTCCGCAAAGCCTGCTGCATTTTCGAGATCGCCAAGGAAAGCGTTTCCAGAGATTTCTCGGAATCCTTGAAATCATCATAGATAATGAAAATAATGATATTTTTAAACGCGGAAACCTGAGGCAGAATGAATTCAGCCCCGGCGCCGACGCCGGGTTTCTCGAGTTCTTCGGCGGCATTGAGCATTTGTCCCAAACCGGAAAGATCGCCGGGCTCAAGCATGACCAGATCGGTGGCGATATCATTCAAGATCTGAATAACCTTTTCCTGCGACATAGATTGCACCTCGACAATGGAATTCAGCCTGGATAATATTACCTATTATTAATATCAGGAATAACACGTCAGGGTGAATTTGTCCAGCGAATGAAACTTTAAATTCGCCGCCGCTTCCCCACTTCGCGACCCTCTTTTTTTTTGAAAAAAACTCCCCGTGCCGTCCTGCCGGAATCGTCAATTTAGAGGTTGACAGGCTTTGTAACGATTGATTATAGTCTTACGCTGTTTTGGAAAGTAAAAGCCTGCGCGTTTGCGACAGTTTACGTTAACCATATCGGGGTTACCCAGTTTTTTTATCCTATGAGCATCCTTACGATCGACACCTATCCGGCCCCGGTCCTGAAAAAAAAAGCCGAAAAAATCACCCGCATTGATGAGCTGATCAGAAAACTGGCCGAAGATATGTTGGAAACCATGTACCACGCTCCGGGAGTCGGGCTGGCCGCGCCTCAGATCGGCAGCTCGCTCAGCCTGGTGGTGGCGGATGCGGGCGCCGGAGAAGACCGCAGTCCAAAACCCTGGATCCTGGTCAACCCGGAAATCATTGCCCGCGAAGGAAAAGCCGGAATCGTCGAAGGCTGCCTCAGCGTTCCCGGTTATACGGCCGAGGTTCCCCGCTATGAGAAAATCCTCGTCCGGGCCTATTCACTCGACGAAAAGGAACTGGAGCTGAACCTGGAAGGCTTTCCCGCGATCGTCCTCCAACACGAGCTCGACCATCTGCAGGGAATTCTTTTCATTGACCGGATCAGCCGGCTCAAACGCAGCATCTATGAACGCAAGCTTCGCAAAGGAAATCTTGAAACATCATGAAAATCCTGCTTCTCGCCTCCGGCGAGTTCGCCCTCCCCACCCTGGAGCTGCTGGCCGGTAAAAGACCGGAGCTTGAGCTGCTCCTGTTCTCCCAACCCGACCAGAAAAAAGGCCGGGGCTGTCGGGTCGCTCCGACTCCGGCCCGTGACAAGGCTATCCAGCTCGGACTGAAGAGTTTCACGCCGGCCATCAATACACTGGAAACCCAGGAACAGATCAAGAACTTCGCGCCCGACTACCTGGTCGTCATTGATTACGGCGTCAGGCTGAGTCCCCGGACGATCGCCCTGGCGCGCGGAGCCGCCATCAATCTCCATCCATCTCTGCTGCCGGCCTACCGGGGTCCGGCCCCTATGCCATGGGCCCTGATCAACGGCGAGCCCATCACCGGAGTCACGACCCAGCTGGTCGGCGAAAGGATTGATTGCGGCGACATTCTCCTGCAGGAACCGACCTTTATTCTTGACCACGAAACCATGCCCGAACTTTCACGGCGTCTCAGCCTCATGGGCGCCACGCTGGTCTGGCGCACCCTTGTCGGCTGGAGCAAAGGCGAGCTGAGCCCCAGCCCCCAAAACGAGCGTCTCGCATCCCCAGCCCCCAAACTGAAAAAAGAGGACGGTTTGATTGACTGGCGGGCATCGGCGACCACCATCTTCAATCGGATTCGCGGTCTCAACCCCTGGCCCGGAACCTATACCTTCCACCGTGGCGGCCGGGTCAAGATTCTGGCCGCCACGGTGGAAGGTATAGGTTCCGGGCCAGGGGTTGAGAC
>Ga0209614_1000444_pt1 | contig 36678 bp, 35 predicted proteins | sample BlaSprsedimmetaG_FD_185484 | JGI IMG/M metagenome (GOLD analysis project Ga0209614, IMG submission 185484) | Hot spring sediment bacterial and archeal communities from California, USA to study Microbial Dark Matter (Phase II) - Blank Spring... ...
CCAAACAAAAATCTGCTAAATCCGCCCAATCTGCTGATAAGCATTTTCGTGCTGGATGGCGTGCACCAGCACCGCCGTCTCCCTAGAAAATAGCCTGAGCGTAAGACAGGTTGGCAACCTGTCCTACGTTTTCATCCTCGGTGGTGTCCCGCAGGAACATGATGACTCCTTCAAAAATCAGCGAGTCGGCGAATCAACGAGTCAGTGCCTCCGTGAGCGCCAGGTGGCCCAGCCGAGCAGGGCGGTCAACAGCCCCAGAGCCACGGTCAACCAGAGCGGCGGCGTCCAGAAGGACAATACGGGTTCTGGCGCAATCGCCCCATTCGTATCGGCAAGCGCGATCGGCTCCTCCCCTGCAATCCCCACCGATGGCACTTCCGTCCCGCCGGAGCGCAAGGGTGTATCCAACAGGCCATTATCCTCGGTGATGATGGGGTCGCAATCCTCCTCTGGCAAGCAGACGGCCAACGGCGCTTCTGCGGGCATTTCCATAGGGGATGCATCTTCAGACGGGGGGGCAGCCTCCGGCGCAACTTCGACCAGCTCCCGCTCCATTTCCTGAGAGAAGGTGAGCGCTTCGACAGCCGCCGGCTCATCCGCCAGCTCCTCTGTCCAGAGCGCAGCGGGCGCAGCATCCTGCATCGTCATCAGGGGGGCATGGCCCAGGTAGAGCTGCGCCCCGAGCAGCAGGGCGAAGGCCGCCGCCGCGACCGTGGCCATGGCGCGGAGCAGCACGAGCCGCGCCGGAGCGCGGCGCTGCGACGCACGCCCACTAGATTCGGCGACCATCGCTGGGGTCAGCAGATAGTTGCGCGGGGTCTCGCGCAGCGGCGCAACCCGCATTAATTGCCGGGGCTGTTGCAGTTCGGCCAGACGGCGACGCAGCGCGGCGTCCTGCTGCAATGCAGTCGCCAACGCACCACGGGTCTTCTCGTTTAGTTGGCCGTCCAAATAGGCGGACAGCTCCACATCGCTCCATCTTTGCCGTCTCATCGCATTTCCTCCATTTCAGGGCTATCTTCTAGACGATAGCGAGGCGGTAAAAGTTCCGCCTCTTCCTGCAACAGATCGCGCATCTGTGCCCGTGCGCGCGCCAGCCGCGATTTGACCGTCCCCAGGCGCACCTCCATCGTCGTCGCCGCCTCTTGATAGGAGAACCCTAATTGATCCACCAAAAAGAGCGCCAGCCGTTGCTCCGGCGGGAGCGCCGCCATCGTGCGCTCCAGGAGCTGCCGCAGCTCTACGCGCTGGAGACCCTCTTCGGGGCGCTCGCCCTCATCCACGAGATGGGGGTTGGCCTCTTCATCGAGATCGCCAAAATCATCCCACGAGACCGCCGGGCGGCGTTTCTGGCGGCGCATCTCATCATAGCAAGCGTTGGAGACGATGCGCAACAACCAGGCCCGGAAGGAGCCGCCGCGAAATTTCTTCAGCCCCTTGTAGGCGGAGATGAAGGTCTCCTGCGTCGCATCATCGGCGGATGCGGGATCGCGCAGCAGGTGATAGGCCAGGTTGTAGACCTGCGCCTGATAGAAGAGCAGCAACTCGTTGAAGGCATCGAGATTGCCCCGCTGCGCAGCGGCGATCAACTGCTCTTCGTCCCAATTTTCCCAGGTTGCTTCGTCCACACGCGACGCGGTCAAACTTCCTCCTCAACTTGACGTCTGCGCAATTCCGGCTATACTAAGGGCCGAGCCGAAGTGGCGGAATAGGCAGACGCAAGCGACTCAAACTCGCTCGGGTAACACCCATGTGGGTTCGACTCCCACCTTCGGCATTATACACGAAAAGGGCCGTGACTCAAAGTCGCGGCCCTTGTTTTGTAAACCAGACCCAACAGGTTTCATTCCCCCAACAACGCCTGCAAGACCGGCTCCGCTGCAAGCACATCTTCCACGGCGAACTCGATCCCATCGGCGGCGGTCCCGTTGGGCCGCACGAGCACCGTCCGCATCCCGAAGGGGAGCGCGCCTTGCAGATTGCGCGGCTGATCGTCAATCAAGGCGCAGGCGGGGCCGGTCGTGTCGAGCAAGGCCAGGGCTTGTTCGTAGGCGAAAGGCCTGGGCTTGCCCTGTAAGCGCACCGCGCGCACGTCAATGATCTGCGCGAAGTGCGACCGCACGCCGAGCTGCGTGAGGATGCGCTCGGCCCAGCTGGCGATCCCGTTGGTGAAGATGACCTTGGTCGCGTCGAGGCGGCCCAGCATCGCATCCAGGGCCGGATTGGGGCGCAGGTAGCGGGCCACGTCAATCTGGTGGACGTACTCCAGGTAATCGTCAATGTCCGCCTCCGGGTGATGACGCAGCAGGCCGGCCATCGTCGTGCCGTACTCGGCGAAGTAGCGCCGCCGCAACGTCGCCGCGCCCTCGGCGGTGAGGCCCAACGCGCGGGCCGTCCACGCCTCGATGCGCGCCCCCACCTCCGTAAACAGCCCGGAGGCGTCAGTGTAGAGCGTATCGTCGAGATCGAATAGTAGATAGTGAATGGATGGCATGTGATATGATTGCGTATTCTGTATTGCGTATTGCGTATTGCGTATTGCGTATTGCGTATTGCGTATTGCGTATTTTTGTGATACGCAATAGCTGCGGAGTCAGTCAACAATCGCGCCCGACTCCGCAGCCTCTCCTAACGCATCAGGCGATTTCGTCGTGCAGCGGCAGGGAGACCATCCCGCTGATGAGTTTGGGGAAGAAATCGGTGGACTTCTGCGGCATCTTCTCGTTGGCCTCGGTGCAGGCGCGGACGTGCTCCATCCGCGTGCCGTTGAGCAAGAAGATGAAGTTCGCCTTGCCCGCGTTGATGGCGGCATAGCCGGAGTTGGGATCGCGCAGGTAGTCGAGATTCTCCTTGCGGGAGACGCTCTCCTTGTCCAGCCCCATCACATGCTCGATGATGACCTCGTGCAGCACGGCGACATCGAGGGCGCGCCAGCTGGGGTCGCGGTCGGGGGTGATCTCGGCCATCGTCTCCAGGCTCTTGAGCGTGAGGAGCGCGTAGTCGCCATCGTAGAAGCCGAAGCGGGGCTGTTCGACAGTGGCCTGGGCCAGCCCGGCCTCCATCGCTGCGCGGTCGGGCATGGGCTGCACATCGAAGTAAGGCTCAAGCGCCGCCAGCAGCGCCTTACCGTCCATCTTGGTGTAGGAGTGGATCAGCCGATGGGTGGGCAGGATCACCAGCCCCGGATCGCTCATGCTCACGAAGGTACCCATGACGTAGTTGAAGGCGGCGTTGGCGGGCGCGTCAGGGTGCTGCTCGCGCATGAGATCGCGGTAGGCGAGCGCCGTCTCGTAACGGTGATGCCCATCGGCGATGATGAGATTGATCTTGGGAGCCATCTCGGCCACCACCGCCGCGACGATTTCTGGATCGTCTACAACCCAGAAATGCTGCACCACCTCCGGCTCGATGACCTGCTCGTTAAGGATGGCGGGCATGTGCGTATCGAGGTAGGGCTGCAAGAGCGCGTTGACGCGATTCTCGGCGTCGGGGTAGAGGATGAAGATGTGTCCCCAGGCCGTCTCAGTCACCTGGGTGAGCTTGAGGCGGTCGGCTTTGGGGCCGCTGAGCGTGCGCTCGTGCGGCAGGATTACGCCCTCGTCGAAGCGCGTCAGCTCCAGCGCCGCCGTGAAGCCGCGCCGGGTGTGCTGCACGCCATCGGGCGTGGTGAAGGTCTGCTCCAGCACGTAGAGCACCGGGCGCGCATCGCGGATCATGACCTCCTCAGCCATCCAGGTGCGCATGTAGCAGCGCGCACGGGTGTAGACGTTGTTGTCCGGCGCGTCGGGCTGGCGGATCCCCTGGATGATGCGGGTGAAGTTGTAGGGATGCAAAGCGTAATACTTTTCCTGTTCGGCCTCGTGAATGCGATCATAGGGCATCGTGATGACTTTGGAAAGATCACAAATCTTGCCGGGGTTATAGCGCAAGCCTCGGAAGGGTCGAATGTTTGCCATAGTTCCTCCTACAAAATATCCTAAGCGTAGGACAGGTTGGCAACCTGTCCTACAATGAAACTCCTGCAAAATAGTCCTGGCGCGGAGCGCCTGCTCCGCTCGCCACATTGGGGAGCGGCTCCGGGAAGAACCGCTCCCCTTGATAGGTTAGGTCAAATGCTCTTTGACCAGGGCGACGATCTCATCGCCGATGCGCGCCTGGGCCTCGCTGGTCGAAGCGCCGATGTGTGGCGAGGCGATCACCTGCGGCAGCGCGATCAACGCCTGCAACGCTTCGCTCTTGGGCGGCTCCTCGCTGAAGACATCCAGCGCCGCGCCGGCCACGTGCCCCGATACGAGCGCCTCGTAGAGCGCGGCCTCGTCCACCACGCCGCCGCGCGCCGCATCCACCAGATAGACGCCCGGCTTCATCTTGGCGAGAGCCGCTTTGTCAATCAGGTGATGGGTCTGCTCGGTGTGTGGCAGGTGCAGGCTGATGTAGTCCGACTGCGCCAGCAGTTCATCGAAGTCCACGATGTCCGCGTTCTTCACGTAGGGGTGGTAGGCGATGACCTGCATCCCCAACACACGGGCCTTCTCAGCCAGCGTGCGCCCGATGCGCCCGTAGCCGATGATCCCCAGCGTCTTACCTTCGATCTCGGTGCCCTTGAGCGCCTTCTTGGCCCACTCGCCGGCCTTCATCGAGGCGTCAGCGCGAGTGATGTGGCGCGCCAGCGCGAACATCAACCCCAGGGCCAGTTCCGCCACCGCGTTGGAGCTCGCCGCCGGGGTGTTGAGCACCAGGATGCCCTTCCCGCGCGCGAAGTCCACGTCAATGTTATCCAGCCCCACCCCACCACGGATGATGGCCTTGAGCTTGCCGGTCTCCTGCAGAATCGGCTCGCGCACCTTGGTGCGGCTCCGCACGACGATGGCGTCGTACTCGCCGATGACCTGCCCCAGTTCCTCAATGGTGATGGTATCGTTGACCACCACCTCAACGCCCAACGCCCGCATCGCCTCTATCGCGCTGTTGGCGGTCGCATCACAGATTAAAACTTTAGCCATGACTATCCCTCCTACTCCAAACCCAAAATGTCGTTGATTTCGCCCAGCAGCCAGTGGATGTCCTCGACGGTGAGATCGCCCATGGTGGCGATGCGGAAGGTCTTCTCTTTGAGATCGCCGTACCCGTTAGAGATCATCGCGCCGCGCTCGGCGAGCGCCTTGTTGAGATCGGCCACGCTGATCCCACGGGTGTTCATCACCGTGGTCACGGTGGGCGAGAGGAACGCATCCGCCGCGAAGAGCTTCCAGTACTTGCGCGCCCAGGCCCGCACGATGCCGGCCATCTCCAGATGGCGCGCCCAGCGGTTCTCCAGCCCCTCAGCCAGGATGTCTTCCAACTGCTTGTTCAGCGCATTGAGCAGGCTGATGGCGGGGGTGGCGGGCGTCTGATCCTTCTTGTAATACTTAAGATTGACGTGGAAGTTGAAGTAGTAGCCGCTGTTGGGGACCTCAGCGGCGCGCGCGAGCATCCGCTCGCTAACGGCGGCCACGGCCAGGCCCGGCGGCAGGGCGAAGCACTTCTGCGAGCTCGCCAGGACACAATCAATGTCCCAGGCATCGAACTCGATCTTAGAGCCGGCCATCGCGGAGACGGCGTCCACCAGCACCACGACCTCCGGGTACTTCTCGCGTACGGCAGCGGTGATCTCAGGCACGGGGTTTAGCACGCCGGTGGAGGTTTCGTTGAGGGTGAGGGTCAGCGCGTCGTAATCGCCCTGGCCCAACGCCTCGACCACCTGGTCGGGGGTGAAGCCCAGCCCCCACTCCACCTCGATCTTATCGGTGGGGATGCCGTTGGCTTCGGAAATCTGGAACCACCGCTTGGAGAACGCGCCGCAGACGGTGACAAGGGCGCGCTTGCCAGGCCGCACAGCCTGCCGAACGGAGCCTTCCATGAGTCCGGTGCCGGAACTGGCAAAGGGGAGAATGGGCTGTTTGGTATAGAGCAATTGCTCCAACTTCTCGCGCACCGCCCCCTGCAATTCCGAATATTCCTTGGCGCGATGGCCGATCATCGGCGCGGTCTGCGCCGCCAGCACCTCCTCACGCACGTGCGTAGGACCGGGAATAAAAAGTTTTTTGTACATAACTTACAAGCCTCCTAGCTATTTAATGGTAGGTGAACAAAATATGGGCATATCATCCCATGAAAAGCCTTGATGCAGGTTGTGAAATTCGCAGCGGAATTGAATAGCGCCGCCAATCAGATTTTACATCCGGTGTGGATTTCTGTCAAAGAGATGTCAGACATTCGACATCATCTCAGAGCGTGGGCACGCCGTCAATGGTTCCGGTGAGCCAGAACCGCCCCAGATTCATCCCCCCAACCATCACGCCCGCAAAGACGATGCCCCACAGCAAGGGGACCCAGGCTCCGCGCCAGCTTTCGCAGCAGCCCTCGCGGCCCAACGTCATCACGAAGATCATCGCGCCCAGACATACAAACATCGCCAGCACCCCGGCGACGCTGTAGAGCGAGATGGGATAGAGCAGCCACGGCTCCAGGGTGTAGATGACCGCCGCCATTGCGAGCTCAACTGCCAGAATCTTGGCGAAGTCACGCCATTCGGACACGGCTGGATCGGGCACGCCATCGCGCCAGAGGGTGAGGTTGAAGGCCGGGACGAGGATCATGCTCATGCCCATGCCGACCAGCGTGCCGGTGAGCAGCCGAAGCCAGGGCTGCGGCACGTAGACCATCCCCATATCATTGTTGAAGCGCATCCCCAGGAACGAGTTCAGCCCGTCCCCTCCCCACATACCGAGGAAAAATCCTAGCAACAGCAGCATCTTCAGCGGCGGGAAGCCCTGCTGTCGCCGGCGACGCAGCACCGCCCACTGCATGATGAGGCCCGTCAGCGCCCCGGAGAAGGTCCCCGTGCAGCGCTGGCAGACCGGCAACTGCTGTCCTTCAATCTCGAAGGAGTGGCTGAGGATGCGATGGCAGACCGCCGCGCCGATGTAGTCGGCCCTGCGCAGCAGCGCCGGCGGCGTCAACATGACAAAAGCCACCAAGACTGCCACGGCCAGGATCACGCCCAGCCAGCGCCATACAGGGGAAAAATTACGTTCTGGCATCAGATACTCCTCAAGGGTAGCGGCAGGTAGTCCTGCAAGTTCAACGCCTCGAACATCCACGCATCATCTTTCCAGCTCACAATCTGCAAAGCGGCGTTGGCAATCGCAAAGCGCGGCGTATCGCATCCGGTGAGGAAACGCAAAAAGGCACTGATCGTGCCGCCGTGCGCCACGATCAACGGCGTACCCTCTTGCGCGATGGCGCGCCGCACTACCTCCACCACCCGCTCCCGAAAGGTCAGGTAGGGCGCGGCCAGCGGCGCATCCGGGCGCGGATCCCACATCGCTGCCGGCTTCGGCGCCCAGCCCACGGGCCAGCCCTCGAACTCCTGCAAGCCCGGCGCCAGCTCGACCGGCAGCGCCAGATACGAGGCCACGATCTCGGCGGTGCGTCGAGCGCGCTGCAAATCGCTGGCGACCACCCGCGCAATGCGCAAGCCGTCACCGTCACGTTGCAGGTACACGCCCAGCCGATGCGCCTGGAGCTCGCCCAGGGGCGTCAGGGGCGCATCGGAGCCGGCGGCATCGCCTGCAATCTGCCAGCGGGACTGACCGTGTCGTGCCAATAGCAATCTCATCAATCCTGATTATAATAGGCGGGGACACAATAAACAACTGACAAATGGATTGAAGCACCGATGACAAATGACGACAGACAGCGTCATCGCTGATTGGCAACAAAGGAGCGGCTCCATGATCCTTGAACGACTTTTAGAGCAGGTCGCATCGCGCGCGGCGCAGGCCATCCCCCAGGATGTCCGCATCGGCGGACACTGGACCGGCGTGACGCTGAAGCTCGACGCGGAGATTTGCGGCGGGATCTCCTCCACGCTGGGTGGCGGGGGCGACGACCACCACCACGGCGGCGGCCCGCCCGTGCGCGACGCCGGACGGCTGCTGGAGCGCAGCGCGCTGGAGCTGCTGGCGCTCGCCCGCTCGGAGAGCCTGCTGGAAGCGAGCGTCGGTTTCGCCACGCTCAACGCGCTGCTGGAGGTGGATGTGGACGCCTGTGTGGAGGTCAACGCCGCCGAGGTGCTGGCCGAGCGCGGCGCGGGGCGCAACGTCGCCATCGTGGGGCACTTCCCCTTCATTCCCCGGCTCAGAGAGATCACTGCCCGGCTCTGGATACTGGAGCTCAACCCGCGCGCGGGCGATCTCCCCGCATCTCAGGCCCCGGAGATCCTCCCGCAGGCGGACGTGATCGGCCTGACGGGGACCTCGCTGCTCAACCACACCTGCGACGCGCTGTTGCAACACTGTCGCCCGGACGCCTTCGTCATCATGCTGGGCGGCACGACGCCGCTGACGCCCACCCTCTTTGAGTACGGCGTTGACGCGGTCGCCGGAACGCTGCTGGTTGACCCGGAACCCGCGCTGCGCGCCATCAGCCAGGGGGCCACCTTCAAGCAGATTCCAGGCAAGCGCCTGTTGACGCAGTTCCGCGAGCCATAAACAACAGCGCCCCTCATGTGAGGGGCGCTGTGATGGGGGTGTGTTTCACTCCAACTGCCGGACGACCATCACGACCTTGCCCTGGATCAGGACATTGTCCGCCGGTTCGTAGAACGCTTCCATCATGGGATTGGCGGGTTGGAGACGCACCCGCGATCCCTCGTAGTAGACCTTCTTGAGCGTCGTCTCGCCGCGATCCTTGATCCAGACCGCGGCCATCTCGCCATTTTCGATCTTCTCCTGGTGGCGGATGATGACGAGGTCGCCATCGTTGATCAGCGCGTCAATCATCGAATCGCCCTGGACGCTGAGGGCGTAGAGGTCGGCGACATCACGCCCGAAGAGCGCGCGGCTGAGCTCCACCGTCTCCTCGCCGGGCAATGCCTCGACGGGGATCGGCTCGCTGGCGACGATGTAGCCCTTGAAGGGGATCGAGACCAGCTCTGCCCCCAGGAATTGCGTCATCTCCTCGGTGAGGCGGATGCCCCTGGAGACGGAATTGTCGCGGTTGATGAAGCCCTTGTCCTCCAACCGATTGAGATGGTAGGCGATGTGCGAGGTGGACTTGATCTTGACGGCGTTGCCGATCTCGCGCACCGTGGGAGGATAGCCATTGGCTTCCAGGTGTTCTCGGATATAATCCAGGATATGTTGTTGCAACTCGGACAGTTCTTCTGCGCTCATCTTCGACCTCCTCGCGGCTGTATCCCAAATCCCAACTTTATCCCAATTATACTCGAACGATTGTTCTATGTCAAGCTTTTTGGGGAGGAATTTTGGAAATTAGTGGGCTTTCCACCAGTCCTTGCGCGCGCGAGGATCCATAAAAGCGCCGGTATCGCGGATGGAGACATCAATGCTATCGCCCCAGGCGCGCCCGATAGGCTGTCCGCCGTAGACCGCGGGCAGCTCCCACCGCCCGGCAGCGTTGAGCGATTCGTAGAGCGCCAGCAGCGAGGGTTCCACGCAGATACCTTCGATGTGGACGACATAGCCGAGGCCGGGGTGATCCTCGCGCCCGTAGTGGAGGGTGATGCGCTCGCGGCTGGCGTAGAGGACAAGCGCATCGTATTCGTACTGGATATCGTAGCCGCTGTCGGGGACGTGGACGGTGTCGCCGGGATTGACGGCCATACCGAGTAGCGTCACGTCCGGGGTGGTGATGACGGGGCCACGGGACATCGTCTCCCAATCCCAATGATGCACCTGGAAGGCGCGGGTGAAGGTGGGCAGGCGCGGCGTGGCGAAGAGGGTGTCGAGCTGCGGCGCGCGGGCATCGGTCGGGCCGGCGTAGTCCACCAACGTCAGCGGCGCGTCAATCGGCGCGTAGCCCCGGATGGCGAGATTCATGTCGGGATGGTCGGCGGCGGGGCGCTCGGTGGGGGCGTTGGTGATGCCCAACTGCCCGTAGCTCGTGCCGGGGATGGGCGCGCAGGGGTCAATCTCAATGAAATTTGTGACGAGTGGGATGTAGAGCGTGTGGGTAAGGGTGTCCGTGAACCATCCGACACTGCCGGTCGCCTGTGCTGCCAGGCGGGGCGCAACGGGGCCAAGCGTCAAGCCGAGCAATCCGCCCAACGCCAGGCTGACCAGGACAACGCCGCCCAAGCGCAAACCAATCAAGCGTCCCATGACGTTACTTCTTCAGCCGCCGCTGCGCCCAGCGCTTCTTCACAAAGACCGCGACCAGCGCCACGGTCATCAGCACGGCAATCACCTTGATCGCCGGATATTGAAAGCTCGTCCCGATAAGCCAGGCGTGGATGGTTCCCAGAATGAACGCCAGATAGTTGAGCCAGTGGATGGTCTTCCACTGTTTGCGCAAGGCGCTCCGAAACAGCGCCGTGAGCGAGGCCACGGCAATAAGCCAGAAGGCGGGCCGTCCACCCAGGCTGAAGAAGGTGTAGAGCGAATCGAAGCGCGGCAGGAAAATAGCGAGAGTTGCCGACTCCCAGGCAATTGCCACCGCGTGCACCGCCAGCGCCAACAATCCGGTCACAGCGACGATGTGGTGAATCTTGACAAAAGAGCGCCCAAAGAAGCGGGTCAGCTCCTTCATAAAATTGGATGTGAGCGCCGCCAGGAAGACGCACAGATAGCCCAGCAACGCGCCCGCGCGGATGACGCCATGAATCGGCGCATAGAGTGTATCCAACGTGACAACCAATCCTATCAACAGAAGCGCCAACACACCGCTGCCGACCAAAATCCAGGTATTTTGTGGTTTACGTCCTGCGTTCATAGAATTCCCTCCGAAATAAGATGCTCACGTTTCCAAGCCAGCTGCTCTGAGAGACGCGCCAGTTCCCCCATAGAGCGCCATCGCCAGCCCCAGGCTGAGCAGATAGGGCGTGATGGCAAGGGCGAGGCTCCACCAGGTCTCCGCTGTGTAGGCCAGCGTGGTCCAGCGCAGGGCCTCAGCGGCGATCAGCTGGGGAGCGATCAGCGCCACGGCTGCCGGGATCAACACCCCCAACGCGATAGCGCGCGGGGTGCGGGCGTACAACACCCAGACCGGCGTGATAATCAACATACAAAGACCAGGAATCGTGTCCATAATCTCGCCCAGATGCATGTTGGCGTAGCGCGGCGGCGCCCAGAGGCGCACGTTATAGGCCGGGTCGAGTGAGTTGAGCGCCCAGATGAAGAAGAAGCCGACCACAAACAAGCCCGCGCGCAGCTGTAGCCGCTCGGCGAGCCACAGGCCGATCCCGATGATGCTCAGCTCCAGCACGAGCCTGAGGACGCCGCCCAGCAGCAAGTACCGCTCCTCTGGCGCTGCGACCTGGTATTGATACAACAGCAGATAGATAGCGATGATAAGGCGCGCCCCCAGCAAGGCCCAGCTGTACCAGGCAAGGCGCAGCTGTCCCCGCCGCACCGCCCGCACAATGCTGTAAATTCCGAGCACGATGAGCACGCCCCAGCTGAGGAGCACGGGCAACACTTGAGTGAGGGCCGAAAGGGGCAGCAGCGTGTAGAACAACGCACTCATCCAATAGAGAGCCTGCCAGGCCAACAGCCCCAACGCCGGCAGCGACCAGGCGGTCAGCCGCCGTCGCCACAGCAGCCCGCCCAGCACACTGCCCACGAGGATCAATAACATGCCCCAATCGGCAAGCGCGTAGGACAGAGGCAGCCATTGCAGCGCCAGATACCACAGGCCGGGCAGGCAGGCCAGCAGGACTTCGAGCCAGGGCAGCGGCTCGCGGATGGGACGTGCAGATGTTTCGTTCATGAGAGACACCTCCAGGTTAACCTTTGGGGAAGACGAGCTCGATCTCCAACTGCTCCGCCTGCGCAAGCAGAAAAGCCTGCGCAGCGGCTTTATCGGCCCCATACCACGCGCGCGGCCCTGGGGCAGTCAATTGCCGCGCCCCACCCTTGAAGAGCAGGAGTGACTGCTGCGGATTGCTGACGATGCGCGCGATCTCATTCCAGCGGAGCGTAGCGCGCCGCCCCAGCCGCACCCGACAGATGCCGGTTGCATCCAGGGTCAGCGTCTCGAAAGCATACCCGATCAGATACCAGATGGCGAGCAGCACGCCCAACATCCCGATCAGCCGGATGAGATTCAAAGCGAGGGGAATATCAACAGCGCAGAACTGCGGCAACGCCGTCGCCATGATGATCAGCCAGAGCAACAGGCAGAGCGCCGCGAGCAGCCGGAAGAACCAGTGACGGCGCACGGTGAAGGGCGGGTTCGGAACGGTCTCAGTAGCCATACGCGCCTCCTACTATGCTTTTTTCTCGCTGAGCAGCTGCTTCTGCCAGGCGTAGAGCTGCGTCATCGCGTCGAGCGGCGTCAGGCTGTTCACGTCCAGCTGGCGCAACGCCTGGACGATGGGATGCTCTTGGGCCAGCAGTAGCGGCTGGAAAGGCTCCGGCTCAGCGGTGCCGGGGCGGAATTCGCCGCTTTCGAGCTGTTGCAGCAGAGTCTCGGCGCGATGCACCACGGGGGCGGGGATGCCCGCCAGCCGCGCGACGTGAATGCCGTAAGAGCGATCGGCCCCGCCGGGCGCGACCTGGTGCAGAAAGACGATGTCGCGCCCCTCCTCCGCCACACCCAGGTTGAAGTTGCGCACATGGGGCAGCTGCTCCTCCATCTCGATCAGCTCGTGGTAGTGGGTGGCGAAGAGCGTGCGAGCGCGGCGCTCCGGGTGGTTGTGCAGATACTCGATCACGGCCCAGGCAATCGCCATGCCGTCGTAGGTGCTGGTGCCGCGCCCCACCTCATCGAGGATGAGGAGGCTCTGCGGCGTGGCATGGTTGAGAATGTTGGCCGTCTCCACCATCTCGACCATGAAGGTGGATTGCCCGGCAGCGAGCTCGTCGGAAGCACCGATGCGGGTGAAGATGCGATCCACGATGCCGATGTGGGCCGCGTCCGCCGGGACGAAGCTGCCCACCTGCGCCAGCAGCACGATCAGCGCCGCCTGCCGCAGAAAGACCGACTTCCCGGCCATGTTCGGGCCGGTGATGATGTGCAGGCGACTCTCGGCGTCCATGTGGAGATCGTTGGGCATGAACGGCTCGCGCAACGTGTGCTCCACAACGGGATGCCGCCCGGCGGTGATGTCGAGCGCGGGGGCCGTGTCGAAAGTGGGGCGGACATAACGATAGCGCAAGGCGACCTCGGCCAGCGCGGCGGCCACGTCAATTTGGGCGAGGGCCTGGGCGGTGGCGAGCAGCGCGGCGGCGTGCGTGGCGACCTGGGCGCAGATCTCCCTGAAGAGCCGGGCTTCCAGCTCAGAGATGCGCTCCTCGGCGTTGAGGACGAGGCTCTCGTACTCCTTGAGCTCCGGGGTAATGTACCGCTCGGAGTTGACGAGCGTCTGCTTGCGGATGTAATGATCGGGCACGCGCTCGGTGTTCGCCTTGGTCACTTCCAGGTAATAGCCAAAGACCTTGTTGTACCCCACCTTGAGATTCTTGATACCGGTGCGCTGGCGCTCCTTGCCCTCGAGGTTGGCGATCCAGTCGCGCGCGTCCTTGCTGGCGAGGAGGATGCCATCGAGCTCGGCGGAGAAGCCGGGGCGGATCAGCCCGCCGGCGCTCAGCTGAGCGGGAGGGTCATCTACGAGCGCCTGCGCGATCAGCATCGCCGCAGGCGAGACCGGGTCGAGGGTGGTGAGCAGGTCAGCGAAGCCGGGCGGGGCCGAGGGAACGTGCTCAGCCAGCAGATCACGCAATACGGGGACGGTCTCCAGGGCGTGGCGGATGCCGCTCAGATCGCGCGGGGTGGCCTGCCCGGCCAGAACGCGGTTGGTCATCCGCTCCAGATCGGGAATCTGGCGGCAGAACTCGCGGACTTTGCCCCGGAGCACACCATCCATGACAAAGCCCTCCACCTGATCCAGCCGCGCCTCCAGCGCGGGGATGTCGAGCAGGGGTTGCGCCAGACGCTTGAGCAACCGGCGTCCGCCCATCGGCGTGTGCGTCTCATCGAGCACACCGAGGAGCGAGCCGCGCTTTGCGCCGCGCAAGGTCTCGGTGATCTCCAGATTGCGCCAGGTGGCCGGATCGAGCGCCATGAAGCGGTCGGTCGCATACGTCGTCAGGCCGGTGATCTGGGGCAGCAGACCCTGTTGGGTCTCCTGCAGATAGGCGAGCACGGCCCCGGCTGCGCGCACGGCCAGCGGTTTCCCCTCGCACCCGAAACCTTGCAGTGTGCGCGCCTGGAAGTGTTCGAGCAGCAGTTGGCGCGCGCCGGTCTCCTCGAAGCGATAGGCGGCCCAGGGGGTGAAGTGCGCCGGGAGGAGTGCCGCCAGCGCCTCTTCGGGAGCGGCGACAGGGGCATCGGCGGCGCGTTCTTTCCAGGAGCCGAGCTTGGGGATGAGCACCTCGCGCGGTTGGAGGCGGGCCAGCTCCTGCCGGACGGCGGTGAGGATATCGCTGCCGTCGTGCAGCTGGGTGGTGGCGAATTCGCCCGTGGAGATTTCGGCATAAGCGATGCCGGCCCGCTCGCCATCAATGACGACAGCGGCGAGATAGTTGGAGCGCTTTTCATCGAGCATGGCGGGTTCAAGCACTGTCCCCGGCGTGACGACGCGCTCGACGCGGCGCTCCATCGGGCCGCGTCCGGTAGGCTCACCCACCTGCTCGGCCAGCGCGACGCGATAGCCCTTTTCGATAAGGCGCGCGATGTAGTTCTCGACGGCGTGGTGGGGCACACCCGCCATCGGCACGCGGACGCCCTTGGAGACCGGGCGCGAGGTCAACACGAGGTCCAGCTCCCGCGCCGCGAGTTCAGCGTCCTCATCGAAAGTCTCATAAAAATCGCCCAACCGGAAGAACAAAATCGTATCCGGGTACTGGGCTTTGAGTTCCAGATACTGCTGACGAATTGGGGTAGTCTCTTTGCTCATGTCCCCATTATACTTGGAGCGAGTTGTGAGGCAAACGCCTCCTCCGTTTTCCGAGTACCCAAATTTTGAAAATTGGGGCATAATGGTAAGTAGAGGCAGGAAGCAGCAGTTTGAGTGCGGAGGTAACAATGGATCTATATCGTCTGGGCGCAGCGCCCTGGTTGGACTCGCAGCTCTTATATCACGCGCTGCCACGCAGGGGGCGGAGCGGGCTAGTGTTGTTAGCGCCGGATGCACCTTACGTCTGTGTGGGCTATCATCAGGATGTGGAGCGAGCGATCAACCTATCCTATTGCGAAGAGGCTGGCATCCCGGTGTTCCGGCGGGAGGTCGGCGGGCGAGCAGGTTATTTCGATGGGCAACAGGCCTTTTTCCAGCTGGCGCTTCCCAAGAGACACGAATTGCTGACCGGTTCCCGCGAGGCATGGTACGCGCGGGTCTTGCAGCCGGTGATCGAAGCGTTGAGAACATTGGGCCTCGCTGCGGAGTACGCCGCACTCAATACAGTGGTTGTCGGCGGCGCAGAGGTGGCCGAAATGGGCATGGCCGAAATTGCAGACGCGGTCGTCTTCACCGGGCACATTAACGTGGCGCTGGATACGGAGACGTTGCTGCATCTGTTGCAGCCGGCAGAAGTGGCGGTGTTGCCGCCTCAGACATCGCTCACGGCGCTGCTGGAAACGCCCCCCAGTATGACGCAGGTCTACGTGTTATTGGAAACGCACTTCGCGGCCCAGCTCGGCCTATTGGAGCAGCGCGAGGTGGATGAGACGCTACGTAATGAGGCCGAGTATCTGGGGCGGCGGATGCTCTCACGGGCCTGGCTCTATCGACGAGGCCGTCCGCCGCTCATCACCACCGGGGGCGGCCTGCGCTCCGGGGGCAGCGTCCATCACGGTCAACATCAGGCCCCCGGCGGGCTGGTCCACGCCTCCGTCTCATTCGATGAAGAGCGCATCGTGAAGATCTCCTTTGCGGGCAACTTCTTCGCCTACCCGCCGGAGGCCATCTCGTGGTTGGAGCAGGCCCTCGAGGGGACCTGGGCCTACGATGCGGAGTACGCGCTGGATCAGGTCTACGCCGCCATGCCGATGGAGGTCCCCGGCGTGGAGCCGAAGGACTGGGCGCAAGCGATCCCGGTGAATGTGTTGGAATGGTGAGCGCAGCACAGACACAGCGCGCGTGGGAGGAGCACTTCCCGCGCGCGCTTTTTGAATCAGGCGTACACTTCGGGGTTGACGCAGTGCGGAAGCGGCTCGCCGCGCAGGCCCGCCAGGAGATTCTCGGCGGCGAGTTCCGCCATGCGCGTGCGGGCGGTGATGCTCGCGCTGCCGATGTGCGGCGTGACGATGCAGTTGGGCAGATTCACCAGCGGATGATCGGCGGGAAGCGGTTCAGGGTCGGTGACATCGAGCGCCGCGCCGGCAATCCACCCCTCCTGCAACGCGGTGAGGAGCGCCCCACTATCCACGACAGCGCCACGGGCGGTGTTGATCAAGATGGCGGTCGAGCGCATCGCGCGCAGCTCGTGCGCCCCGATGAGGCCCTCGGTCTGCGGGGTAAGCGGGCAGTGCAGGCTCACAAAGTCAGCAGCGGCGAGCAACGTCTCAAGCGGGACACATTCCGCCCCCAGCGACGGATCGGCATTGCAGCTGGGGCTGGTATAGAGCACGCGCATCCCAAAGCCGCGCCCCCGCCGGGCCAGCGCCTGACCGATGCGGCCCAGCCCCACGATGCCAAGCGTCGCGCCCCAGACATCCTGACCGAGCAGCAATTGCGGCCCCCAGGTGCGCCACTCGCCAGCGCGCACATAATCGCGCGCCTCGCCCAAACGCCGGGCGGCGGTCATCAGCAACGCGAAGGCCAGGTCGGCGGTGGCGTCGGTGAGCACGTCGGGCGTGTTGCCCACGGGGATGCCGCGCGCGGTTGCAGCGGCGAGATCAATGTTATCATAGCCAACAGCGTACTGGCTGATCACCCGCAAGCGCGGGGCCGCAGCGATGAGCGCCGCGTCAATGGAATCGGAGAGCAGCGTCAACAGCCCCTCGGCAATGGCGCTTTCGCGCTCCAGCACCGCGCGGGGAACGGGGAGCGGCTCCTCCCACAGCTGCACATCACACGCTTGCTCCAGCTGCATCAGGCCCGCTGCGGGAATTTTGCGGGTTACAAAGATACGTGGTTTCATGCTTGGCCTCCTCGCGGACTGACAGTCCGCGCTACGCTTCCGTCTTCAGTTGAGTTGAGGATATAATACCACAAAACGCGCGCAATTGCGCCCTTGTCAAATTCTCACTTCTATTGTAAACTTTTATATCAGGTAACGCTTCTTCTTAGAGAGGCATAACCTGAACTCTTTTCTAAAATTTCTCCTCAATTGGAGGGGGAATGTACGTTCAAACCGGAATGCGCCCAGGCGCATCTCGGTAACACACAGGTTTAGAATGTGCCTGTGGTGGGACATCATAGCTGAGTATCTTGTTTAACCATAACCTCGTTAGCGTTGCGAGAATGTATCGTTTGTGGTTTGACCTGTAATATAAGAGTAATACAAGACGAGGTTTTAGCCTGGAAGGTTGGGCGCGCGGTTGGTTGCGCCCGCGTACCGGGTATGGTATCCGTGATCACCCAACGGTGAGGTATATGCCTGCGCCGCGGCTATGGGTTCCTACCATAGCCGCGTTTGCTTTGGAGAAAAATGGCCGGCAGGATTACTTCGCTGGAAGCGCAACGGCGCACCAAGGATCGCGTCAACGTCTATCTGGATGATGAATTCGCCTTTGGGTTGGCACTGGATGTGGCTTTGCCGCTACAGATAGGCGATTGGCTCACCGATGAGCAGATCGCTGCGTTACAGTTGGCCGATGCGCGCGTGCGCGCGCGGGAAAAGGCGCTGAATTATCTTTCGTATCGTCCTCGCAGCGCAGCGGAGCTGCGCCGCTACCTCCTCCAGCGCGATTTTTCCGAGACGGTGATAGATGCGGTCATCGAACGGCTGCGCGAGGTGCAGCTCGTCAATGACCAGGCTTTTGCCAAATTTTGGGTGGACAATCGGGCACAGTTTCGTCCCCGAGGCCGCCGCGCGCTGATACAGGAACTGCGCGGCAAAGGCATCGCTGCGGAGCTGATTGATGCTGCACTCGCCGATTACGACGAAGATGCTGCCGGCTGGCAGGTCGCTCGTGAACAGGCGCGGCGCTTACGCCATCTCCCCCCAGAGGTCTTTCAACGTCGCTTGCGCGACCGTCTCGCGCGTCGTGGCTTTTCCTACGACTTTATCCGAGAAGTCCTGACCGCCTATTCTCCATCCCACACTCAAAACGAAAGCGAGAACTTGGAAAGATGAAAGAAGTGATATTTACCCTCATAGGATTGTTAGTTGGTGTTGGCCTGGGCTACTGGGTGCGTCAATGGCGTTACCAGACCCAGATGGGCAATTTGGAGGCGATGAAGAAGCGGCTGTTGGAAGAGGCCGAAAAGCAGGCGCGCGAGCTCGTGCTCACCGCCAAAGATGAGGCCCACAAGGTACGCGAGGAAGTCGAACAGCAGTTGGAGCAACGCCGTACCCAGCTCAGCAGCGAGGAGGAGCGCCTGCAACGTCGCCGCGATCAGGTGGATCGGCAGCAGGAACAGCTCGAAAAGCGGCAGCAGAATCTCAACAAGCGGCAGAGCGCCTTAGATCGCCGCACGCACGAAATCGAGAAGCTCGAAAAGGAGCACCGCACGGAGCTGCAACGGATCGCAGAGCTCTCTGTGGAAGAGGCGCGCGAAATCCTGTTGGCGCAGGTGGCCGAGGAGACCCGCCAGGACATGGCGCGGGTGATCCGGGAGGAGGAGCTGCGCGCGCATGACGAGGCCGAGGAGCGCGCGCGCAAGATCATTACCATCGCGGTGCAGCGCATCGCCAGCGAGCAGGTCGCCGAGCTAACGACGACCTCGATTGAGATCCCCTCCGACGAGCTCAAGGGCCGCATCATCGGGCGCGGGGGGCGCAACATCCGCGTCTTTGAGCAGAAGGCCGGCGTGGATGTGATTGTGGATGACACGCCGGAGATGATCACCGTCTCGTCGTTCGACTCGGTGCGGCGCGAGGTAGCCGCCCGCGCGATGCAGCGCCTGGTCGCCGATGGGCGCATCCACCCGGCACGCATCGAGAAGGTGTTGGAGAAGGCCTGGCAAGAGGTCGAAGAGACGATACGCGAGCAGGGCGAGCGCGCCGTCTACGAGGCCGAGATCCCGGGACTGCACCGGGAGCTGATCAAGCTATTAGGACGGCTCTACTTCCGCACCAGCTACGGGCAGAACCAGCTGGCGCACACCATCGAGGTGGCGAAGCTATCCAGCCTGCTGGCCGCGGAGCTGGGCGCCGATGAAAAGGTCGCGCGCATGGGCGGCCTGTTACACGACATCGGCAAGGCTGTGGATTTCGAGGTGGAGGGAACGCACGCCACCATCGGGGCGGAGCTGGCCCGGCGTTACGGCGTCCCGGAGGTGGTCATCAACTGCATCGAGGGACACCACCACGAGGTGGAACAGCAATCGCTGGAGGCCATCATCGTCGAGGCCGCCGATGCGATCTCCGGCGCACGCCCCGGCGCGCGCCGCGAGAGCCTGGAGCACTACATCAAGCGGGTGCGCACACTGGAGGAAATCTCCCGCTCGTTCAAGGGCGTGGAGGAGGCCTACGCGATCCAGGCCGGGCGCGAGGTACGCATCATCGTGCGCCCTGGGGATGTGGATGACCTGGCCGCGACGCACCTCTCGCGGGATGTCGCGCGCAAGATCGAGGATACGATGCAGTATCCGGGCCAGATCCGCGTGACGGTAATCCGCGAGACGCGCGCGGTGGACTACGCCAAGTAGCGCGATCTACGTGATGGCTGTTAAATCGGCGGGCGCGGCAGGAGCTGCGCCCGCTTTTGGCAGCTCATAGCGCCATAGCGCTACCGTGGTCTGATAGTCCAGGCGGAAGGTCTGACGCAGCGCGGGCAATTCGGCTTCAGGCAGAAGCAGATCCACGGCGTGATAACCCGCCTGCGCGGCCAGCGCCCCCAGCGCCGCCACCGCCGGGGCAAGCGGAGCCTGGGGCGGCAGCCAGGCATACCCATCGGCCTGGCTCCTATCGAGCAATTGCTGGCGCAGCCCCAGCAACACCGGCGTATCCGCCAGCGTCCCCTGCCAGACCTGGCGCGGCAGATCGCCCCAGCCGGGAAGCGCCAACGCCGGCCACAGGCCATCCCAACCCTGCGCCCCGCACTGATACCGCCCAATCCGCAGAGCGAGCGCCGGCGGCAGCAGGATTTTGTGCGTGAGGGGACGGAGCGTCGCCGGAGGCTTGCCCTCAGCACGCAATTGCAGCTCCTTGTGGCGCTGCCAGGGAACGAAGCCCAGCCGCCGGTAGAAGGCTTGCGCTTCGGTCTCAGGTTGCGTGGTGAGCGCGGGGAGACCGCGCGCCAGGGCGGCTTCACACCCCGCCTGGACGAGCATCCGCCCCAGCCCCCGGCGCTGGAAATCGCGGTGGACGTAGAGAATGGAGAGGTGCAGCGCGGCGGTCGGCCCCGGCTCCGGGTCGCAATAGAACTCGGCCTCAGCGACGATGCGCCCCTCAAGTTCAGCGACCAGCGGCAGGTGGCCTTCCAACAGGAGCTGGTTGAGATGTGGTGCGCAGGTTTCGACGCTCATCCAGGGGCCGCCATTGCGCCACCGCCCGTAGAGATCAAGCGCCGTCGCCGGGACAATCTCGCGCGTGTGGGGATCGCGCCAGTGGTCAACCGTGCTGCAATGCACGGCAGTGATGGCGGCAGCATCCGCCAGTCCCGCGCGCCGTAGGGTAATCTCGCTCATCTCTCTCGCGGCATTGTAGCGGGGCGGATGGAATTGTCAAGAAATGGCTACCGGGGCTATAATGGAATCATGCAACCGACAGAGTATTTCGAGCAGCTGGTCGTCGAGGCCCTGGACGCATTGCCGCCCTGGTTTCAGGAGCAGCTGCGCAACATTGATGTGGTGGTGGAGCCGTGGCCCGATGCCCACACCCTGCAGCGGGCGCACGTCTCACGGCGCGAGGAACTCCTGGGGTTCTATCAGGGCGTGCCGCGCTCCCGCCGCTCGAGCTACGGGTACACCCTGGTGTTGCCGGATAAGATCAGCATCTACCGCGAGCCGATCCTGCTGCGGTGCCATTCTTGGGATGAGGTGCGCGCCCTGGTGCAGCATGTAGTACAGCACGAAATCGCACATCACTTCGGCATCAGCGACGAGCGGCTGCGCGAGTTAGGCGTCTACTGAAACTAAAGGGGAGAGAAACACACGCCGCCCCAGTTTGGGGCGGCGTGTGTCTTTGACGTTTACTTGCCTTCGATCTCCAGGATTTGCTGGAGGGCGGGGACGTAGTACCTGTTGGTGTAGTCCTTGACCATGCGGCGGGTCGAGAAGTTAGGCCCCACGGTGCGGATGGCCTCCTTCATCATCGCCACCCAACCACGCGGGACATTGTCCTGATCGCGTTGGTAGTAGAGCGGGATGACCTCCTCCTCCAACACACGCCACAGCGCGATGGCGTCGGCGGTATCCTGCTCCTCTTGCGTGTCGTAGCTCTTTTTGGCATGTTGCGCATCAATGGCCCAGCCGTTGAGGCCATTGTAAGCCTCGGCCCACCAGCCATCAAGAATGCTGAGATTGAGCACGCCGTTGAGGGCGGCCTTCATGCCGCTGGTGCCGCTGGCCTCCATGGGCTTGCGCGGGGTGTTGAGCCAGACATCCACGCCTTGCACAAGATAACGGGCGACGTGCATATCGTAGTCCTCTACGAAGGCGATACGCCCGCCCATCTCCGGGCTGCGCGCCCAGTTGTAAATCTCCTGCAACAGACGCTTGCCCGGATCGTCAGCGGGATGCGCCTTCCCCGCGAAGATGAATTGGACGGGGCGATAGCGGTCGTGGGTCATGCGCAGCAGGCGCTCGATGTCGCCAAAGATCAGATTGGCGCGTTTGTAGGTGGCAAAGCGTCGGGCAAAGCCGATGACCAACGCCTCGGGATCCAGGAAGATGCCGGAAGCCAGGAGCTGTTCGGGCGGCATAGCCCGGCTGATACGATCCTCGCGGGCGCGCTCGCGGATGGTGGAGAACATCTTGCGCTTGAGATAGGTGTGGGCATCCCAGAGCTTTTCATCGGGAATATCTTCCACGCGCGCCCAGATGGAGGGGTCATCCTGGCGCTCGCTCCAATCGGGGCTGAGGTAGGTACGATAGAGGCGGTGCATCGCCTCGCCGATCCAGGAAGAGACATGAATGCCGTTGGTCACTGCCCGGATGGGGATTTCGTCGGGGGGCGTTTGGGGCCACATATTGCCCCACATCTTGCGCGAAATTTCGCCGTGCAATTCGCTGACGCCATTGGCATAGCCGGCGAGACGCAGCGCCAGGGCGGTCATATTGAAAGCGGCCCCATACCCGCCATCGTGGCTCCCCAGCGCCATGAAGCGGTCACGATCCAATCCTATCTGCGGCCAGAAGTTGTAGAAATACTTCTCCATCATACCAAAGGAGAAAGCATCGTGGCCAGCGGGGACGGGGGTGTGCGTGGTGAAGAGCGTGCTGGCGCGCACGCGCTCGGCAGCTTCCTCGTAGGTGAGGCCCTGGCTGACGTATTCGCGGAGGCGTTCGAGTAGGAGAAAGGCAGAGTGTCCCTCGTTGATATGCCAGACGCGCGGTTCGATGCCGAGCGCGCGCAAGATGCGCACCCCGCCGATGCCGAGCAGAATTTCCTGCTGGATGCGCATTTCCTGGTCGCCGCCATAGAGGCGCGCGGTCAGTTCGCGATCCCAAGGGGCGTTATGCTCGAGGTTGGCATCCATCAGATAGAGAGGCACGCGCCCGGCCATGACTTGCCAGACCTGCAAGTGAATCTTACGGTCACTGATATCCAGGCTGATATTGACACAGCTCTCATCGGTGCACAGGCACCGCGCCAGGGCAACCTCATTGGGATCGAGGGGCGGGTAGATAGCCCCCTGCCAGCCATTGGGATCTAGCCGCTGGCGGAAGTACCCCTGTTCGTAGAGGAAGCCGGTGGCGATGAAGGGGAGACCCAAATCGCTGGCCTCTTTGGTGTGGTCGCCGGAGAGGACGCCCAACCCGCCGGAATAGATAGGCAGCGAGGAGTGCAACCCAAACTCCGCCGAGAAATAGGCAATGGGATGTTCCAACAAGTCGGGATAGGTCTGGGAATACCAGAGATGCCCATTCTCAGTGTCACGGTCGTACTCCATCAGCACGGCATCGTAGGTGCGCAAGAAAGCGGGGTCCTTGCCCAGACGATCCAACCGCTTTTGCGGAGTCTCTAGCAGGATACGAATGGGGTTATGCCGTGTGGTAGTCCACAGCGTGCGATCCAATCTTTTGAAAAGATCGCGGCTAGAACGATGCCAGGACCACCAAAAATTGTAGGCCAGCTCTTCCAATCGGCTGAGCCGTTCAGGGAGTTTTTCCCGGATTCTCAATTGTGCTTCCGTAGGCATATAAATTCTTCTCCTTCTCTTTCCTTGGCAATCAAGGAGATGATAAATTCCCCTCACTATGGCCGGAGCCACAGCAACAACACAAAAACTAATAGGGTCAGCAGAGCAAATTCCACCAAAACCCGTCGGGTAAGGCGCTGGAGCAGATACTGGTAGCTCAAGCCGCTCCAGAGATAGAGGTTGAGGCTGAGAAGCGTAGCAGACATCCAAAAGGAGATGGGCCAGTAGCTGAGCAGCCAGGTAAACTGCCCCCCCAGCAGACCGCAGATCACGCCAAAGAGCAATACTTTGCGGATTGGAGCGCCGCTGGCGCTCAGCAGATCGAGCGCCAGGAGAGTCGTGAGCAAGAGGACAGCCGGGCCGGTGATCAAGGTGCGTCCTTGTTCACTGAGGATCAAACCAAAAAGCGCAAAGCCCAACAGATAATCGATGATGTTCAGTACGGTGCGCGCGGTGGCATATCCGCTATCTCGCGCAGAGAAGGCCCGGTAGGAGAGATGTTCCAGAATGCCGATGGTGAGTCCGGTTACGCCCAGCAGCAATAGCCAGACCGGCCACGTGCTAGTGCGGGAGAGCAAGAGCGAGGCCAGGAGTGCCCCCAGGGTAGGCGCGATGAGAGAGATGCTCAGTGGGCGTTCCGGAGCGTCGCGGTGAGGATGCGTCTGCATGAGAGAGAGCGTCCCGGCAGCAACCAATCCCATCAGGAGCGCGGTGAGAATCCAATTGCCGCCGATAGTAAAGCCTAGCGGGGAGCCTAAGACCCGGTTAAGGCTCCAGGAAAAGCTGGGCAATTCGACAAAGCGAAAAAGCGCCACGCTGACCAATGTCATGGCCAGCAGAATACTTAGGCGGTCACGTTCGCGCGACCTCTCTCCTTGCGTCCCTTCAGACATGCCGTCATTCTAAGCCAGGGTGCTTGATTTGTCAACCATCTTGAAGAAGCGCATAGTTAGCCGGAAGGCCGCAGGCCCAGGGAATCCCTGGGCCTGCGGAAGCCTAAAAAGCTACAGATCGCGGGTCAAGTTGTAGAGGAACTCGGCGTTGGTACGGGTACGGCGCATCTGTTGCAACAGCGCCTCAGTAGCGGCCACGATGTCGTAGCCGGCGCCGCTGGGCTTGGACGCCATCATCTGGCTGACCATGCGGCGCATGAGCCAGACCTGGCGCAACGTCTCCGAATCGAGCAGGAGCTCTTCGCGGCGCGTGCCGGAGCGGACGATATCGTAGGCGGGGAAGATGCGCCGCTCTTGCAGCTTGCGGTTGAGATGCAGCTCCATGTTGCCGGTGCCCTTGAACTCCTCGTAGACGACATCATCCATGCGACTGCCCGTATCAATGAGGCAGGTAGCGAGGATCGTCAAGCTGCCGCCTTCTTCGATGTTGCGCGCCGCGCCGAAGAATTGCTTGGGCGGATAGAGCGCCGCCGGATCGAGACCGCCGGAGAGCGTCCGCCCACTGGGTTGAACGACCAGGTTATAGGCGCGCGTCAGTCGCGTGATGCTATCCATCAGAATGGCAACATCGCGCCCGCTTTCCACCAGGCGCTTGGCGCGTTCCAATGCCATCCGCGCGACCTGGGCCTGATGCTCAACAGGTTCATCAAAAGTGGAGCTGATGACCTCGGCATCCACGGAGCGATCCATATCGGTCACTTCTTCAGGGCGCTCGCCGATGAGCACGACCATCAAATGTATCTCCGGGTGGTTGGCCGAAATCCCATTGGCGATCTGTTTGAGCACCTGGGTCTTGCCGGCCTTGGGCGGCGAGACAATGAGGCCACGCTGCCCCTTCCCGACGGGGGAGATCAGCTCCAGGAGCCGTTGGGTGAGATTGCGCGGATCGGTCAGCAGATTGAAGCGCTCATTGGGGAAGATGGGGGTAAGGCGCTCGAAACGGGGGCGGCGTTTGGCGGCCTCAGGGTCAACGCCGTTGACGGCCTCCACGCGCAGCAAACTGCGATATTTTTCAGTCTCTTTGGGTTGACGCACCTGCCCGACGACCATATCGCCGGTGCGCATCCCAAAGCGCCGAATCTGGCTCTGTGAGACATAGACATCTTGGGGGCCTTTGAGATAGCGCGAGGAGCGCAAAAAGCCCATCCCCTCGCTCGTGATCTCCAGGATACCGCCGCCAAAGATGAATCCCTCGCGCTCGGCTTTGGCCTTGAGCAATAACAGGATGAGCTCATCTTTCTTAAGCCGGCTGTAGCCAGAGACGTTGTAGGCGCGGGCCAGTTCGCGCAGTTCCGGCAGCCGCATCTCATCCAGATCGTGCATATCCAACCGACGCAGCTCATCATCTTCTTCAGATGTAAACTCCACAGGCGCTTTAGTTGACATCGCCTCCTCGTCTTTCGACGCGAGGGCTTCATCGTCTTCCACATCCTCTATATCTGCAGGTGCGTCTTCATCTTCGTCCACATCTTTGTCTTCTGTGTAGACATCCTCGTCCTGATCCTCGTAGTCCACATCCGGGGATTCTATGACCGCTTCAGGCTCCGCAACTTCAGGGGTCTCGATGGGGATGGTTGTTTCTTCAGAAACCGGTGCCTCTGACAAGGTTTCCTCTGAGGGTGCTTGTGGGTGTTCTTCTTCCGTGTACACGTTTTGCCTCCTTGATTACGGCTTAGCCATATTGGCGAATGTATGCTTCGGCTTGTCTGACCAGCTCCTCATTGCCAATGAAGAGCGGAACACGCTGATGCAAGGCGGTAGGCTCAACATCCAGAATGTTCTGAGTGCCATCCGATGCATAACCGCCTGCTTTTTCGATGATAAAGGCTAAAGGCGCAGCTTCGTAGAGCAAACGCAACTTCGCCTGGGGATTAGCGGGGTCTTGATAGTTCAATGGATAATAAAAGATGCCGCCTTGAAGTAGATTGCGATGAAAATCGGCCACCAGCGAGCCAACGTAACGGGAGGAGAGCGCCACGCGCGGCTGGGTAGGCTCGCGTCCTTGCAGGTAATGATGGAACCGCTGCGCACCTGGACTCCAGTAGTTTTCGTAAGAGGCATTGACGCTGGCATACTTAGGCGTTTCTGGAACCATGATGTTCGGGTGCGAGAGCAAGAACTCACCGACGCTCGGCTCCAAAGTAAAGCCATGCACACCGTTGCCGGTGGTATAGACCAGCATCGTGCTGGAGCCATAGAGGATGTATCCCGCAGCGACCAGCGCGTGTCCCGGTTGCAGGCAATCCTGCAACGTGCCGGGCGTGCCGAGCTGGCTCTTCCGACGGTAGATAGAAAAGATCGTGCCCACGCTGACGTTGCTCTCGATATTGGAGGAGCCATCCAGGGGATCGAAGATGAGCACATATTTGCCCTGGCTCATCGAAGCAGGCCCATCGGGATTGGCGGTGATGATACGCTCCATCTCTTCGCTGGCGATGATCCCCACCCGGCCCGGGTAGCTGTTCATGCGGATCAAGACCTCGTTGGCGTAGACGTCCAGCTTCATCTGCCGCTCGCCCTGGACGTTGATGACGCCGGACTCGCCCAGGATGTCGCCCAGCCCAGCGCGCTGGATCTCACGCGAGATGATCTTAGCCGCCAGCGCGATATCGTAGAGCAAGTTGCTGAAAACGCCGGTCGCCTCTGGGTAAGCGCGCTCCTGCTCAATGATGTGACGCTCAATCGTGATCAAATGTGAATTCATATCTTGATACTCCTGTAACTTGCTCATCCCAACAAGATGAGCACATACCACGCGATAATGCCCGCCCACAGCAAGCTATCAATACGATCCAGCACCCCGCCATGACCGGGGATCAATGCGCCGGAATCTTTGACACCAACCTCGCGCTTGATCATGGAGATAAAAAGATCGCCCAGTGGGGTCAACACAGCCAACAGGCCGCCCAACAACGCGGCCAGACCCACAGAGAGGCCCGGATCAGCGAACGCATTCCACAACAAGCTGAGCAGCGCCGCTCCCAAGATGCCGGAAACCACGCCGGCCACATAACCTTCCCAGCTCTTCTTCGGGCTGATGGACGGGGCCAATTTGTGTGTGCCCCAGCGCCGCCCGATCCAATACGCCCCGGAATCAGCGATCCAAACGCCGGGCAAGGCAATCAAAGTCCACCAGAGACCCGCAGGCAGCGCGCGGAGGGCCAACAGGTAATACGCGCCAAGGCCCAGATAGAGAGCTCCGGCCAGCGTCAAGGCCCAGCTGGCGGTAGGGGCTGATTTTTGGGTGAAGAGATACCACGTTGCTGTTGTCAAAGTCAGCAGGGTCAGTCCTGGAACGAGCCACGCACCGCCCCCCAGGTGAAAATCCCCGATCCACAAAAGCGTCCCCGCCCAGAGCAGCCAGAGCGCCGGCGCGAAGTTGTGCCGCTGTAACATACGCACATATTCCAACCCGGCCAGTATCACCGCCAACACAATCAAACCGGTGTAGACCCACCCCCCGATCACAATTGCAGCAACGACGACAGGAATGAGAATAGCTGCACTGATCACCCTGGTTTTCATCTTTGATGTATAAAGCCCTTTGACGCCCTGAACAGGCGCTAGAGTTGCATTTTTTGGAAGGTCTCGCCCTTTGCGTTGGGACGTGCTACATCGTAGACGCACAGACCAGCACAAAGGAGGTGGTAGGAAAGGCTGACTACTTGTTCAGCCCACCAAAGCGCCGATTCCGCTGGTTAAAATCCACTAAGGCCTGATAAAAGGCTGCTTTATCAAAGTCGGGCCAGAAAGTCGGCGTGACATAGTATTCAGCATAGGCCCCTTGCCAGACAAGAAAGTTGCTGACGCGCATCTCGCCACCAGGACGGATGATCAGGTCTGGGTCCGGCAATCCGGCTGTGTAGAGATGCTCCGCAATGGTCGCTTCGGTGATCTCCTCTACAGGGATTCCCTGGGCAACGATCCGTTGTACCGCACGGACGAGCTCCGCACGTCCCCCATAATTAAAGGCGATATTGGCTATCAGTTGTTGATTATCCCGCGTCAGCGCTACGGCAGCATCAATGCGCTGTTTGAGATCATCGGGTAACGGCTCCAGGCTGCCGATATGTCTTAATTGTACTCCATTTTTGTGTAATTCGTCAACCTCTTTGTCCAACGCCTCGCTGAGGATACGCAACAAGCCGCGCACCTCTTCTTCTGGACGACGCCAGTTCTCGGTAGAGAAAGCGTAGAGGGTGAGGATCGGCACGCCGAGCTCCACCGCAGCGCGAAGCACGCGCCGCAGATTTTCGACGCCGGCGCGATGGCCGGCCAGGCGGGGTAAATTGCGCGCGCACGCCCAACGCCCATTCCCATCCATGATGATGCCCACATGGGCCGGAAGTCGTTCGAGGGGGGGATATTCGTTTGCAGTCTGGCTCGTGCTCATACCGTCTCCCTCAAGTGGTGACACTTATTATAAACGGGATGGGGAAAAAGAAAAGGTGCGATCTTTCTCAAAACTTGTGGAGGCCCTACATCAAGCGGTTGCGGGGGGCTTGTTGCGCAAGCCCCCGCAACGCACTGCATCAGATTTCCATGATTTCGTGTTCTTTGCGCTCGCCGGCAGTATCAATCTTCTCGCTGTAACGATCGGTGATCTTTTGCAGCTCATCCTGCCCACGTTTGAGCTCATCCTCAGAGATCAATTTCTCGCTCTCGAAGCTGCGCATATCCTCCAACGCATCGCGGCGAATGTTGCGCAACGCGACCTTGGCCTCTTCCACACGGCGCTTGATCACCTTGACCAGCTCGCGGCGGCGCTCTTCTGTGAGGCGCGGGATGGGGATGCGAATCACACGCCCATCATTGCTGGGGTTGAGACCCAGATCAGCCTGCAAAATGCCCTTTTCGATGGTGGAGATAGAGGTGACATCGTAAGGACGAATCACTAACAACTGTGGCTCCGGCGCAGAGATGACCGCCAGCTGCTTGAGCGGCGTGGGAGCGCCATAGTAATCCACACTGACCTTTTCTACCAGAGCAGGAGAGGCGCGCCCCGTGCGAATCCCCCGAAAATCATCTTCCATATTCTCCAGGGTCTTCTGCATCCGGGCTTCCGTCTCGCGTATCAGATCGTTAATCATGTGAGCTGTTCCTTTCTCTAAAACGCTGGCTTTGCTTCAGGCCCGCACCAGGGTGCCGACCGCCTCGCCGAGCACGGCCTGTTCTAGTGCATCCGGCTCCCAAAGACTGAGCACCATGATTGGGAGGTCGTTATCCATACAGAGCGTGAGCGCCGTGGAATCCATCACCCCTAGCCGCAGATTGAGCGCATCCATATAGGTCAACTGGTCGAAGCGCTTGGCCTGGGGATTGATAAAGGGATCGCTATCGTAGACGCCATTGACTTTGGTCGCCTTGATCAGCAAATCGGCCCCTATCTCGGCGGCGCGCAACGCAGCAGCCGTGTCGGTAGTGAAGTAAGGATTCCCCGTGCCCCCGCCAAAGATGAGAATACGGCCCTTTTGCAGATGGCGGATGGCACGCAGCCGAATGAAAGGTTCTGCAATGGCGCGCATCTCGATAGCGGTTTGCACACGGGTGGGAAGGCCCTGGCGACCTAGCGCATCGGCCAGCGCCAGGGTGTTCATCACCGTCGCCAACATGCCCATCTGATCGGCTGTCGCTCGATCCATGCCATGCTCCAGCCCATCGCGGCCTCGCCACAGATTCCCCGCGCCAATCACAACCCCGATTTCGACCTCGTAGGCGTGCAGCGTGGCGATCTTTTTGGCGACCTCGTCCGCCTGATGAGGGTCAATGCCGAACCCTTCGGGGCCAGCAAGCGATTCGCCCCCAATTTTGAGCAGAATTCGCTTATAACGCGGTGTTTTCATGGAACCCTACCTATGAAAAGGTCTGGAGGATTACCCCTCCAGACTCTCTCCCAGCTCATAACGTGTAAAACGCCGAATGACGATATTCTCCCCAATCCTGCTAATCGCAGCCTTGAGCAGTTCTTCGATAGTGGACTCATCATCGCGGATGAAGTCCTGTTCGAGCAAGCAGGCCTGAGCGTAGAACTTCTCGAGCCGCCCCTCGATGATGCGATCAATGACGGACTCCGGCTTGCCCTCTTCCAGCGCCTGCGCGCGGTACACTTCCCGCTCGCGGGCGATGACCTCATCAGGAATCTGCGCGCGGCTGACGTAACGCGGCGCCATCGCTGCGATTTGCAGCGCGATGTCGCGTACTAGCTGCTGGAATTCATCGGTGCGCGCCACAAAGTCAGTCTCGCAGTTGACCTCAACCAGCACGCCCACCCGTGAACCGGCGTGGATGTAAGCTTCGATCAGCCCATCTTTGGCCTCACGATCCATGCGCTTGGCGGCTGCCGCCAGTCCCTTCTCGCGCAGATGATCGATGGCCTTTTCCATATCGCCTTCTGTGGCCTCCAGGGCCTTGCGGCAATCCAAAATGCCCGCGCCGGTGATCTCGCGGAGCTCTTTAACCATAGTCGCAGCGATTTCCATTAGAGTTCATCTCCTTCGTCGTCGTCATCGTAGTCGGCGTCGTCATCGTCCCCATCATCATCATCGTCAGCATCATCTTCTTCAAACTGCAGCTTGCGCAGGCGCGCGAGGGTCTCGGCGCTCAAATACTTCTCATCTTCAGCGTAGAGTTCCTCTTCCTCCGGCTGCGTCTCCTTGCGCAAGGCCAGTCCTTCCAACGCCGCATCGGCCATCTTGGAGACCAATAGCCGAATCGCGCGGATGGCGTCGTCGTTGGCGGGGATGACGTAGTCAATGCGAGAAGGATTGCAGTTGGTGTCCACCACCGCAACGATGGGAATGCCCAACCGGTCAGCCTCGGCTATCGCCGTTGTCTCATTCTCAACATCAATGATAAAGACAGCCTTTGGCAGGCGCTCCATCTCCTTCAAGCCACCCAACCGCGCGTTGAGTTTGTCAATCTCGCGGGTGAGCATGAGCGCCTCTTTCTTGGTGAGCAGCTCGAACTCGCCAGCATCGCGGCGGGCTTCCAGATCCTTGAGATAATCAATGCGCTCACGGATGGTGCGCCAGTTGGTCAAAGTCCCACCCAACCACCGTTGGTTGACGTAAGGCATCTCACAGCGGCGGGCCTCCTGCTCGATGGTCTCCTGAGCCTGACGCTTGGTGCCCACAAAGAGCACCTTGCCGCCCTGCGCGACGACGTCGCGCACGAATTCGTAGCTGACATTGAGCGCCTTGACGGTCTGTTGCAAATCAATGATATGCACCCCATTGCGTTCGGTGTAGATGTACCGCTTCATGAGCGGATTCCACCGGCGGGTGCGATGTCCGAAATGCACGCCCGTCTCGAGCAGCTGCTTCATAGTAACAATAGCCATAGTAAAGTACAAACCTCCTCTTGAATGTTTTGTTCCTCCGCAACCCTCATCCCCTCGTGGAACCAACCGACCGGCTGGCACGGCCACGCGAGTCCGATTGCGTGTGTGCTATACACCTAGGGGGCAATTCTACCATAAAACGGGCGTGAGGCAACTCTCTTCGATGACTTCAATGCGAACAGGGCCAATTCACCTCTGGTCGCGTCGGAAACTCCACAGAGATGACTTCTAATCTTCGGATTGATTGCAAACGATTCGGTATCCCTTGCCACGTTTGGTTTTGATGGTGAAGGGCGCGCCGAGTTTCTCGATAGCTTTGCGCAACCAATGAATATGCACATCCAGCGTGCGCGTATCACCCATGTAACTAGTGCCCCACACCTCCCGCATCAGCCTGACCCGCGAGAGCAGCTTTTCCGGGTTCTCCAAAAAAATCTGCACCAGCGCCGCCTGCTTGGGCGTGAGCGGGATTTCGAGGCCCTGCCAGACCAACAGATTCCCCCCGGTGTTCAGTTGCAACTCGCGCCACGCGATGGTCTCCCCATCCTGCTCAGGGAGGATGCGGGTAATGCGATTGAGCAATTGCCGCCGGGTGAAGGGACGCCGCAGATAGCCGCTGGCGCGCGGTAAACGATCCAGGCGCATCCCTTTGTTCAACAGCAGGAAAAGCGAGCTCGATGCGTGTTGCGCTGCCAAATCGTTACAAAACCGTTCCAACTGAAAACGAATGCTAGGCACATCAACGATAATCAGAGCCACTGATTGCACCTGCAATATCTGCATGGTCTCTCGACGTGTAGAAGTCAGCCTCACTTGATAGTGTGGCCGGAGGACGGATAGGAGCTCTTCATCTGTGGTACGGCTACGTCCCACAATGAGAATCGAATAGCGTTTCAAATGTGACTCCAGCGGACCAGTAAAATCAGGGCCGAACGAAAAATGCTATCATCTGACTTATTGCAACAGCCGATGTGAGCGCCAAACGTAGAGGCCACAGCCATTACAGAAAGTATACTTGTTTTGATGCAATTGACAACCGAGTGGTTCAAGATTGGGCAGCATGTGACTCCGGCAGCTCGCGGCGGGCGTAGAAGCACAACAGAACGCTGCCATATTTGCGTTGATCAAAGCGCTCAAAATGGGCCAGTGTCAGCGGCTTGTCTTCCACCGGATTGATCTGCACAATGATCCAGCCATCCGGGGCTAACCAATCGGGATAGGTATCCAGATAATGAAGCGTCTGTTCCCACAGCTGCCGATATTGCGGCGGCGCGACGTAGATGTAATCGAAAGCCTGTGCGGACCGACCGGAGAGGTAGCCGAAGACATCCGCTCGCACGATCTCGCCCTTATCCGCTAGACCGGTAAGCTGGAGATTTTGGCGGATGGTGCGCACGGCAGCGGCCCCGGATTCAACAAAAACGGCGCGCGCCGCGTAACGGCTGAGCGCCTCGATGCCCACCTGCCCCGTCCCGGCGAAGAGATCAAGAAAGTGACAGTCTAGCAGATCATCCTGCAAGATGTTGAAAAGCGCAGTCTTGGCCCGGTCGGTGATGGGCCGCGTTCCCGGCCCAGGCACCGAATAGAGTCGCCGCCCCTTGGCCTGCCCTGCGATTACGCGCATCTTCTACGCCTTGTCCCCGCCCACAGTGTCATCCGTGGAAACCGGCGTCGGGTCCGCAGCCGCCTCCTCCGCTGGCACAGGGGCCGGCGCGACGACCGTGCGCGGGCGACGCGGGCGTGCAATCACACCGAGCAATAGCCCCCACAGCAGCCCCCACAGGCCCAGCGCCGCCAATCCCGCAAGTTGGGCCAGCAATTGCGAGACCCCCGCGCCGGCGAAGAGACCCGCCACCCCGACCGGGATTTCGCCGCCGTTGGAAGGGGCGATGGCGTTCCAGCCCTGCCCCCATCGCCCATCGGCGAAGAGGCCCACCGCCAACACGCCGAAGCCGCCGCAAAGGCCCAACGCCAGGGTCGCGGCGGTGTCTTTGAGGCGCAGGCCGTGTTCGATGAGATAGAGCAGCAGCGGGAAGAGCAGCCCTGTGAGCAGCCCTAGCGCCAGCGCGGCCCACGCGGGCACAAAGGCCGCCCCTGCAAGCGCGGCCCCCGCCCCAGCAGCCAGCCCGCGCGCGCTGAGCAACGGTTCCAGCTCGCCGGTAGAGAGCCAGGCATAGAGTTGCGCGGTCAGAATCGCGCCGCTCAGACCCAACAGGGCGCTGATGGCCGCGCGGTTCAAGTCCAGGAGCGCGCCGTAAGTGTGGAAGGGCGCCGCGAACGTCCAGCCCATCCAACCGATGACGAGAAGTAACGCACCCAGGCTGGCAAGCATGGGGAAGTGCGCCGGCGGCGGGCCGTCAGGTTCCTGCGCCGGACGGCGCCCTTGCAGAAGCAGGATGCCGGCAGCCATAGATGCGGGCAGCCAGAAGAGCAGCGCGCTGCCGCCGAAATCCACAAAACCGTGTCCCAGCTCCAACGAATGGCCGATGCGCGAGAGCCAGCCGCCGCCCCAAATCCAACAGGCGGCGACGGGAAAGACCACCATACTGCCCAGCAAGCTGGCGACGACCATGACCCAGCGGCGCAGCTCGGCCAGGGCCAGCGCCAACAGCAGCACCCCGCCGGTGATGAGGGGCAAGTAGGCCAGGAAAAGCGCGAGCGCGGTAGGCGTCAGCGCGGCGTTGAACAGCCCAAAGCCCTGCATCCCGAAGAAACCCCAATCGCGCGCCGGGCCGTAGAGCAGATTCAGCCCCAACAGCGCCGGATTTTCGGGATCGAGTACCTGGACGCCGCCCAAATGCAGAGCGTAGCCGGTGGCCCAGTAGCCCAACGCGGTCACGCCGATGATGAGCGCCGCCAGCGCGGTCACGCGGCGCGCCCTGCGCGGGGAGAAACCTCCCCAGATCAACAACAGGAGTCCAAGCGGTATGAAATATCCCCAGAGCCAGTTGGATTGCATGCATTCGCTCCATGATAAGAATGATGACGTGTACCCTAATCTTACCAGAGTCCCGCAAAACTGCCAATGCCCGTGCGTTGCCTTCTCAGCGTTCGGAATTACAATAGCCAAGCTAAGTATATGGCGATCGTATCTACTCAGGCTCTAGCCGGATCGCCAGATCCGGCGTGGAGGCACGAGCAAATTCCAGGCTGCTATACAATGTAGTCCTGGATAATTCTGACTTGACGGGGATCTGACGATCCCCTCGGAGCCAGGGTGAGTAGTTACTGGCGATCACCAATTCGCTGATTCTGGACGCGTAAATAGATGAAACACTATCGCTATCTCGTCATTGTGGCGTTGCTCATCACGTTGCTGAGCGCGCAATTTCCGACGCTGGCGCAAAACGATGCGCCGCTCGTCCTGGCCCGCGTGCCGCTGAGCGCGGCGGCGGAGCTGCCCATCTACGCAGAGTTGGAGGATGCGACCGGAACGGCCTACGCCCTGGTGCGCACCTCGCGCGCGATGTTGCAGAGCAGCGCCGCCCCCTATCAAATTCTCGATGTCGCCTCCGCCGAGACGCGCTACCTGGTGGCGCTGGAACGCCGTCCCGGCGCACGGATGCAAGCCCTGGCGCTGGCAAACGTGATCTACGACGACGGGCGCGCGGGACGCGACCCCGGCGCAGGCCGCCGCGCTGAGCGAGGCCGGCTTCGCGCTCTACTGGCTGCCGGAAGCGCCGCCCGCGACGACGACCCGCGACCTCCCGGCGGTGACGATGACCTATTCGCCGCTGGTCGCCGAGATGATCGCCCAAGTCACGCAATCGGCAGTCTATGACTACACCGCCGATTTGAGCGGGGAGCGCCCGGCGCAAGTCGGCGGCGCGCCATACACCATCACCACGCGGCACACCGGCTCCGGCACGCCCTTGAACAAGGCGACCCAATATGCCTACGAACATCTGGAGGCTTGGGGACTGGATCCGTCCTATCACTATTGGACTATCAGTTGGTGCGGTAGCAATCGCAACGTGATCGCCGAATTGCCCGGCGCGACCATGCCCGACGAGCTCGTGCTAATCACGGCCCACATTGATGATATGCCCTCCAGTGGTCTGGCCCCCGGTGCGGACGATAACGCCAGCGGCACGGTCGGCGTGTTGCTCGCGGCAGAGATCATGTCCCAGTATCAGTTTGAGCGGACGGTGCGTTTCGTGCTTTTCACCGGCGAGGAGCAGGGCCTTTGCGGCAGCCGGGCCTACGCGGCGCAGGCCAACGCGAACGGCGACGACATCGTCGCCGTCCTCAACCTCGATATGATCGCGTGGAACACTCCCGACTCCGCGCCCGTGCTGCGCCTGCACACGCGCCAGACCAGCAACCCCGGCTATAGCGCCGACCTGGTCATCGCCCAGACCTTTGTGGATGTGGTGGCGGAGTACGGCTTATCCTACGCCCTGATTCCCATCATTGATCCCGATGGTATCACCGCCAGCGACCACAGCTCCTTTTGGAACAACGGCTACCCGGCGATTCTGGCGATCGAGGATGACGAGAATGACTTCAATCCCCGCTACCACACCTCCCAAGACCTGCTCCAGTACCTCGATATGGTCTACTACACCAATTTCGTGCGCGCCTCGCTGGGGACGGTGGCCCATCTGGCTATCCCCTTCGTCTATCCGCCCGCCCTGGCGATAGATAAGCACGCCTCGACCGCCACCATCTCCGCAGGCGAGCCGTTCACCTATACCTTGACGGTGACGAATACGGGCGGCGCGGCGACAGGCGTGGCCGTGAGCGACACGCTGCCCGCGCACACGAGTCTGGAATGGATCTCCGACAGGGGGGCGCTGGAGGGCGATGCGGTGGTCTGGCGGGCGCTATCGCTGGACGCCGACGAGACGCGCACGGTCTCCTTTGGTGTGACAGTGGGCTGCGTCCCCTCCGGCACGGTCATCCTCAACGAGGATTATCAGGTGACGGCGACGGAGTGGCCCACCCCCACGGTGGGGCCGCCGGTCT
>Ga0209614_1000445_pt1 | contig 36676 bp, 31 predicted proteins | sample BlaSprsedimmetaG_FD_185484 | JGI IMG/M metagenome (GOLD analysis project Ga0209614, IMG submission 185484) | Hot spring sediment bacterial and archeal communities from California, USA to study Microbial Dark Matter (Phase II) - Blank Spring... ...
GAATTGAACTCAATCTTGATCATAGTCGCGCTCCTTTCATTCTGTAAGAACAGAGCGCATTCTAGCAAAGTTTGGTCCAATGTCCACTGGCTGTTAAAAATGTTTATTTATGCCCGTGTTGAGTATAGGAATATGTTATTCCTGCACTGCCGGTTATTGCTACGACGAGTGGGCCAACCAGCAAGCAGATCGTCAAAGCGGCGAGCAGTGCGTTCATATGACACCCTCTTCTTCAAGGGGACGTCGGGCGAAGAGAGCCGCACCCATCACAGCCAGGTTGCCGGCGATGACACCCAATCCCACCCAGCGCCCGAAGCCATCGTCGCCGTGGTAGAGGCAACGATCGAGGCCATGCTTGCGCTTCAGGACACTAATCCGTCCCTCCACACCGGCGTGGAAGCGGCGACCTCGTTTGAACCACCGCTGTCTCTCGTGCTGCCGACGGGTTTCCGACTTGTGACCAGGCTTGGGGAGGATCACTCGTTTGACGCCGATCTTCTCAGCGTAGGCTTCATTGGGGGCGGAGTAGACTCCCCGGTCAGCACTCGCCTGGTCGGGTGGTCGATCAAACAACTCGACGTGCTGGTCGAGGCTGGGTTTCCATTGATTCTTGTCACTGGGATTGCCTTCCAAGATGCGATAGTTGGAAACGATGCCGCCGTCCACTTCGTCCAGCCACAACTTGTGACCGAACTCGACCGGCTGGTTGGCTTTTCCACGACAGATGATGTCCGTATGTGACTCGAAGATACTGACGATTTTCTCACTCGCGGGCACCTTCTCGCCTTCGAAAACACGCCGCTTGGTCTGAGCAATGACCTGCTCGATGCGGGGAATAAACTGCTCCAGGCTGGTCTTCAGCTTCTGAGCCTGCTTATCCGTGCGGTCTTCCACGGCCGCCAGCACCCGTCCGGCCTGACTCACGCTGGCCTGGGCAATGCGCACCAGATGACGGTAGGTTTCTTTCACTCGTGCCTTAGCGGTTTCGCTTTTCCGACGGGTGTTTTCATAGATGCAACGTGCAGCGTTGCGGGCACTGCGAGTCCGGTCCCGGAAGGTGTCTGCGGTCAGTTCTGCCTTGTCGAACAAGAGCGCTTGACCTTGTTTGACTAAACGGCTCAACACGCGCACACCATCTTCCAACAGACTGCTATCTGTCGGGTAATGAATATGGGTCTCGACGACGGTACCGTCCGTTCGTAGCTTGCGCCCCCGGGTGATCTTGAGTTCAAGAGCAATACGGTTCAACCGTTCGTTGAACAACTGCAAGGTCTCGGGTTGAATCAAATTGACCCAGCGCAGCAGCGTCTTATCACTGCAGACAGGATTGAGATAGACACGACAGAACCAGCGTAACACCAGGCTATCGTTGACAAACTGAGCCGTATCTTCATAGCTCCAATCGTATAGATGTTTGATTGCCATCTCTCGAATCACTACTTCCACTGGCGTGGAGTTACGTCCGGTAATCAGCGTTTTCGGATACCGTTGAGATAGATCTCGCTTGATTAGCTGGAATATCTCGTCGTTATCCAGAATACGATCAATCTCGATTAACTCGGGGTCAATCTTGATTTTTGTGATTTCAAGAACAAGCCTGAACAAGGAATCGGCGGTATACTTGTCGCGTAACATATCTCTAGCCTCCAGCAAGTGGTTTCTTTATAGAACACCGATGGAGGATTATGGATATGGTCGTTTGTGGCCCCTTTTGTACCGAGAACTAGATAGCAAACTGGAGCGAGGTTGTGATATGATCATTCAAGCTCACGAACTGGTGAAGCGGTACGACGACGTGGTGGCGGTGGATCGGCTCTCCTTCGAGGTGGAGCGCGGCGAGCTCTTCGGCATGCTGGGGCCGAACGGCGCGGGAAAGACCACCACCATCCGCATCATGATGGACATCCTCCAACCCGACGAGGGCAGTGTATCCGTCCTGGGAGAGCCGCCCGGTCAGGTCAAGGACCGCGTGGGCTACCTGCCGGAGGAGCGCGGGCTCTACCACGATCTCAAGGTGCTCGATACACTGGTCTACCTGGCCGAACTGAAGGGCGTGGAGCGATCCAGGGCCAGGGAGCGCGCGATGGCGCTGCTGGAGCGCGTGCGGCTGGACGATTGGGCCGAGCGCAAGGTGAAGGACCTGAGCCGGGGGATGCAGCAGCGGCTCCAGTTCGTGGCCAGCATCGTCCACGACCCGCAGGTGATGTTCCTGGACGAACCGTTTCAGGGGCTGGACCCGGTCAACACCGAGCGGCTCAAGGGCTTCGTGGACGAGCTGCACAGAGCGGGCAAGACCATCATCCTCAGCTCGCACCAGATGAACCTGGTGGAGGCGCTCTGCGACCGCATCCTGCTCATCAACCAGGGCCGGGCGCTGCTCTACGGGCCGCTGGCGGAGATCAAGCAGCGCTATGCCCCCAACTCGGTGCGCGTGCGCACACTCGACGGGCTTCCCGATCTACCCGGCGTGGCGGCGGTGGAGGAGAGCGACGGCGCCTTCAACCTGACGCTGGCCGAGGGGACGAGGCCGCAGGAGGTGCTGCGGGCGTTGGTGGAGCGCGGCGTCGAGATACGCGCTTTCGAGGTGGCGCCGGTGCCGCTGGAGGACATCTTCGTGGACGCGGTGAGTGAGGAACAGCAGGAAGCCGGGGGAGGTGGGAAGAGCGATGAATTGGCGCAAGGTTTGGACGGTAGCGCGACACGAGTACCTGGTCAACGTCAAGCGGACGGGGTTCATCATCATGACGGCCATCGTGCCCGTGCTGGGGCTCCTGGGGCTGCTGTTCGGCACGCTCCTGGCGGGCCAGGCCCAACAGATCGGCGAGTTTATCGTGCAGCAGTTCGAGATCGGCAACAAGCCCATCGGCGTGGTGGACGATTCCGGCTATTTCTCCCCCATCCTGCCGGACTATCAGGACGACTTCGTTCTCTACGAAAGCGAGGCGGCGGCGACGGGGGCGCTCAAGGCCGAGGAGATCTCGAAGGCGATGTTGATCGGCGAGGATTACCTGGACACGGGCGAGGTAACGGTGCTGAGCATGGGCAGCAGCTTCGGCGCGGCCTCGGTCAGTGACTCTTCGACGGTGCGGGCGTTCTTCGTCGACCACCTGCTGGAGGGCGAGATTGATGCGGCGTTTCGGAGACGGGCGGCCGAGCCCCTCAACGTCCAGCCGCGCGCCCTCTCCGGCAGCGGCGAGACGCAGGGCGAGGGGCCTTTGGGGTTTCTCTTCACCTTCGTCGTGCCCTATCTTCTCTCCTTCTTCCTGGTGATGACCGTCTTTACCTCGTCGGGTTACCTGCTGCAGAGCGTGGCCGAGGAGAAGGAGACGCGCGTGGTCGAGATCGTCATCTCCTCGGTGCGGCCGATGGAGTTGATGGCGGGGAAGGTGATCGGATTGGGCGCTCTGGGGCTGACCCAGGTGTTGGTCTGGCTGCTCAGCGCGGCGGGCTTCAGCGGTGGTGCGGTGGCTCTGCTGGCCGTCGCCGGGGCTGCGACGATACCGCTGCGCGTGCTCGCGCTGGGAGGGGTCTACTATGCGCTGGGCTTCACGCTCTACGCCATCTTGATGGCCGGCGTGGGCGCGCTGGGCACCACCATGCGGGAAAGCCAGCAGTTGGCAGGGATATTCTCCTTCTTCGCCGCGATACCCTACATAGTGAGCGGTTTTCTCTTCACCAACGCCAACATGACGTTGGCCCGCGTGCTCAGCTTCTTCCCCCTCACCGCCCCCACGATGATGATGCTGCGTCTGCCGCTGGCGGAGGTGCCCTGGGTGGACGTAGTCGGCAGCATCGTCGTGCTGCTGCTCTCGATCCCGGCGGCGCTGTGGGCCGGCGCCTCCCGACCGGGTGCACGAGACCTACTACGTCGACTTTGCCGACCGGCAGCGCTGCGTGGGCCTGAACCTGCTCGACATGACGCTGGGGCTGGACGTGGACAAAGTGGTCAGCGACCTGATCGGCCTGGGCGAAGCCCTGTGGTCGAAGTATTGGGGGCCGCGAATGGAAGCGGTCTGGCGCTACGCGACCAGGACGTTGGCGCTGATCAACGTCCGGCGAGTGGCGATGGGCGTGCCGGAGCGGCAGTACACGATCCTGGACGTGCCTCCATTGCTCCTGGCCCCTCGTGACCGGCGGGAACCTTTTCTACTGTCCAACCTGCCCCTGGACACACCTGGTGGGCAGGACGTGCGCTGGTGGTGGAGCCGGTGGTACGAACCTCTGCGCTCCAGCCTGCAGCAGGACGTAATCTCTCCGGTCCTCACCAAGGTGTTTCGCCTCTCGGGCAACAGTTCCTCCCGCAGCGTGTTCGGCCAGGCCGTCTCCACGTTGAACCTGCGCGAGGTCCTACGCCAGGGAGGCATCCTGCTGGTCCACACTGCAACGGGCGAGCTGGGAGAAGAGATTGGCGGCTTCATGGGCGCGGTGATCCTGAACCTGCTCAACGTGGTGATCCGCGAGCGAGCGGCCCAGGCCCGCGCCGGGCGATGTTTCCATTTCTTGGCGTGCCTGGTGATCGTAGACGAGTTCCAGTCCATTCCATCCGTGCCAAGAATGCTCTCCGAGCTGCAAAAGTTCGAGGTCGCCTTTGTCCTGGGAACCCAGTCACTGGCCAGGCTGCGGGCCATCGAGCGCGAACTTCCCGGCATTATCTTCGCCAGTGTGGCCACGCTGATGTCCTTCCAGGTCAACCACGAGGATGCAAAGTACTTGTCGGGAGAGCTGGACGGCGTTCCGCCCGCCAGCCTGGTGAACCTGGAACCGTTTCACGCCTACGTCAAGACCACCGGCCCCGACGGGAGACGGTTGCCGGTGTACTCGATGAGAGGCAATCCACCCATCGCTCCAGACGCGAGCATTGCAGCCCGGGTCCTGGAGCAGGTGAGCGGGTACAGCCGCCTGGCAGCAGGCGCCCAGGAACAGGCCTCCAGGCTGGCTGCGGAGTTGAGCGACAGTGCAGAAGCCCGGCAACGCGAGGAAGAGATCAACACCTGGCTGCAGGCCCGGGAGGAGAGTGATTTCGTCACCGAGCAGCAGTTGGGGGAACTGGCCCGCATGATGGCGACCCGCTCGACCCAGGACTACGGGCCGAAAGCGGGAAGTATCGGGCGGGGAATGTCGGCTCGATCTGGGGGGAGTCGGCGGGAAGGGAGGAGCAGGAAGCGAAGAGCACAAGGTTTTCGAGTTCTCGACAAAGGGGAAGGGAATGGTGACTAGACCGAGATCTCAGCAAGCACTGCGCCTGCTGCAGCGCCGCTGGTGGTCAATCCAGCTCTGCCAGCAACTCGGGCAAATCGCGGTAGTCATATGGAGGGCGCTTTCGGACCGCCAGCACGCCCACTTCAGACCATTCTTCGTCCACCACGTAGACAACCCGCCAGCGGTCCAGCCGGAGACGCCTTACTTCCAGGGTTATTTCTTCCGGTGTCCTCAACTTGCGGCTGTAGTGGGGACGAGGTTCGTTGCCAAGGCCCTGCACAGCCTGGTGAATTCGTTGGCGCATATGGCCGGGCAATCGCCTGATCTCGGCCTTGGCCTCGTCCTCAATCCAGAGTTGATAGCGCATCGGCCTCTAGCTCGGCTTCAAAGTCCTCCCAGCGGCTCCAACCTTCCTTGCTGCGCCAGTTTTTCATCCTATCTCGAACCAGTTCGATGTCCTCTATGTCCTCGAGCATCGAGACAAAGGCGTTCCATGCGTCCATATTCAGCAGCGCTGCCGTGGGCTTGCCTTCACGGTCAACGACGAATTGCATAGATTTCAGGATCTCTGTGACGGTCATAGTGTCACCTCCTCCTGCGCTTTATTCTATCACAGGCGGGACCGGTCGTCAATTGTGGACTCGGAGGGCTGAAGAACTCTGTCCCGACACGCCGAGACAAGCTGAGCCAGAAAGGAAACATCATCAGTGAGTGAATCCGAGTTGCGTGTACTATATCTGCTGCGCGATCATCCTTGGTCCACCGCCTCCCAGGTGACCGGGCTGGTCAACCTGCCCCTCCGCTCCGTGCACCGATACCTATCCAACCTGCTTCGCGCTGGCCTGGTCCAGGCGGTACATGTGCCTCAGGTGAGGGGAAGGCTGTATGCCCTGTCGGCGGACGGCATCGCTCTGCTGGCAGGAAGCAAGCGAAAGGCAAAGACTTACGCCCGCGCCTTCCACATTGACTGTCTTGGCCTGGCGGAGACGCTGCTGCGGGCGCACTCGCTGACGTGGGCGCGGGGTTTCCTGACTATGCTGGTCGTGCCCGGGGCCAAAGGGTTGCAGTGGGCCGTCAGCCCCTGGGAGGCGCGCTCTGGCCGCACGGTCCTGCGCCTCGACGCCTGCGGCTGCGTGCTCTGGATGGGGCGCTACGTTCCCTTCGCCGTCCTGGCCGACCCCGGCGGGCTGGCGGTCGAGGGGTACGCCAGGGTGTTCATGAACTTCGCAGTGGACGAAAAGAGCCGACTTAGCCAGGGGTGTCCGACCGGTACTGGTGATGCTGACCACCTACACCCGGCGGGCTCTTCAGTTGTCGGTCCTGTGGCGGGATGTGACCGGGCGACTGGAGAGCACACATCTCGATATGTTCGTGGCCGTCTCCGACGAACTGGCGAGAAACCCGGCCGGATGGTGGCGAGGAGGGACGGCGGAGCAGGGGCCACTGTGGAGTGGCTGTCACGGCAGCAGGGTGACCATCCCACGCCGGTGGTCACTCCCATCCCGCTAGCCGAGCCGCCGTTCATCCCGGGCCTGGAGGATGCCGTTCCGCAGCCCTTCCACATCATCCTCCGCGAGGGCAACAAAGTATGGATAGTGGACAGCGATGGGAGTGACACACGACTCCTGATTGACACGGAGGACAGGGCTGGACTGTATCTGGGGCACTACCCTGTGCAAGGAATCGAAGGCCCGCCTCTGCGGTGGGGCAGCGTTTCCCCCGATGGTACTAAGTTGGCCCTGGTCGTGACGGACTTGTGGGAGGTGGAGTACAAAGGGCAACCCTTTGGCTGGCAAATCTATCTCTTCGACATCCAGACGGGCGAGTTCCGATTCCTGGTCGAGGGGCGGGAGCCGGTGTGGTCACCCGATGGCACTCGCATTGCCTATGTGTGGGGCGGGGCGCTATGGGTTGCTGACGTAGAATCCGGTGAAGGGAAGGAGCTGTTCTCTTTTGAGGAGGGGGATTGGATAATAGACATAACTTGGTCCCCAAGTGGTCATCAGATTACCTTTCTGTACCAAGAGGGGGGTATGGGGGGACTTTTAGAGATGTTGATGGTAAATGCTGATGGAAATGAAGAAGCAATTCAATTGCTTCCATCTACAGGGAATCTCATTGGATCACCAATCTGGTCTCCCAGTGGAAAAGTCTTGTACATTATTGGAGAAAGGGATGCAGCCACAGCGCGGTGGTTCCACAATCTGTGGACGATGGATGCGGACAGATCTAAGCAAACCCAATTAACCAAAGAAACCGCCGTGATGTCCTTTGCTCCATCGCCAGACGGGGACTGGGTTGTATTCTCTGGTGGATTTCCTTATGAGGAAACGAGCTTGTCATACAATCTCTGGCTATTCGACACAGATGGAAGCTGTTTATTGCGCCTCACGCAAGGCACGTTCAGTGACTATGATCCCCAATGGTCACCAGATGGGAGACAGGTTCTCTTTCGCCGCGAAGACAAGGGCATTTTAGTCCTTAACTTGGCTGATGGCAGTCTCATGCAGGTGTATCAAGGCTCTGCCGATTTCTCCGTGACGAGGTAAGAGGTGACCAAATGGATACAAAAACATCAACCAGGCATCGGTTATGGACACCTGTAGCGTTATTACTTGCATTGCTGCTGGTTGCAGTACTCCCCGCCAGCGCGGCCTATCGCGTGCAGCGACCGATCACCTACGATGGCGGGAGACTCAATCAAAGTTATCTGTACGGGGAAGTCTGGGGTACGAGCACCCACAAGGGGGTTGATTTCTCCTATGACCTCGGCACGGACGTCTACGCCATCGCTGATGGAACGGTAGTGGACTTATATGAGGACTACGACAATGGTGATGACAGTGATCCCCTGGGTTGGGGCAACCGTGTGTTGATCCGGCATAGCGCACGGCATTGGGATCGCACTACACAACAGTGGGCTTACGTCTACTCCATCTACGCTCACTTGAGCAAAAACAGTGTCAGGTACTCGATAGGTCAGTTTGTTTACGCTGGTACCTGGATTGCCGAAGTGGATGACACAGGGTTGTCCTCTGGTCACCACTTGCATCTACAGATATGCATCCATTCCCAATCCGACCGCACGATCACCAATCTGGGTTCTTCCACCACCTCGCTCAGCCCGCCGGCAGGCGCAGGGTGAAGGCGCTGCCCTCCCCCTGGCGGCTGCGCACGGCGACGCTGCCACCGTGGTGCTCGGCCACGGCGCGCACCAGCGCCAGCCCCAGCCCGCTGCCCTCTACCCCGCGGGCGTTCTCGCCCCGGTACAACTCCTCGAAGACGTGGGGCAGGTCTTCCTCCGGGATGCCAGGGCCGGTGTCGGCCACCTCGACGACGACCCAGCGCCCGTCCTCGAAAGCGCGCACCTCAATCGCGTCGCCGGGGCGGGTGAACTTGCAGGCGTTGTCCAGCAGGTTGTAGCAGGCCAGGAAGAGCAGGTCACGGTCGCCCGGGACGGGCGGCAGGGGCCAGGGTGCCTGGGGCAGGGTCAGGGTGACCGCACGGTCGGGCGTCTCCTGCGCCAGTTCGACCGCCTCGGCCAGCAGTCTACCCACGTCCACATGCGTGCGCTCCAGCGGGCACCGTTCCAGTTCGGCCAGTTTGCGCAGGTCGGCCACCAGGCGGGTCAGGCGGGCGACCTGGGCCTCGACGCTGGCGCGGGCGGCGTCGCGCCCGGCCCCGGCGGGCAGAGCAGCGAGGTTGGCCAGCCCAGCCTGCATAGCGGTCAGGGGATTCTTCAACTCGTGATCCAGCCGGCGCAGGAAGCGGTGCCGGTCGTCGGCGCAGGCGGCGCGGACGGCCTCCAGGTCGCGGGCGCGACGGCGCGCGGCGTGCATCCCAACCGCTGCGGCGGGCAGCGCCAGCAGCGTGAGCAGCGCGCCGGCCAGCAGGAGCAGCGTGCCCACGTCGGCCCGCAGGCGCAGCACCAGCACCGGGTCGGGCCACAGGCCGGCCTGCCAGAACAGGGCCGCCAGCATGCCCACTCCCAGTGGGGCCAGGCTCGCTGGCAGCGGCCACCACTTGCGCCACCATCCCCGGGTCACGACACTGCCTCCACGGGGCCGACGAAGCGGTAGCCCTGCCCCACCATCGTCTCGATGAAGCGCGGCGCAGCGGGGTCGTCATCGAGGGCACGGCGCAGTTCGGCCACGCGGACATCCACGGCCCGGGTGGCGACGGGATAGTCCCAGCCCCAGACGGCGTCGAGCAGTCGTTCGCGGGTGAGCACCTCATCGGGGTGGAGCATCAGGTACTCCAGCAGGGCCAGCGCCCTGGAGGTGAGTTCGATGGGCCGCCCGCTTTTCTCCACGCGCCGGGCCTTGCGGTTCAGAATCAGGTCGCCGCAGCGCAGCCGGGCTGCCAATGCCAGGGGCTCTCGGCCGGGGAATCCCTCTCGGCGGCGCAGGACGGCCCGGATGCGGGCCACCAGTTCGTGGGGGTCGAAGGGCTTGTTGAGGTAATCGTCGGCACCCTCCTCCAGGGCCATGGCCCGCTCGGCCGCTTCGCCTACGCGGGTGAGAAGGATGACGGGGGTCCAGTTGCCGGCCTGGCGCAGGCGGCGCAGCACCTCCCGGCCGTCCAGACGGGGCATCAAGACGTCCAACACGATTAAGTCGGGCTGGATGCGCTCTACTTGATGCAGGGCCTCCTCGCCGTCAGCAGCGACGGATGCCTTGAGCCCGGCCCGCTCCAGAATGGGGGCCAGGTTGTCGGTGATGGCTTTCTCGTCATCTACCAATAAGACTTGGGCGCGATCTATATCTCACACCTCCAAGGGGCCGCTCCGGCCCCACTACCTCAAACCGGCCGGCCGCCACCAATCCCACAGGGCTGACCAGTCTATGTACCCGTACTCGCCCAGGGAGTCCGGTTTTGGAGTCAGTTCGGGAACTACCCGGCGCAAATCTGTCCCGTCTGCCTGCATCAGCCACAGGCTGGCATCCTCCTCGCTCAAACGGGCGAACAAAAGGCGCTGTCCATCCCGTGACCACAGGGGGCGTTCATCGCGAAAAAAGCTATCGTTGGTTAACTGACGACGTCGCCTCGAAGAGATCTCAACCACCCAAATCTGCCGTCGGCTCAGGGCCTCGTCCCGCCGGGCGTAGGCGACCTCCGGCGGCGTGGCAGGGCCGGCACTATAGGCGATGCGCGCTCCGTCGGGCGACCAGGCCGGGTGGATCGGGGCCTGGTCGGTGGCTTCCACCAGCCACCGCACCGTCAGCGTCTCCGGATCGGCGAGGGCTAGCCCCTTGTTGACCCAGGTCTCTCGGCCACCGCCAGCGACGAAGACCAGTTGGCCGGCGGGCGACCAGGCGGCAAAGTCGGGCCATAAGAGCACCTTCTGCTCAAGACAGTGGGGTTGCCCCCCCTGCGCAGGGATCAGGCACAGCGGCAGACCATCGGCTTCTGCCAGGGCCGAGGCCGGGCCGATCCAGGCCAGTAGCCAATGACCGTCGGGGGACCAGCCGGTCAGATGGGGCGTCTGCTCCCATTCCGCCGTCGCGTACAGAGGCAAAAGGCCCCTCCCATCCAGGGTAACCTGGTACAGACCCCGCTCGACCCCATAGGCTTCACAGGCCAGCCGCTGACTGTCGGGAGCCCAGGCGAGATGTGTAAGTGTAGACGCCGTCCCCCCTGTCACCAATGGTCGCCCAACGCGCTCATCGGCTTTCCATCCCACCAGCGCCTCCGCCGCCGAGAGGTAAGCCAGTTGATCCCCTGTCGGTGACCAGGCGAACTCACTGACCGGTGTCTGGCTGACTACCTGTTCTCTCCCTGTGCCGACCTCAATGGCGCAGAGCTGATCCGTCTTCAGGTAGGCGATCCAGCGCCCATCGGCCGACCAGCGCGGGCGACTGTTGCGGCCATCGCGGGTCAGGCGTGTTTGCTGGTTGGTGTCCAGATCCACCACCCACACGTCGCCCCCGGCGATGTAGGCCACTTTCCCCAAAGAGGGTGGTGGGGCAGGCGATTCCGGTTCGATGCGGACCTCCAGCACGCCTCCACAATCGGTCAACCCGGCCAGGCTGAGGATAATCAGCCACAGGAGGATGTGATTGCCCTTGCGCAGCCAGGACTTACTCATAGGCTCGGAAACTGTACACCATACGCTCCAACAGGTTGAGCATCTCCGGTTGCTCGCCCGGCCAGGCCGTCCACAGCAGGATATGATCTCCCAGTGGGTACCAGAGCAACGCATATATGTAGGGACCTCCCAAATCGGGGTCGTCGTTTTCCAGCCGCTGACGCAGCACCGGCACTCCGTTGATCAGGCCCTCTTCCTCCTCGGTGACCTGGCCTGGCCACGGCACGCCGTGCTCGGCGATCCACACCGACAACGAGGCCCGATCCGGGTTCTGGAAGAGGTGAAGGCTGATCCAGCGCGTCGTTTCGCCCAGATCAGGCCTGTCCATCACCCGCACCCCGTCGGCCGGGTCCGGCGTCACGGTCATGGTATACCAGCCGGTAGGATAGTCAAGGGCGAAGCGGCCCAGGGGATCGGCAAAAGTTTGTCCGAGCCTATAGGCGTCATCTTGCACCGTCGGTACAAGTTCCTGTGCTCCAGGGCAGCCCGGATATCTGGGATTCTCGTCACAAATATCAACGATCGCTGTTGTACCCGGCGCCAGGGCAGGTAGTGTCTCGGTGGGCAACGGTATGGTCTGAGGTGACCTGTTGCTTTGCCCGCAACCGCTCAGGCCCATCAATAGGCCCAGAAGAAACATGGGCAGAGGAAAAACAACGTTTGACATTACTTTTCTCACCATCACAATCTCCTTTGACGAGCAGGGTGATAGGAGAGCAAGCCGGACAAGAACCTACCGTCTGGCAAATTCCCGGATGGAATCAAGCGTCCACCCGTTGTTGGTGTAGGCGCTCAGTTGCTTGATCGCACCATCCCATGGGTCATTGATCCAGTAATTACTGGGCTGGCTGCCACTTCCAGACCTTGCCACCACAAAGTGGGTGGAGCTGCCCTTAACCAGTTTCACTATAGGCGGCCTGCCGGCAGAGAGCATACTCTGAAGTTTGCTGTAGGAGAAACTCCACGAACCTACCCAAGTGGCTTTGCTCTCACTACACGAGTTCGCGGCCACGTTCCAGTAGATCGGGCAGGCGTAATTCCCCAGGCAGGTATTCAATTGGCCGGGATTCTTGTTGACCGCACCATAGTACTTGAACACCATCGCCGTTGAGGTCAGGGCACAACCGGCCTGGCCGATGGTTTGGCCACAGGTTTGCATCACGTTGTTCTTCCAGGCTGGGTCGTTTTGGCTGAAGAGCGGCACATCCAGCAGAATCGTGGCATCTGGTACCAGAACATCGGCCTCAGGCCACTCCCGGAGCCTCTGAGGCGTTTCCAGCGGGATTGAGACACCCGGAGCCAGTGGCACCTCCTTGCCGTCCGCCGTTCCCCACACTGTGCCTTCCGGGGCACCAAGGGAATCGGGCGGATAGAGGAATTGCTCTGCTTCCAGCGGAATGTCCACACCGGGGGCGATAGGAACAGGCTCCTGACCCCGGGCAATTGGGCTGCCCACGGCTATGACCAGGAGAGTCAACACCGCAAAGAGAGTCAACCTACGCATGTGCACCTCCATACTGTTTTTGGATTGAGATTGTCCGGCTTGCTCATCCTGGTCACAGTATACACTACCCGTGTTTCAAGCGTATGTCAGCCGTGTAACAGGGTGTAACAGCCGTGTAACGGCGTGTAACGCGAGGTCAGGAGGCGATAGGTAAACCCAGGGTGAAAACCGTTCCCTGACCGACATCCACCCCCGCACCCGCACGCCCGGGTGGATGCGCTCGGCAAGTACACCTCGAACGCTGCCACCGACCCGACGAGCAGGCACAGCGCACTCATCGCCAGAACGCCTAACATCACACGGGCTCTTGCCATCAAGGGTCACTATAGCCGAAGCGGCGAAAAGTGGCAAGTGGGGGAAAAGCGAGCGCCAGGCAGCGGTGGTTGCCGTCACCCGGCGCAGGTATGGCAAATCCGGTTTCTAAGGTGCACCAGTTGACCGGTCCTACTGAAAGAAGCGAATGTGGCTGAGAAACATCTCGAATGCCTTTTCGTCCGCCCCAGCCGCCGAGATGAACAGCGCGTGTGGCCCATCGCCACAGCCGGGGACAATCGCCATCACAACGAACTGGAACTCTGCTTCTGGTGCGAAAGTGGCCCACAAGGCGGGTTGGCCGTCCACAACAAAGTCCTTGACTTCCTGAACGTAGGGGCCTAACGATCCTCGTCTCAACTCGTCCAGGGCCTGCTCCAGCGTAGGAGTTTGCCCCAGGCTAACGCTAGCGATGTTAAACGATGGTTGATCTGCTCCCGATATAGTGAACGAGGCAAAGCCGCCGGACACCCCATCCGTAGTCCAACCTGCAGGAACATCTACGATGAAACAGAGCCAGTTATCTTTGTAGGGAGTGGAAGTTGGTGTAATGCTCGCCGACAGCTGAGACGTGGGCGTAGCGGTGACCACCGTCTCGTCCGCTTCAGTCGGAGTAGGTGCAAACTTCCCTGTAGGTTGAAACATACAAGCCGACAGCAGTAAGATGCTCAGGGTTACCAAGAGGGCTTTCGACATAGCGGGCCTGCAGAGTTAGTAGTTGGGATAGATCGGGTCCGTGCTGGTTTGGTCATCTGTCTGACTACACTCTACGTTCGGGTCATAAGGTGACCCCATATTCAAGTAAGCGTACCGGATGCGCTGCAGCCAGCTGCCGGTTGCATTATGTGTGCGGTTCTGAATAGTGGAATTATATCGCAAGCCGACCAGCTTGTCGGGCCGCCCACTGGGCAGGTTGACCCGCTCGGCGTGGTAGCCATAGGTGGCATCTGTGGCTGAATTCGTCGAGGACTGGCTGCTGTTTGGTAGCCATTGTTCCTGCCCTCCCCGCGAGGTGGGCACGGTACGGTAATAGAGCGTGCTACCTGAGCCCCCCTTATAGTAGTTATTGTTCGGCCAGGGGCTGCCGAGGACAGAGCGGTTCACACGCCAGTACACCCCACTGCGAATGATCACGGCTCCGGCCTTCAAAGTCTCAGCGTCCCAACTGGCTACCCACTCGTTGGGCAGGGTATTCTTGATGTAGCTCTCCTTGCCTGTCTCGTAGTATGCGTAGGTATAGTCAGGCCGGATGTACCTGTGGCGGTGATTGGATGACGGGATCAGAGCCTGGGCAGCGGGAGTCGAGGCAAGAAGCGCCACCAATGCACACCCCAGGGTTATCAAGGTATGGATTCGTCCGTTCTTCATTTGGATCACTCTCCTTCTATATTTGCGGCGGGTTGTACTTTGAGCAGATACCAATCCAGCAATCGTCCATTACCGGGGCGAGCATACAGAATGTGCTGCCCATCCGGCGACCAGTTGGGCAGAAGCCCGCCTTCCACAAGCCGCTGCCGCATCGCGCCATCGGTGGAGACCACCCAGATCGAACGTGGCGTTGAGCGGTCATCCCCTTGCGTAAAGGCCAGATACTTGCCGTCGGGCGACCATGACAAGCCGCTGAGGAGATCAATGGAGTCAAGGCGAACCAGAGTCCTGGCTTGACCAGACGTTACGTCATAGATACGGATCTCGGAACGCTCCGCATGCACCGGGTAGGCGATTTGACCACCATCAGGCGACCAGACCATTTCGATTGCCGAATACTGGCAATTTCTCATCATAGGTGTCACTCTGCCATTTGAGCGGTACAGCACTGTAACAGCGGGCGCAAACTGTCCCTTCCAGGTGTTGGCCCCATAAGCCACGATTGCCTGATCGGCCCGCGGAGAGAGCAGAACATGATCGCTTTCCGCGATTCCAATTTGGCTCAAGGTGGCTGGCGTTTGGCCCCCCTGTATCTCCAGAGGGGCGTGAGGTTGGCGCGGCGCGAAAAGCCGCCCATCTAAGAGAGGCTGGCTGAACAGCAGACCAACACTTGTGTGGGGAACGCTCATGCCAGTGTATCTGGTTGTCTTTGTGTCAAGGTCGAACCTCATCAGATCGGTACCCGCCATATAGTAAATGCCTTGACCATCCGCAGACCACATAGGACGCGCTCCATCAGGAGTGATCTGTTCCCACGTGCCCCAGGCCGGCCAGTAGAGCATCAGCTCGTTTTTGCTTACTGCCACCAGACGGACTTGCTCATCAGAGGGCAATGCGTCGTCATCCAATATATCTCGATGACCATCGGTCGGCGCAACAAATGCCAGTGCATCGCCATGAGGTGACCAGACGGCTCCCAGGTACTCCTTTCCATCATCAGACGTAATTCTGTTGTCCCGGACGATACGGAAGATCTGCTGTTCTGGAGGGAGTATTGGGCTGATATCGGGGACGTAGGTCGCACAATCGAATAGGTTATTTTGAGCCAGGGCAACTTGAACCGTCTCTTCTCTCATGCCGAAGGCCTCGCCCTCGTTCGGAACCGGCCCGGCCGCCTGACTCATTGTTATAGCAGTGCCAGCACCTAACAACGATGCTAGCAGCACAAGAATAGGTAAGAATTCGATCCTACGCATTTTGAACCTCCTGCAACTTGAGATGCTCACCGGCTTCTCCGGTGGCAGCCCCAGTATACCACGCCCGTGTTTCAAGGGTGTTTCAGCCGTGTAACAAGGTGTAACAGCCTTGTAACGGCGTGTAACAGGAAGGCGGAGGGGCAGTGGCAGGCGCGGGTATCCAGCAGGATCAGATCGGCGGAGTGACCAGGGGCCAGGACGCCGCTCTTGGAAAAACCCAACGCCTGTGCGCCTGCGCGCGTCGCCAGCCGCAGAATCTGGGTGCGGGGCAGCGCCTCCGGTTGGCCCAGCGCGTTCTTGTGGTAGAGTCCCGTGATGCGCAGCACTTCGAGCATGTTGAGGTCGCTGTTCGAGGCGGGGCCGTCGCTGCCCAGTGCGACGTTCACGCCGCCCGCCAGCAGCCGGGGCAGCGGAGCCATCCCCATCGCCAGCTTGAGGTAGGTCTTGGGGGTGTGGGCCACGTGCACTTGCCTTTCAGCCAGGATGGCCACGTCCTCGTCGTCAACGGCGATGCAGTGGGCGGCGATGATGGGGACGTCGAATACGCCCAGACTTGCCAGGTGGGCCACGGGGGTCTGGCCGTGAGTGGCCAGGGAGTTGGCAACCTGCTCCTGTGACTCGGCCACGTGCAGGTGGATGCCGACCTCTAGCTCGCGGGCAGCCTCGACCACGCGGGCCAGAAACTCTGGCGGGCACATGTAGGGGGAGTGCGGCCCCAGGACGCAGCGGATGCGGCCATTGCTGGCTCCGTGCCACTCGCGCACGAAGCGGATAGTGTCTTCCAGTACCGCGCCGCCCACCTCGTGCTCGGCCCCGAGGCCGAACTGGCGGCGTTCATTCGCAGTCTGTCTGATGCAGAGCTATCCCAGGCATTGGTTGTCATAGCTGAGCGACTGGTGCGGTAATGGTGTTGAGGACCAGATGCTTCACAGTCGCCAGTTGTCTGCCGGGCTGGCACGGCGATGGGCCTGCTGTATATCAATCTCTGCGATCCGGGCATAACGCCTCACCATATCCAGCGTGCTGTGCCCCAACAGAGCCTGAAGCGTGAACAAATCCCCGCCAGCGCGCAGGTATGTGATTGCAAAAGTGTGCCGAAACCGATGGGGATAGCAATCCTTGGCTTCAGCCTTCTTGCCCAGTCCTGCGATCAGTTGGCGTAGCCCATTCTTGTTCAGCGGACGGTTGAATATGCCCAAGAACAAGGGCGCATCAGGATCCTCACCATCTTCACGTTCGGCCAGATAGCGCCACAAGACGCGACGAGCCGACTTGCCTAGAAAGACAACGCGTCCCTTGTTGCCCTTGGCGCCGCCCCTGGGGCCATGTTTCACTTCAATTCTGCCTGTCTTCTGGTCGACATCGCCAACGGTCAATGAGCACAGTTCTGTAGCTCGCAGGCCGGTGTCGAGCAAGGTCAGGATGATGGCGCGATCTCGTCTGGCAGTGGGCCGGCGCATCGTGAAGCGTCTGCGGTCCCTGGTGTTTGCCTCCCGACAGAACTCGCATGCCTTGAGCAGGGCTTCGACGTCCTCTTTGGAGAATGGCTCGACTGGCGCTACCTCGAATCGCGGAGCTGGGACTGCTTCCATGGGGTTGGCCAAGTCGAATTCCACGCTTGCCCAGGTGAAGAAAGATGACAGAGCCACCCAGACGTTGCGAATTGTCTTGGGCGAGAGGGGGTGATCGCCTCCTGCTAGTCGGCACGGTTTGTAGTCGGTGCGCAGCCAGGCGAGGTAAGCGCGCAGATCCTGCGTGGTCACCTGGTCAACTTCGATATCGCCGACGTGGGCAACCCACTTATCGAGGATGCGCCTGTAGCTGTCGAGGGTGGTGGGGCTGAGGCCTTCCGCAGTCTTGTAATGCAGGAAGCCGGTGATGGCTTTAGAAAGCGACAAACCCGGTGATCTTCGGTTCATTCAAAATCCTCCTTCTAACAGGATTCTGCGAACCGGACATCACCGGGTCTACCAGAAAATCGTAGCCCTGTGGTCTACGGTTACACTCAGGTAGCGGGGCCAGGATTCGAACCTGGGACCTCCGGGTTATGAGCCCGACGAGCTGCCTCTGCTCTACCCCGCAACGTGTCCGTATTATACCTTACAAGTGATTTGTCGTCAAGAACACGACCATCTCAACCAGGCACACTCGTTAATCCGATGGAGCAAAAACCGACTCCCACAGTGCGGCCCAGAATGGTCGAGCCGACGAATCGGCCTCAGAAGGGGGGGCGGCCTGAGGACTGACCACCGAGTCGTCAGCGAAAGAATTGGGGAGAATGACGATTACCTCTCCTGACCTCGCCATCTTGGCATCCTTCCGGGCCCACTGCTCGACGTATTCATCTGAACGAACGTACTCCAGTCGCACGACCAGCTCATCATAACGAGCTTGGGCATCGGCCACCTTCTGCTCCAATTGCACTTCTTCCAGCCACATTTGTCGCGCCCGTACTATCTGGCGCCCAAATCCCCAGCTCACCCCTCCCACGGTGATGAGGACAAACAGAGCAAAGACCCCGACGGCGAACTGCCTGCGAGTCAATTGGAAGAGTAGCCGTGGCATACGTTACCTCCTCAATGGAGCTTGGTTGAGCATTCACCAGAGATATAATACACCGATTTCTCTTTACCGTCAAACCGCTGTTCGACGCCGAACAAAAAAAAGAGGCGGAAATCCGCCTGGAATAAAAAGGTGCCGAAGGTGGGAGTTGAACCCACATGGGCATAAAGCCCACTGCGCCCTGAACGCAGCGCGTCTGCCTGTTCCGCCACTTCGGCCTATATAGCTCCTCTAGCTAGAGCTGGCAGTATTTTACACGAATCCCCAGCGTTGTCAAGGCCGCATCCATCTATCCCAGCGTCAAAGACAAGCCCCGCCATCACGGGCCAGCCGCCTCCGATTCGCTCACAAAGACACGTCGGGGAACAATCCACCAATCGGAAATAGTACGAAAGCGATCAGAGGGATACATCAACGGGCCGAGCTGCACGCCATGGATGCGATGGTCCACGCCATACGTGTAAATCGGCACGTAAAGCAGCAAGGCTGGCACCTCTTGAGCAAAAATGTCCTGGAATTCACTGTACAACCGCCGGCGTTTGTCTTGATTGACTGCAATCCGCGCCTGTTCAATCACCTCACTGATGCGGCGATGGGTAAATCCGGCATAGTTTTGCCCCCGCTCAATCTGTGTTTCGTGCCAGAAAGAGTAGGGGTCAGGATCTCCGGGCAAATTCATGTGAATCAGAACCGCCTCGAAATCACGCTGTTCTAGCGCTGCACGCACTCCCAGCCGTGAGGCCGTCTCAACCGTGACGGTGATGCCCAATTGGGACCACTGATCGGCCAGCATCTCGGCCACTTTGACCCGGTCCGGCTCACTCGACGTGAGTAGCGTGAAGGCCAATCGCTGTCCATCCTTGCTGCGCCATCCATCATCCGCCGCCCGCCGAATCCAACCGGTGTTGTTCAACAGCCCATTCGCTCTATCTTGAGCATGCTCGTAACACAACACATCGTCCTTGTAGGCCCAGGTGCCCGGTACGAGAGGGGTGTGAGCGACCACTGCCTGACCATCCAACACCTGGTCAATAATCTGCTGCCGATCCAGAGCATACAACAACGCTCGGCGCACTTCTGTCTCCTGGAAAAAAGCCAGGTCCGGGCGATTGAGGTTCAACAGCACCAACCCATACTCGGCCATAATCGTTGAGTAAAGATCGAGATCAGGTAGAGTCCGCACATGGGGTAGATCTGCCGTCGTCACTCTGGCAACCCCTTCCACCTCGTCAGCCTCGTACGCTTTGAGAGCAGTCTGGTAGCTTCCGTAGAAGCGAAACTGGATTCGGTCCAGGTAAGGATGCACCCCATCATAGCGGGGGAACTGCTCCAGGACCATCGAGACGACGGCATCCCCCTTCACCTCGATCTCTGCTAACCGGAAGGGGCCATTCCCGATCGGGTTGACGTTAAACTCGACCGCCGGCAAATCAACAGCACGAACGTCCGCTAATAGATGAGCGGGTAAAAGACCAACCGTAGTATAGTCGAGAAAGGGCGCATACGCTTCTGACAACGTGAACTGAACGGTTCGATTATCCACCTTCTCAACTTGAACGGTCTGCCACACGCTCGCCCCCAACTCTGATGGCCCAGAAAACTGGGGGTCCTGCAACAAGCCAATGGTAAATACCACATCGTCGGCCGTTACGGGAATGTTGTCATGCCAATACACACCGGAACGCAGGTGAAACGTATAAACCAGGCCATCCAGGGTGACTGTCCATTCTCGGGCCAGGTCAGGCTCCACCTCTCCCCGCTCATTCAAACGGGTCAGGCCTCTAAACATCAGCGCACACAGGTCCCGGTCAACCTCGTTATATCCACTCAGCAGAGGATTCAAATAGTTGGGCAGACCAGCGACGCCCTCGACGTAGGTTCCCCCACGACCGGGACGCAAAACGGTCGTATAGTTGATGGCCAGGTAGGTCAACAGAATGCCCACCAGGAGGACACCGAGGAGAATGAGGAGAATTTGCCAGCGGATGTGACGAGTCACAGTCTAGAGGCCCCTCTCGCATCTCTTGCAACGCCGGAAATCACCGGACAAACCAAAGGTGCTTCGGATAGACGGCGCGTCCGAAGCACCCATTATATCGAGGGATTGCAGGATTAGCCAGTAACAATTACATTGATGATCGTGATGACGAAAAAGGCGACGGATAGACCGATAGTGATGTTGAATAGGGTGCGTTCTACACCCCGCCGGGTCTTGTGGACGGCTGTCTCAGTGCCCCCAAAGACACCTCCCATTCCTCCACTCCGGACTTGCAGTAGGATGATGGCGATCAGCGCCACACTGATAATGATTTGGGCAATGTTCAAATAGACTCCCATACTTTACACTCCTTCCAAGTTACAACCGATTATAGCACGTCCTGCCACTCTCGACAAGGTCAACATAAAAGGCCGGGGCCAAAATGACACATCCCGCTATAAACGGGGAATCGAAAAACGGAGAGCAATCAGTTGACATACTTTAGAGGCGATCTCTTCACATATCAGCGGCGAACAAGTCGCGGGGGGCACCGGGCGGCCAGACCACCTTCAATGCCCGGGGCACGACCCTCAGAGTGACGGGCGTGCGATCAACCGGATCGCCGTCTACCTGCACCGGCACATCCGGCTCCGTCCACATATCAATGCGGCGAACCTGGCGGTGCACCACCTGGGGATCGTGCAGGTAACGCTGACTGATGATTCGCAGCACATGTTTCACGATGTAGGGGAATCCCAACCCCTTGAACACGAACACGTCCAGCAGACCATCGTCAATACAGGCGGTTCGCGCTACCTCGAACACGCCACCGTACTGCCGGATGTTGCTCACCAAAACGAGCAGCACACGCCCACGCACCACCTTGCCATCCAACGAGACTCTGGCCCGCACCCCGCGAAAATCACGGGCGACGATGATGGCAGCGATCAGGTAGGGCAGCGCTCCCAACCGCTTGGTATGCCGCTGGCGCGGCTCCATCTCGGCAACAACTTGAGCGTCCAACCCAATGCCGGCCCAGCACAAAAAGTAGGTCTCTCCAACCTGGCCCACGTCCATGGAACGAATGGTTCCCTCGGTCAGTCCCAGCGCGGCTTCGTGCAGACGAAAGGGATTGACCAGCGTGTACGTCGAGAGTCCTAACTGCTTGGCCCACATATTGCCCGTGCCAACCGGCAGCACCCCCAGGGCGGTCTGAGTGCCCACCAACCCGTTGACCACCTCGTTGATGGTGCCATCTCCTCCGGCGGCTATCGCCACGCCACAGCCCTGAGCGGCGGCCGATTGAGCCAACCGCTTGGCATCCCCCGGCCGCTCTGTCGTCGCCAACTCGACCGTCCACCCCTGACGCTCCAAGATGGCACACACGTGCCTCAAATCCCGCTGCACGTTTCGAGGACCAGCCGTGGGGTTGTAAATCAGTCGCGCCTCCATACCGGTCAGGATTATAGCACGTCTTATCTCTTTGACAATCCTTGCACCTCGTGCTGATTTGGAGTACAATACCCCCTGCTCAATCTCTATCGAGCGAGCCTGAAAACAGTAAATCAACCGAGGGCGTCTATGGAATCCATCTTGCTCAACAATAGATACCGCCTGCTAGAACTGATCGGCTCTGGCGGGATGGCGGTCGTATATCGAGGGCTGGACACCCTGCTACAACGTCAGGTAGCCATCAAAATCCTGCGCCAGGAGTTTGCCAGCGACCCGGCCTTCCTGACCCGTTTCCAGCGCGAAGCTCGCGCCGCCGCCAACCTCGAACATCCCCATATCGTCACAGTACACGATGTGGGCCAGGATGAGGAACGGCACTATATCGTGATGGAATACATAGATGGGCAAGATCTGAAGACGTTGATCCGCCAACAGGGCCGCCTAACGGTGAACCAAGCTCTAGATATCGCCATCCAGATTTCCGCCGGCGTGGGCCACGCTCACAAGGCTGGCATCATCCATTGTGACATCAAGCCCCAAAACGTCCTGGTGACCAGCGATGGGCGCGCCAAGGTCACCGATTTCGGCATCGCGCGGGCGCTCTCCAGCTCTGGCATCACCGAATCGGAAACAGTGTGGGGCAGTCCGCTCTATTTTTCACCTGAGCAGGCCGCCGGCGACCCACCCTCTCCCGCCTCTGACGTGTATAGCATCGGTGTTGTAATCTACGAGATGTTGGCCAGTATCCCTCCCTTCCAGGCCGAGAAACCGGCAGCCCTGGCATTGATGCACATCCGCGAGGAACCATCCCCCCTGGCAGTCCACTGCCCTCACGTACCAGCCCAGTTGGAGTGGATCGTCCGTAAAACCCTGGCCAAAGAACCCTCGGCCCGCTACCGCACAGCCACCCAGTTGGCCCACGTGCTCGAAGAGTACCGCAAACAGAGCGAACAGTTGACCGGTTGGCAGCCAGCTGTCCCACATCCCTTCCCCTCCGCCGTCACTCCCAGCCCTACCCCTGAACCAGAACCGCCTCCGCCTTCATCACTGGACCTCGCCAGATTGACCTGGATCCTGGGAGGCGTCGCTCTTGTCCTGGTAGTGGGTCTGATTCCGTTGTGGGTATGGGTATACCGCGCCTATTCCGCGTCCCCGACGCTTGCTCCCCCCACCGCCACCACCCAGCCGCTGGTCACTCTCACGCCAGAAACCCCCCTGGTATCCGTACCCAACCTGATAGGCCATCCAGTGGAGGAGGCCCAAACGGACGTGGAGCGAGTCGGTCTCCGCCTGGTGCTGCAAGAAGAGCGAGAGGACCCCACCGCCGAAAGGGATACCGTGCTGGAACAGAGTCCTGCCCCTGGCGAACGGGTGCCCCCTGATACCGCCATCTCTGTCATCGTCAACCGACCGGCGCGAGAGTTGACTATGCCGCGGATAGAGGGCTATCCGGTGGACATGGTGAGGAAAGGGCTCGAATCGGACGGCCTTCAGGTCACCATCCACGAGGTCTGGAGCACCGAGGAGGCAGGAAAGGTACTGGCCCAGGCCCCCGAACCAGGCACGTTGGTCTACGCCGGTGATGCGGTGACGCTGACCGTGAGCGGCGGTGTGGACATTCCCATTCCCTTGCAGGTCAACCTGGCCAATCTGATCGTGCTAAAAGACGCCGAACTGCGCCAGAACTCGTTCCGGCCTGGAGGCGTCACCGCCGTCACTCTGCACTGGCACGCGGCCCGTTCCATCAACACTCACTATGTCGTGTTCCTGCACCTGATCGACGCCAACGGCAACCTAGTGGCGCAGCAAGATGTGGAGCCTATCACCCCGACCACCGACTGGATACCAGGCGTGGAGATCACCGACCCGCATCAGATCACGATCCCAGCCGACCAACCGACCGGTTGGTACCAACTGCGCGTCGGGATGTATCCCCAGGGACAACCTGAATACCGGCTGCCCATCGTGGACGTCGGAGCCACGACCCAAGATTCCGGCAGCATCTTGATCACCGAGATCGAAGTAACCCGGTGAGAACAGGATGTTTTCAGGCTGTTCCACCAATTTCTATCATCTTTCTAATCAAATTCTCTTGGTGAGTCCCCAAGAACATGGTATAATGATAAGGGGTGGGTCTTGAAGTCCCATTCCAATATGTCAGACAATATCGAGGCGCTTGGCCTTGACAAGCGCTGATGAAATGGAGGTAGATCGTGCAGAGATCTGGAAGTTCGTTTCTTTACATCGTCATCCTGGTGATTGTCGTGTTCCTGGTGTGGAGTTTCTACTCTCAGCGTACCGAGAGCGTCACCCAGGCATCACTGACAGAAGTAGCAACCCAGATCCAGGAAGGCAATGTGGTCGGCATCCGAGTAGAGGGAGATAGGCTCATCGTCGAACTGAGAAATGGCAGCGAAATCATATCCCACAAGGGATCAGAATCCACCGCCACGGAACAATTGCGGGAATTGGGAATCAGCGCGGAACAACTCAAAAGCATTGACATCACGATGGTGCAACCCCCAGACTGGATGACCCTGTTGAGCGCTGGCGGATCCATTCTGCTGGTAGTAGCCATGTTTGCCATCGGATACTTTATGCTGCGTCAGTTTCAGGGTGCGAACAACCAGGCCATCGCGTTCGGCAAGAGCCGGGCCCGGATGTACACGGGCGACCAGCCCTCCATCACGTTCGAGGACGTCGCGGGCGTGGACGAGGCCCAGGAGGAACTGTGCGAGGTCGTCGAGTTTCTCAAAGAGCCAGAAAAGTTCGTCCAACTGGGAGCGCGCATCCCCAAGGGTGTGCTGCTGATGGGAGCCCCCGGCACCGGCAAAACCCTCCTGGCCAAAGCGGTCAGTGGAGAGGCCGGTGTGCCCTTCTTTTCCATCTCTGGGTCCGAATTTGTCGAAATGTTCGTCGGCGTGGGCGCATCTCGAGTGCGGGACCTGTTCGAACAGGCCAAACGTCACAGTCCATGCATCGTCTTTCTGGACGAGATTGATGCCGTCGGTCGCCACCGAGGCGCAGGCCTGGGCGGTTCTCACGATGAGCGGGAGCAAACGCTCAACCAAATCCTGGTCGAAATGGACGGTTTCGACACCGACACCAACGTGATTATCATGGCCGCGACGAACCGCCCGGACATCCTGGACCCCGCCCTGCTGCGTCCCGGTCGCTTTGACCGCCGTGTCGTGCTGGACCGCCCGGACATCAAGGGCCGCGAGGCCATCCTGGCCATACACATCCGGGGCAAGCCCTTGACCCAAGACATAGACCTCAAGACCATCGCCAAGTCCACACCGGGCTTTGTGGGAGCCGATATTGAAAACCTGGTCAACGAAGCGGCGATCCTGGCCGCTCGCCGCAACATCAAAGTCATTGGCATGGATGAATTTCAAGAATCCATCGAGCGCGTGATCGCCGGGCCGGAACGGAAGAGCCGCCTCATTTCCGACGAGGAAAAACGCATCACCGCCTATCACGAAGCCGGACACGCCGTGGTCGCTCACCTTCTGCCCCATTGTGACCCGGTCCACAAGGTCTCCATCGTAGCCCGCGGCATGGCTGCCGGCTACACAATCTCGCTGCCGGAAGAGGAGCGCCGCCTGGTGAGCAAGGCCAAGCTCGAAAATGACCTATCCTATGCGCTGGGTGGACGAACAGCCGAGGAATTGGTCTTTGGAGACGTGACGACGGGGGCCGCCAATGACCTGGAACGCGTGACCGAGATCGCCCGTTCCATGGTGACGCGGTATGGAATGAGCGAAAAGCTGGGCCCGATGACCTTTGGACAGAAGGAGGAACTCGTCTTTTTGGGCAAAGAGATCGGCGAGCAACGGGACTATAGCGAGGCGGTAGCACAGGAGATTGACAACGAAGTCCGCTACATCATCAACAAAGCCCACGAGCGAGCCACCGACATCCTGACCCGCTACCGGGAACAGTTGGATCGGATCGCGCAGCGACTGATCGAAGTCGAGACGCTGGATGCCAACGAGTTCGTCGCCGTTTTCGAGGGTCACCCCAACGCCAGCCCAGACGCTCCCCAGAGCACACCTTCCATATCTGGCGTCAAACAACCCATCAGAAAGCCCACCCTGGAATCCCCCGCCTCATCTGCGCTGGACAGACCCCCGGCCCCGGCCCCGGCGTAAACGAAATCACGCAGAACCAGAAAAACCAGAGGCGGAGCTTGCAAGCTCCGCCTCACGTCGTTTAGCCGTCAACTGCCGCCTCAGACCGCCCGCCTGCTGCTGGCAGTCACCAACCAGATAACGGCAGTCCAACTTGAGCAAGACCCGTCGTCACTACGCAGCCTGCTTCTTCTGCTCCTCCTCCAGCAACACCCGCCGCAGGATCTTGCCGACCATCGTCTTGGGGAGTTCATCCCGAAACTCGACAAACCGGGGCACTTTGTACGGTGCCAGGTTCTCTTTGCAGAACTCGATGATCTCCTCCTCGGTGGCAGTCACACCCTCTCGAAGCACGACGTATGCCTTGACCCGCTCTCCCTTGCCCTCGACCGGTATCCCCACCGCCGCCGCCTCTACGATTTTGGGATATTCGTACAGCACCTCTTCGACCTCGCGCGGGTAAATGTTGTACCCGCCGGCCCCCAGGATCATGTCCTTTTTGCGATCCACGATCTTGAAATAGCCATCCTCGTCCATCACAGACATATCACCGGTGTGAAGCCAGCGCCCGCCGCCATCCTTATGATCCCGAAGTGAATTGGCCGTCTCGGTGGGCATCTGCCAGTAACCCTTCATCACCTGCGGCCCCCGAATGCAGAGCTCGCCCACTTCACCCAGCGCCAGCTCCTTCTCGCCCGTGTCGGCATCCACAATCTTGACCTCGGTATCCGGCCACGGCAGGCCGATGGTGCCGACGCGATTATCGCCAAAGATGGGATTGGCGTGGGTCACTGGCGAAGCCTCGCTCAGGCCATACCCTTCCACCAGTCGAGCGCCGGTAAGCTCCTGAAACTTTTGCTGGACTTCCACCGGCAGTCCGGCTGCACCGCTGATGCAGGCTTTGATGGAGCTCACGTCGTACTTGCCCAGATCCGGGTAATTGTTGATGGCAACGTACATTGCCGGCACCCCCGGATAGAGGGTTGGGCCGTGCTTGGTGATGCTCTTGAGCACATCCTCCAAGTCACGGGGGTCAGGAATGAGGAGCATAGTGGAGGCGGTCAGCGTGCACAGGTTCATGCACGTCGTCATCGCATAGCTGTGATACAGAGGCAGCGCAGTCATGCAGATTTCCTCTGCATCCTCCATGTTGAGCCAGACTCGACACTGATACGCATTGACCAGAATGTTCTGATGGGTCAGCTGCGCGCCCTTGGAGATGCCAGTCGTCCCACCCGTGTACATCAACACGGCCGTATCCTCCCAGGAAATGTCCACCGGCGTAGGCTTGGCTGGGGCCGCGGATAGGACATCCTGGAACCAATGGGTGTTCCCATCACCGGAAATATCCACCGCGTGCCCCGATTTTTTCTCCAGCAACAGCGTGAAAAGCAATCTGAGGAACGGGGGGAAATAGGACTTGATCTTGGCGACAATGACGTGACGCAGTTGAGTATCCGACCTGATCTGCTTAATGATCGGGTACATGGCGCTGAGGGTGACTATCACCTCGGCGCCCGAATCGCTGACCTGATGGCGCATCTCACGTGCCGTGTAGACTGGGTTACACGGTACAACGATAGCCCCGATTCGCAATGCCGCATAATAAGCTATGGGAAACTGCGGACAATTGGGCAAGTGAATGGCCACACGGTCGCCCTTTTGGACGCCCAATCCCTGCAACGCAGCCGCGAAACGATCCACCATCTGGTTATACTCTTGGAAACTCTGTTTAGCGTCCTTAAAGATGAGCGCTGTATGGTCCGGATGCTTGCGCGCTGTCTCCTCCAGGGCAGCGGGCATAGTGACTTTGGGGTAGTCAATGTGTTCCGGTACATGAGCCTCGTAAAACTTGAGCCAGGGCTTGTCCACTGCAATTCCTCCTTTCATCATAAAAGATAGGTCATTACTGGTTTGCAGAACAATCACTAGTATAGCGAAATCAAACACATTGTCAAGAATGCAAATCCCACATCCTCCACAAAAACGAGCGCTGCCGGGAAAAAACTCCCCGACAGCGCTCCACACAGGAAAAGAACGCGGCTATTGGTCTCGAGTGCGCCGCTGCCACTGATTGATGGGCGTCATCGCTGCCATCGCCAAATCCTGCAACCGCGCCCGAGCGTTCACCTGGGTGCTCCAGACCGCATTGCGCACCCTGGTGACCGGTTGGAACAGGTTCGAAAGCAGCGGCCAGTTCTCCACCAGAATCGGGCCCTCGATCCCCCGCTCCGGCTGCCAGTGCAGCACCGCCGCCGCCCACGTTAGCCCCGCGCCGAACCCGACCAGCACGACGTGACTGCCGGACTGTAAGCGTCCTTGCTCCAACGCGTCACACAGAGCCAATGGGATGGAGGCCGCCGAGGTATTGCCATACCGGTCCACGTTGACCATCACCTTGTCCTCTTCGATGCCCAGGCGGCGAACCGCCAGCTCGATGATGCGCGCGTTAGCCTGATGGGGAATAACCAGATCAATATCGTCCCAACTGAGCCCGCTGGCCTGCACGACGTTGATGACCGAGTCGGTCATCTTGCGCGTGGCAAACTTGAACACCCGGCGACCATCCATGCGCAAAAAGTGATCCCGGTTGCGCAGCACCTCCTCGCTGAACGGCTTGGCGGTGCCATAGCCGGGCGCGATGAGCGCATCCCAATCACGGCCATTGGAACCAAGCTCACAACTCAACAGCCCCGTCGGCTGATCGCTGGCTTCCATCAGAACCGCCGCTCCTCCATCGCCGAACAACACGCAGGTATTACGATCCGTCCAGTCAACCGCCGGTGAGAGCTTCTCCACCCCCACCACCAGCACCTTGTCGTACAGCCCTGTCTCGATAAACTGGCTAGCGGTCACCAGCGCATAGACAAATCCGGTGCACCCAGCCACCAGTGTAAACGCCCCGGCCTTGATCGTCCCCAACTGATCCTCCACCATGCTAGAAACAGGCGGACAAAAATAATCGGGGCTCGAAGTAGCGACAATGATGAGATCAATTTCCTCAGGGCCGACGCCCGCGCGCTCCATCGCCTGTCGGCACGATTCAACCGCCATCGAGGACGTCGTTTCGCCTGCCCCCGCAATACGGCGCTCCCGAATACCCGTGCGCGTGACGATCCACTCGTCAGTCGTGTCCACCATCTGTTCCAGGTCGTGATTGGTGAGTATGCGCTGGGGCACAGATTTTCCCCATCCAGTGATACGTCCATACCGCTTCATATTCTTATCCCCCCTTCGTTGAGCCTTTTCACACGGAGCGTACCAAGAACCAGGTCAGCGGAACGGCGCCTAAAGCGAATGATCAGGAACTTTTTGACAATGGCACATTAGCGTAAAACCACGCTTGTGGCGCAAACGCCCGGCAAAAGTCGCTGGGCTACGGAGCAGCGCCCGATGAATCGGGCTTAGGAGCCCCGTTCACGGGGCGAAAGCTCTGTAGCCGGGGCACCAAGTGCCCCGGCGGGCCTTGCCCGGGAACTAGGCCGCCAAAGTTAGAATGTGCCATTGTCAAGTTAGGGCGGATTGCCAATTGCCCTGCCGATCCATTGGCGCTCTTACTGACCGTACCACGTTCCCAACCCGTGATACCCGTTCAGCTACAATAACACCGCAGGAGGAAAAGAGTTGCGCAGATACGCTCAATTTATCCCGTCCAGGAGTTGAAGCCGATTCAAAGAGAGGTGAACATGTATGAACCGCTGAGCACAAAGCCCCGCTCCCGATAATAGGGCCGTGTGCCCACCGCCGCGATGACCGCCAGCCGTCGGAATCCCTCCCGGCGAGCGATGCGCCGGGCCTCCTCGATCAATTGGGTGCCCAGACCAACGTGCTGCACCGCCCCCTCGCGCCGGGATCCCAGTCCCAACGCTGGCCCATAGACGTGTACCTCGCGGATGACGGCACAGCCATCCAATTCAGGAATAGGTGGAACAACACCAGGGACCGGAAGGGATAGGCGCAGAAACCCCGCCAGGCGGTCGCCCGGCGTGACATAGCTGAGGAAACTCTCACGGGTTGCGTCGGTGTCGTAATCGAGCCGCTCCAGGTTCAGTTGATCGGCATCCACCGCCCGCCCGCGCACCTCGCGGCAGCGAATGCAGCGGCAGGCCATCCCCTCCCGCGCCATCCGCTGTTTGACGATCTGGCGCAGGTTGGTTTTTTTCACTCCCTCCACAATGTTGGGGGACGGAATGTCCCGCATCAACCGATTGATGCGGCAGTATAGGGGAACGAGCGACTTGCAGCGAACCAGCAAATCCACCAGCGTCTCTTCGTCGTAGGGCCGATATTCCCCGTGCTGCCACCGCTCGTACAGAGCTGTGCCGCTCAGGAGCGCCGTGGGATAGAGTTTCAACTCGTCGGGCCGCAGCGCAGGGTCCTCCCACAACCTCCGAAAATCCGCCAGATCGCTCTCCGGCGTGGCGCCCAGCAGATTGGGCATCCAGTGCACGGCGATCTTGAAGCCCGCCAATCGCAGCAAACGCATGGCGCGGCGCGTCTCGGCGACGGTGTGTCCGCGCCGGTTGAGGGCCAGGATCTCGTCATCGAGGCTTTGTACACCGAGTTGAACTTTTGTCGCGCCCAGCCAGCGCAGGCGGCGCACCTCCTCCGGCGTGATGCAGTCGGGCCGCGTCTCCACGACCAGGCCGACGTTGCGGTGATCGCTGCACTCGTTGAGCCGCTGCGCTGCGTCCAGCGTGGGCGCCTCGACGCCGTTCAGCGCGTCCAGGCAGCGGCGCACGAACCATTCCTGATAGTCCGCCGGGTAGGCCGACCACGTACCGCCCAAAATCAGCAGCTCCACCTTGTCCACGTGGTGCCCCAAATCAGCCATGACCTGGACGCGCCCGGCGGTCTGATCGTAGGGATCGAAATCGTGATCGGCGGCCCGCATGGCGCCCGGTTCGTCGGGCAGGTAGCTCTTGGGCATGCCCTCCACCGTGGGGCAAAAGATGCACTCGCCAGGGCAAGCAGCCGGTTCCGTCAACACTGCCACCGGCGCCACGCCGGAAATCGTGCGCATCGGTTTGGCCCGCAGTCGCCGCACTAACGCCGGATTCGACCCCTCCCCCTCCCGTTCGCACCATTGGGCATACCCATTGAGGAGTTGGCTCTTGGAGAGGGTCCGGCCATCCGGCAGCGGATGGCGCCGCAGGATGTGCGTCAACGCTTCCTGCGACCACTCATCCACCCCTCGCACCTCGTCCAGGATGGCCGTCAACACGGCGCCATGCCGCTCCAAGTCGAACGCCGATTTCGGCGTCTGCCCCTGTGTCATACCTTGCACCTTGCTCCTGCCGCCGGTTGCCTCTTGCAACCCCTTCGGCTATAATCCCTTCGATGGACACTCAGACGATGGAAAAACTACTCGCGCTGAACCGCGAGTTTTACGCCGCCTTCGCCCCCCACTTTGCCGCCAGCCGTCCCACCGCCGACCCGGCGCTCACTTGCATTCTACCCTATATCTCCCCAGGTGCAAGAGTGCTCGACATCGGCTGTGGCAACGGCCGGCTGGCGCTTCTGCTGGAGCAGGAGCGGCCCGGCGCGACCTACGTGGGATTGGACAGCATACCGGAGCTGGTCGAGATCGCCCGCGCCCAGAGCGCCCACCTCCAGACCATCGCGGCCCAGTTCCACGTGGCCGACATCGCCGGCTCCGGTTGGAGCCGGGACGTCGGACTCTGCTCGTTCGACTGCATCGCCTGCCTGGCGGTGCTCCATCACATCCCCGGCTTCGACCGCCGCGCGGCTGTACTGCACGAGGTCGCGTCGCTGCTGGCGCCGGGCGGCCGGCTGATCGTTTCGACCTGGCAGTTCCTCTCCAACGCCCGTATGCGGCGCAAAATCGTGCCCTGGGACAAGGTAGACATCTCGACGGACAAACTGGAAGCGGGGGATTACCTGCTCGACTGGAAACGCGGCGGGCGCGGTCTGCGCTACTGCCACCTGGTGGACGAGGCCGAGATGGCGCGATTGGCGGCCGCCAGCGGCCTGCGCATTCGCGAGACGTTCCGCGCCGGTGGGCGGGAGGGGGACCTGAGCCTGTTTGCTGTGTTGGACGTTTGTCAGCCTCCTGTCTGTGAAGTATAATGGATTCAGAGCAAGCGGTTTCTGAAAGCGAGGTGTCGAAATGGACGCGCCAACTGTACAGACCTATCCCCAAACACGGCAAGGGTTGCGTTTGCGGCGGCCACGACGTCCGGAAGCGCCTCCGTTGAACCCTGGCGACCGGTTGTCCCGCGCCGAGTTCGAGCGACGCTACGAAGCCCACCCCGAGATCACGAAGGCCGAGCTCATCGAAGGAGTCGTTTATATGCCAACACCAACACACTTTGAGGGACACGGTGAACCTCACGGTCAAATAATAACTTGGTTGGGGGTCTACACAGCCGCGACTCCTGGCGTGCGCCTGGGCGATAATACCACCGTGCGCCTCGATTTCGAGAACGAGGTGCAACCGGACGCGCTATTGCGGCTCGATCCGGCGTTGGGGGGACGGTCGCGCATCACGGAAGATGACTACCTCGAAGGGCCGCCGGAACTGATCGTCGAGATCGCCGCCAGCAGCGCCTCCTACGACGTGCACGTCAAGCGCCGCGTCTACGCCCGCAGCGGCGTGCAGGAGTATCTGGCCGTGCAGATGTACGAGCGGCGCATAGATTGGTTCGTCCTGTGCGAGGGGGTCTACGAGACGCTGGCGCCGGGTGAGGATGGCGTGCTGCGCAGCGAGGCCTTCCCGGGGCTGTGGTTGCACAGCGACGCCTTCTGGGCCGGAGACCTGGCGGCCATACTGGACACGCTGCGGCAGGGAGTGGAATCGCCCACGTGGGCCGAGTTCTCCGCCCGGCTGAAGGCGGCCCAGGAATGACGAAAGCATGTGCACCGGTCTGAAGAGCTGGTGTTGGGATTTCGCGTCGGGCGAAGGTCCCAGCATGGTCCGCTTGCGGTGCGGTTATAACCTTCAATGACAAGTGTAAGGAGGCACTGAAATGGGTGACACAAAGTGGGTCGTTCCGTTTATGATTCTGGCAGCGCTGGCTTTGTTGACGGTTGCCGCCGTCCGCGCTGCCCCTCTAGTAGTTCAGCCAACCGAGTCCCGCAGCCTGGCCCCGCAGGCACAGTTAGGCAACGCCTTCACTTACCAGGGCCAACTGAAGCGGGATGGCAAGCCGGTCACTGGCGAATGTGACGTGGCGTTCCGTCTCTACGATCAGGATACGTCAGGCGATCAGGTGGGCAGCGCCATCACCACCACCGTTCCCATCACCGCTGGGCTGTTCACCGTACATCTCGATTTCGGCGCTGCGGCCTTTACCGGCGACGCCCGCTGGCTGGGTATCCAGGTCGCGTGCTCCGGCGACGCGGATTTTGCCGACCTGGGCCGGCAGCCGCTGGCCCCGGCCCCCTACGCCCTGGCACTACCGGGCCTGTGGACTCGACAGAATGAAACCAGCCCCAACCTCGTCGGCGGCTACGGGGGCAACGTGATCTCCGACACGCTGGTAGGCGCTACGATTGGCGGCGGCGGCTCCAGCGGTTCCATCAACCGCGTCACCGGCAGCTACGGCACAGTGGGTGGGGGCAACAACAACACCGCCGGCGGCAGTAGCACCGTCGGCGGGGGCATTAACAACGCTGCCAGCGGCAGTAGCACCGTCGGCGGGGGCATTAACAACGCTGCTAGCGGCAGCATCGCCACCATCGGCGGGGGTTACGGCAACACTGCCAGCGGCACCTATTCCACCATTGGGGGAGGCGAGGGCAACACCGCCAACGGTGTGCAACGAGCCACTGTCGGTGGGGGAGGCAAGAATACCGCCAGCGGCACCTATTCCACCGTGGGTGGGGGCGCTTCCAACACTACCAGCGGCCCCTATGCCGCCGTGCCGGGTGGGTGGGGCGCGGTAGCCTCACACCACGGCGAGTTGGCCCACGCCAGCGGCTGGTTTGCGTACCCCGGAGCAGGTCAAGCCCAAACCTCGGTCTACGTCCTGCGTTGCACCACGACGAGCGGCGAGGCGACAGAGCTGTTCCTGGATGGCGACACCACTACTCAGCGGCTCACCATCGCCAGCGGCCGCAGCGTGACCTTCGACGTCCTGGTCGTCGCGCGTACCGAGGCCGGCGCCTCGGCCGGCTACCATTTCCTGGGTGTCATCGAGAATCAGGCAGGGACGACGAGCTTTGTCGGCGCGCCGCAGAAAACGGTGCTGGGTGAGGACGTTGGCAGTTGGGATGCCAACGTCATGGCCGACAACGATGATGATGCATTGGTTATCCAGGTCACCGGCGCGGCCGCCACGACCATCCGTTGGGTGGCCACGGCGCGCACGGTGGAAGTCGCCTGGTAAGCTCAGGAGGCCATCATGAATGAGAAAACGTATAGACCTACAGCCGGCATCTTGCTCATCCTGACCAGCCTGCTTTTCCTGACCTCTATCGCCATGGCCCGGTACGACGGTGCCCCCTCGACACTGCTCGGGACGGGCTATGATCTCTCCTGGTGGACGGTGGACGGCGGCGGGAGCAGTACGGGAGCAGACTCACCCGGCCCCTACACTCTGAACGGCACCATCGGCCAGCCCGACGCTGCGTTGTGGCAGGGCGAAAACTATACCCTGGTGGGCGGGTTCTGGGGCGGAGCGATGGTGGAAAACCGCATCTATCTGCCGCTTGTCCTGAGGACGACGACGTCCTGAAGATCGGGTCAGTCTGGGCGGTGGCGCGGTCGGGGGACCGATCACAGCCGGGTCTGAACGGTCACACGATGGTATCGCATGAAAAACACCCCAATGATCGACGTCATTATCGTAGACGACCATCCCGTCGTCCGCGCTGGCATACGGGCGGTGCTCGACCAGGCGCCCGACGTCACCGTCGTGGCCGAAGGGGCCGCCGGGGCCGACGCCCTGCGCCTGGTCGCCCAGCATCGCCCCGACGTGCTGGTGCTCGACGTCAACCTGCCCGACGTGAGCGGCATGGATGTCACCCGGCAACTACGGGAGCGAGACACGACGACGGCAATTCTCGTCCTGACTGCCCACGACGATAGCCAGACCATCTTCGGACTATTGGAAAACGGGGCCGCCGGCTACGTGCTCAAAGACGAGGCGTTGGAGACGTTGACGGATGCCGTGCGGGCCGTCGCCCGGGGCGAAACCTGGCTCAGCCCGGCCGTGGCCCGTCATGTCGTGCACCGCGCCGTGGGGACAGCGGATTCCCCATTACCCAAGCGCCCAGGCGACCAATCCCCCCTCACCCCGCGCGAGACCCAAGTGCTCCGCCTGTTGGCCCAGGGGCTCGACAACGCCGCCATCGCCGAGCGGTTGGTGGTGACCAAGCGCACGGTGCAAAATCACGTCAGCCACATCTACGGCAAATTGGGCATGAACTCGCGCACCGAGGCGGCGCTGTGGGCCATCCGCCATCGCTTGATTCAGATCCCAACGGACCACGACACGCTCGATGCGTCCTGAATGGTTGCAACGCGCGCTCTTCGCCCTGCTGGCCCTGATCACGCCCACGTTGGCAGGCTACGATATTTACTTCCAACTCCGCACGCCCGGGCTCGATTTCCACTTCGATCACACCGGTCTGGTTCACGACGTGCCTTTCGATACCTACGCCAATTGGGCCGGCTTGCATCCCGGCGACGTTGTCCAGACGGTCGACGGCGCGCCGTTTTTCGAGTGGCTGGGCGGCGGCTGGCGCGACCTCTCACAAGGCCCCTATATGATGCAGGTGACGCGGCGTGGGCGGGCGCACACCATCGAGATCCCAGCCATCCCACTGGCCCGGATGAACGCGCTATCCCTCGCCAGCGCAGTCTTCGCCGCCCTGCTCTTTTGGGGCGTTGGCGTCCTGTTGCTCTTGCGGCGCTTCCACCAGCCAGCGGTGCGGCTGCTCTTTCTCCTATCCCAGACCTTTGCCGTGCTACTGCTGTTCCCGCTCGCCCATCCCGCGCCCTCACTCGTCCCCCGGTGGGCGATGACCCTGAGCAGCGCCAGTCTCTACACCGCCGCTCCACTCCTCCTGCACTACTATCTCACCTTTCCGGTCGAGTTGGGCGATTCCCGGCAACGCCGCCGCTGCTTGATCGCGATTTACGGACTGGCGGCGCTCTCCATCCTCCTCGGGCTATCCCATTCCCCGCTGAGGAGACTGGGTTCGATCTACGTGATCCTGGAAATCGTCGTCGCAATCGCCGTTCTGATCTACGTCTACGCGCGCCGCGCGACGCCTGACGCCCGGCGGCGACTGCGCGTGATCGTCTTTGGAAACGTGAGCGCGGCTACCGCCGGCATCCTCTTTTACATTTTGCCCTGGATGCACAATTCCGCCTATCGCATGCCGGAGTGGTTAGTCGCCCTGTTTCTGATCGTCGTCCCCCTGAGCTATCTCTACGCCACCGCGCAACACAGGTTGTTCGACGTAGACCGGCTCTTGAACCGGGCGCTGGTCTACGGCCTCCTCTCGATCGGCATCCTGCTCCTATACCTGGGGCCATTCCTGCTGATCTATCGTTTCGCGCCGAACGACCTGCTGGCCCAGATGATGGTCGCCGCCGGGCTGACGCTGCTGGCTGGCCTGGCCTTCGACTGGTCCCGGACGCAGGCGCAGCGCCTGGCAGACCGGGTCTTCTACGGCGGCTGGTACGATTACCCCGGTGTGGTAGAAACCGTCAGCGACGCCCTGGCCCGCAGTATCGAGCGGGAGCAATTGCTCGACGTCCTCACCCGCCAAGTCCCAGAGATGATGCAGCTACGCCACGCCCAACTCCTGTTCCGCCCACCCAATCACCCACCCACCCAATCACCCAATCAC
>Ga0209614_1000447_pt1 | contig 36616 bp, 30 predicted proteins | sample BlaSprsedimmetaG_FD_185484 | JGI IMG/M metagenome (GOLD analysis project Ga0209614, IMG submission 185484) | Hot spring sediment bacterial and archeal communities from California, USA to study Microbial Dark Matter (Phase II) - Blank Spring... ...
ATACTCATTGGCTCTAAATAATAAAATAACCCGAAAATTATTTTTTTAACAATCCATTACATCGCTGATTATTAACTCATAAAAAGTAACACAGAATTTTTTTCTAAATTTGCCAATCCCCTGATTTAACCTTTTTAAACTTCATGAGTCAAACCTGCTTGGAAAAGGTGTAAACCAAATTGAATATTCATTTAATAATATAAAAACGTGGCAAGTAAAAACATTTTCAGAATTTCGATTACCATAGTACTCCTGCTGGTACTGGCGGGAATCATTTTTTATCCGAAGTTGAAACCCATGTTCGGTTCAGACGAAAGGAGCGGCCCGCAGCCGGGCATGCGTGCCATGGGTGCAGGCCAGCCGCTTTATGCAAGTGGCTATGTGCTGGTTCCCACCAAAATGAACGAACTGATATACAGTACAGGTTCGCTTTTGCCTGACGAAGAAGTTAACCTTGCTTTTGAAACCTCGGGCAAAGTTGTTGGTCTTTATTTTGAAGAAGGCCGAAGGGTGCGAAAAGGCGAACTGATGGCCAAAATAAACGACCGCCCGTTGCAGGCACAACTTCTGAAACTACAGGCCCAAAAGAAACTGGTGGAAGAACGCGAATTCAGGCAGCGCCAGTTGCTCGACCGCGATGCTATCAGCCGCGAAAGCTACGACCAGGTGGCTACTGAACTGCAATCCATTGAAGCAGATATTATACTCATTGAAGCCCGTATTGCAGAAACCGAACTGCGAGCACCATTCGATGGAATTGTGGGATTACGCATGATTTCGGAAGGAGCGTTTGCAACCACCCAAACCAAAATTGTACGGCTGGTAAAAATACGCCCCCTGAAAATTGAATTTTCTATAGCTGAAAGATACGCCGGTGAAGTGACGCCAGGATTTCCAATTTCCTTTAATATTGATGGTTTTTCCGAATCTTTCGAAGCAAAAGTATATGCAATTGATCCAAAAGTGGATATCAACACCCGTACGATTACTGTACGGGCGCTTTATCCGAACACAAATGAAGAGCTGAAACCGGGCCGGTATGCCAGTATAAGGGCCCGGCTTTCGGAAATTGAAAATGCCGTATCAATACCCACTGAAGCACTGATTGCTGAAATGGAAGGTGAAAAAGTTTACATTTATGAAAACGGCAGAGCCAAAGAGGTAAAAGTAAAAACAGGACTGCGCACTGAATCGCACATTCAAATTCGCGAGGGTTTAAATTTTGGCGACACACTGCTTACAACCGCAATTTTGCAGCTCAGGGAAGGTCTTCCTGTTCATCTCGATACGTTAGTTACAAACCAGCAAATTGTGAACGAATAATATGAGTCTTTCATCGTTAAGTATAAAAAGGCCGGTACTGGCTACCGTATTCTCCCTGGTTATTTTGCTGTTTGGGGGAATCGGGATGACTTTCCTTGGAGTAAGGGAATTTCCCAGTGTTGATCCGCCCATTATTTCGGTAAGTACTTCCTACCCGGGAGCTAACTCCGATGTTATTGAATCGCAAATTACAGAACCACTGGAACAGTCCATCAACGGGATTCCGGGCATTCGTACCCTAACCAGCTCAAGTAGCCAGGGCCGAAGCCGGATAACCGTAGAGTTTGAACTTTCGGTAGATTTGGAAACAGCCGCCAACGACGTGCGCGACAAGGTTTCACAGGCCCAGCGTTTTCTGCCTCGCGACTGCGACCCGCCCACCGTTACCAAGGCAGATGCCGATGCCTCCCCCATTATGATGGTGGCAGTAAAAAGCCCCAAACGGTCGCTGCTTGAGCTGTCGGAAATTGCAGAACTTACGTTTAAAGAACAGTTGCAGACCATCTCCGGAGTGAGCGCAGTAAACATCTGGGGAGAAAAACGATATGCCATGCGTATATGGCTCGACCCCGCCAAACTGGCCGGCTACCAAATGACTCCACTCGATGTACGCAATGCCATTATGCGCGAAAATGTAGAACTTCCGGCAGGAAGCATCGAGGGAAACACCACTGAACTAACCATTCGTACCCTGGGCCTTATGACCACTTCCGAGGAATTCAACAGCCTCATTCTGAAACAGCAGGGCGACCAGCTCATCAGGGTGCGCGATATTGGGCGGGCCGAACTGAGCCCCGAGGACCTGCGCGGCATCATGAAAATGAACGGAATTCCTATGATTGCAACGGTTATCATACCGCAGCCAGGCGCAAACCATATCGATATTGTGGACGATGTTTACACCCGACTGGAATTTATTAAAAGAGACCTGCCCGACGATGTGGAAATTGAAATCGGGTTCGATAATACCGACTACATCCGTGCATCTATCCGCGAAGTTCAAACCACCATTTACGTGGCTTTTTTCCTGGTAGTTGTTATCATTTTCTTTTTCCTTCGCGACTGGCGCACCACCATTATTCCCATGCTTGTGATACCCATAGCGCTGGTTGGTTCATTTTTCATTATGTATCTGGCCGGATTCACCATAAACGTACTCACCCTGCTGGCCATTGTACTCTCAATCGGGTTGGTGGTTGACGATGCCATTGTGATGATGGAAAACATTTATGTGAAAATTGAGCGGGGCATGAAACCCCGCCAGGCAGGGCTTGAAGGCGCCAACGAAATTTTCTTTGCCATCATTGCCACCACCATTACACTGGTAGCTGTTTTTATCCCCATTGTTTTTCTCGAAGGGATGACGGGAAGACTGTTCCGCGAATTCAGTATTGTAATTGCCGGAGCTGTTATGATTTCCTCTTTTGTAGCCCTCACATTTACACCCATGCTATCGACCAAGCTGCTCAAATCGAGACAAAAACACAATCGTTTTTACAACTGGTCGGAAAAATATTTTGTGCGGTTAAATAACATTTATCAGCGCTCACTCGAAAACTTTCTCAAACGGAAATATTTCACATTGCTTATTCTCATTGGCTCTTTTGCAATAATTTTTATTTTGTGGAATGTTATTCCGGCAGAAATGGCTCCCATGGAAGACCGCTCCCAGTTCAATGTCAATATTACCTCGCCCGAAGGAGCAACGTATGAATTCAATTACGATTATGTGGAAGATGTGGGTCAGTTAGTGGAAGACATGGTTCCCGAGGCCGACAAAATCACCACACTGGTAAGAGGAAGCTGGGCTTTTGTGCGGGCGGTGCTGGTAAACCCTTCGGAACGGGAACGCTCGCAACAGGAAATTGTGAGTGAATTAAATTCCGAATTACGCAAAAAAACAAAAGCGCGTGCCAGTGTAATCCAGCAATCAACCTTTGGCGGAAGGCGCGCACGCCCGCCGATACAATACGTGTTGCAGGCACCAAGCATCGACCGGCTCAGGGAAATACTCCCCGAATTTATGGATGAGGTTAACAACAACCCCGTATTCGTTATGCCCGATGTTAACCTGAAGTTTACAAAGCCTGAGCTTCAGATTGAAATTAACCGCGACAAGGCAAACCTGTTGGGTGTTTCTACCCAAAACATTGGGCAAACACTGCAGCTCGCGCTCAGTGGTCAGCGGTTCGGTTATTTTATTATGAACGGAAAGCAATACCAGATTTTGGGAGAACTTCACCGGCAAGACCGCAACAAACCACTCGACCTGAAATCGTTGTATGTAAGAAACGACCGTGGGCAGATGGTTCAGCTCGACAATTTTGTTACGCTGAAGGAAACCACCGCACCACCTCAATTATACAGGTACAACCGATTTGTTTCAGCTACCATTTCATCAAACCTGGCCGATGGTTATACCATTAGCACGGGAATTGAAGAGATGGACAAAATTGCCGATAAAGTGCTCGACGACAGCTTCCGGACAGCGCTCGACGGCGACTCCAAAGACTTTATGGAAAGCTCATCGAGCCTTATGTTTGCTTTTGTGCTGGCCATTATACTTATCTTCCTGGTGCTTTCTGCCCAGTTCGAAAGTTTTAAAGACCCCATTATTGTGATGATGACCGTTCCTCTGGCACTAACAGGAGCATTGCTTTTCATGTGGTATTTTGATATAACCATGAATATTTTCAGTCAGATTGGCATCATCATGCTCATTGGGCTTGTTTCCAAAAACGGAATTTTAATTGTGGAATTTGCCAACCAAAGGAAAATTGCCGGCATGAATAAGTTTGAAGCCATTAAGTTTGCCTCGGCTGCCCGGTTCAGGCCAATCCTGATGACCAGTTTGTCAACCATTCTCGGCATTATGCCGCTGGCTCTGGGGCTCGGCGAAGGCGCCCAAAGCCGTGTGGCCATGGGTACCGCCGTGGTGGGTGGGCTTCTCATAGCCACTTTCCTTACCTTATATGTTGTTCCGGGAATTTATCTGTTTATTTCAAGTGAATATAAAAATACAAACGAAGATGCAACTGCACTTAATACAACTGAAACACCTGCTTAAATTCAAAATGGTTTTACCGGCTGTTTTATTCCTGCTCATGCCCGGCAAAATGCATGCACAGGACACTTTTGACCTGAGCCGGTGCATTATTACCGGGCTGGAACAAAACTTTTCGGTAAAAGTTGTACGCAACCAGGAAGAAATTGCCGGGAACAATCTTACCCGCGGAAATGCAGGGTTTTTGCCCACCGTGACTACCACAAACCGGTTTGGCGGAAACATAACCACAACCACCCAAAACATGAATAACGGATCGCAAAACGTTTCAAGCGGAGTTCACAACACTACAGGTTCCGCTGCCCTAAATCTCGACATGACGTTGTTCCGTGGATTTAATGTGCAAACCACCTGGCAAAAATTACATGAGCTGAAAGAAATGGGTGAACTGAATACCCAAATGGCAATGGAAAACCTGGTAGCACAAATTGTGGCCGAGTACTATTACTACATTCAGCAGCACAACTATTTCAACAATATGCAATACGCCGTTTCCCTTTCAAGGGAACGGGTGCGGATTGACGAGGAACGTTACCTGCTGGGTGCTTCATCGAAACTGGAACTGCTGCAGTCAATCGTTTACCTCAATGCCGACAGTTCGCGGTTGGCCCGGCAAAACGAAGCCATACTCGAATCGGCGGTCCGGCTGAAAAAACTTATGGCGCTGGAAAACCTGGAAACGGACATTATTCTGCTTGATACGTCCATCGCTTTCAGTCCCGACTTGCTTTATAATGAGTTACTGGAATCGACGCTCGATTTTAACACCGGGTTACAAATAGCTCACAAAAATCAGATTATTTCTGAACTCGATTACAAAATCATTGCATCGAGGTCGTATCCATACCTGAACCTGTCGTCGGGATACAATTATTCCTACCGGGGCTATGGTAGCGGAACCATCAGCGATTACGGCGAGCTGGCCCTGAGTAACCAGCAAAGCCGCACATTGAACTATGGGCTAACACTGGGCATGGACATTTTTAACGGGTTTAACCGGCGTCGCGAAAAAACAAATGCTTTAATCGAAGTGGAAAACCGCATGTACAGGCTTCAGGAAATAGAACAGGAAATTAAAGCAGACCTGCTTACCGTGTTTTATGCTTACGAAAACAACCTGAAACTGGTACAAATGGAGGAACAAAATCTGGATGTGGCCCGCGAAAACCTTGAAATTGCACTGGAGCGATACAGACTGGGAGCTCTTTCGGGACTCGAACTCCGCGAAGTGCAAAAAAGTTTGCTCGACGCAGAAGAACGATTAATCTCCATCAAGTTTCAGACTAAACTGGCCGAAATTTCATTGCTGCAGATAGCCGGAAGAATTATGGATTACGTTTAAACGAAACACAACTATGTTTGCAAAAACCAATACGTATCCCTACAGAGCATTGATGCAAGGGGTTACCATGCGCCCGGTAGCACTGGGAGAAAAGGGCAATCTGTGTGAATTCAGGCTCTTAAAAGGACACCGGCTGCCCTCACACCGGCATCCCTACGAACAAACAGGCACGCTTGTTTCGGGAAAATTAAACTTCAGAATTGAAAACACATGGCACCTTGCCGAACCGGGAGACGGTTGGAGTGTTCCCGCAAATGCTGAACATGAAGTGGAGGTACTTGAAGATTCTGTGGTTTTGGAAATGTTTAATCCGGGTCGGCCCGATTATCTTCCCGAATAAAAAAGCTTTGCATAAAAAAATACAACTACGTGAAAGAAATAGTAACTTTGCCGCGCATTCACGAGGAACTATTTCATGCAAATACTTGAATTTGATACAGTTATAATTGGAAGCGGGCTTGCCGGGCTCGCTGCTGCCTACCATTCTTCGAAAAACGGTTCGGTGGCTGTTGTCACCAAATCGGAGCTCGATACCAGCAATTCATACTATGCCCAGGGAGGTATTGCAGCAGCCATTGCCTCCGACGATTCCACAGAGCTTCATTTTAAAGACACAGTAGCTGCCGGACGAGGTTTGTGCGATGAAGATGCCGTAAGGGTTATGGTATCCGAAGGCAAAGAGCGGGTGCTTGAACTCATTGAAATGGGCATGCAGTTCGACCATAAAAACGGTGAACTGGTGCTTGGACTGGAGGGCGCCCACAGCAGACGCCGCATTTTGCATGCCGGGGGAGATGCCACAGGGCAGGAACTCACCTGCTTTTTTCTGAAAAAAGTTCAGGAACAACCAGGTATTACACCCTTTGAATACACTACTGCTGTAAAATTGCTCAAAAATAACGATAATATTGCGGGGGTGCAGGCACTGGATTTTAAAACCGGTGAAAATATAGTTTTTAAAACAAAGGCCGTGATTTTAGCCACCGGAGGGTTATCCCGTTTATATACGCGGTCAACAAACCCGCACACCGCTACCGGCGACGGTATAGCCCTTGCCTGGGAAGCAGGTGCACAAATTTCAGATATCGAATTTATCCAGTTCCATCCTTCCGCGCTTTATGTTCCGGGCAAAGAAGCCTATTTAATCAGCGAAGCGGTTAGGGGAGAAGGCGCGTGGCTGCTTAATCAAAAGGGAGAGCGGTTTATGAAGAAAATTCATCCGCTGGCCGAGTTGGCTCCCCGCGACGTAGTTGCCTACCACATATTTAGGGAAATTCAGCAATCGGAAAAACCGTTTGTGTTTTTATCGCTGAAACATTTGGATGAAAAAAAGATAAAAGCCCGTTTTAGGAACATCGATCTAAACGTGAAAGAACTGGGGTTCGATTTAACAAAAGACCTGCTTCCGGTTTCGCCTGCCGCACATTACATGATTGGCGGCATCAGAACAAACCTCGATGCAGAAACCAGCATCAAAGGGTTGTTTGCCTGTGGAGAAGCAGCATCAACAGGCGTAATGGGGGCCAACCGCCTGGCCAGCAATTCACTGCTCGAGTGTCTGGTTTTTGGCAAAAGAGCTGCACTAAATGCTGCAAAACTCGACTGGCCGAAAGAAGTTCTGCCCACTGTGGAGCCTGTTCTTCCAAAAGTTGAAAGTGAAAATTTGTTTCTTCATATCCAAAATGAAATTGCTGTTCAAATGATGAAAAATTTAGGTATTGTTCGAAATGATGCAGGACTGGAAGAAGCGAAACAAATATTTATGAAAATTGAAAAACAGTACAGTTCTACAAATAACGATTACAACCTCCTGAAAATAAAAAGCAATGCAACTATCTGCCTTTTAATTACAAATGCCGCTCTTAACCGCCGCGAAAGCAGGGGCGGACATATCAGAACAGATTTCCCAAAAGAAAATCCCAAATTTGAAGTACATACAATACAACAAAAAGACAAAAAAATTCAATTTGAACCCGTTAGGAGAGAAAAAAATGATGGATGAAAAAACATTAAAATCAGCCGAAGTTTTATTTGAAATAGGCTATGCAGAAGATATTGGTGACGGCGATATTACCACCAACAACCTTGTACCGCCCGAATCCAGCAAAACCGCCATTCTGGTTGCCAAAGAAGAAGGAATGATTGCCGGATTGCCGGTGGCTGAAATGGTTTTCAAAAAATTCGATAAAAATATTGAGTGGAAGGAATTACTGCCCGATGGCAGCAAAGTAAGCCCAGGTGATATTATTGCGGAATTTAAAGGAAATTATCGAGCATTGCTGTCCGGCGAACGAAAAGCCCTGAACTTTTTGCAACGACTTTCAGGAATTGCTACTTATGCCAATTTGTGTTTGCAGGAAGTAAAAGGACATAAAGTGGAAATTCTGGATACCAGAAAAACCCTGCCCGGATACCGCTATCTGGATAAATATGCCGTTAGGATGGGCGGCGCTTCAAACCACCGGTTTGGCCTGTACGACATGGTCATGATTAAAGACAACCACATTCAGGTGGCAGGAAGCATAAAAAAAGCGGTGGATGCCATCCGTTCCAAAGTTCCGAAAAGCATAAAAATTGAAGTGGAAACATCTAATCTGGAACAGGTTAAGGAAGCAATAAATGCCGAAGTGGATATTATTATGCTCGATAACATGAGCTCAAAAATGATGATAGAGGCTGTTGAACTTATCAACGGAAGGGCAAAAATTGAGGCTTCGGGAAACATGACGCTAAAAAGAATCAGAAAAGTGGCGGCCACCGGGGTTAATTACATATCAATTGGCGCCCTAACCCATTCGGTCAGAGCTCTCGACATTACCCAAAGAATTATAGATTAACCATGAACCTGGTGATTGACATTGGAAACACCCGGACAAAATTGTCGGTATTTCATCATGGTGAAGAAATGATTTCGGTGCCGGTGGACGAGTTTTTACCATCCCACGTCGATGTTCTGCTAAAGGAACACCCCACCATCCAAAAATCCATTCTTTCGGCAGTCAAAGACTATTCACCGGAATTGAAAGAATACCTTCGGGAGCGGTTTAAGCCATTTTTGGAGCTGAATACCGACACTCCCCTTCCGCTGGAAAACCAATACCAATCAAAAGATACCCTGGGAAAAGACAGAATAGCTGCGGCAGTTGGCGCAGCAACCCTTTATCCCGGCAACAATGTATTAATAATTGACGCCGGCACTGCCATTACCTACGATTTGGTAACCGAAAAAAAACAGTACCTTGGCGGCAACATTTCACCCGGTATTGAAATGCGTTTTAAAGCACTGCATGCTTTTACCGGCCAGTTGCCACTGGTAAAGAAAGAAGCGTTCCCGAAGTTGTTTGGACAGTCAACAAAGGAAGCTATTCTGGCCGGAGTACAGCATGGTGTTGTTTTTGAGGCAGATAAAGCCATCGATGCATTTAAGGAATTTTATGGAAATTTAATCGTTATTATTACCGGCGGCGATGCCGATTTTTTTGATAAGAAATTAAAAAATTCTTTCTTTGTACATTTCAATTTAGTAGCCATAGGATTAAACCGCATATTAGAGTATAATGGGGATATATAAAAGAATTATTTTACTGGCCGGATTGGTTTTACTGCCGGCCTTCTTGTTCGCACAATTTAACAACAACACCACTTCACCGTATTCACGGTTTGGTCTGGGCGACCTTCAGCCATACAGCTTCGGACGTACTTCGGCAATGGGGGACGCTTCCCTTGCAAGCCGAAACAGTCAGCAAATCAACCTCTCCAATCCGGCTTCCTACACCGCCGTCGATTCATTGGGGTTCATGTTCGAGTTTGGGGTGTACGGCAAATACTCCCATTTTTCCAACGATATTTCCAGCATGAACGCCAACGATATCAATTTCAGGTATTTTGCAATGAATTTTCAGTTTACAAACTGGCTGGCCACTTCGCTGGGGTTAACACCTTATTCCGACGTGGGATACGACCTGGAAGTAAATGATGAAGTGGAAAATGCGGGTAATATCCTCTACAAATACTGGGGCGAAGGCTCCATTTCAAAAGCATACTGGGGCATTGCCGTTGATCCGGTGAAAAACATTTCGGTAGGCGCAAACCTAAATTACATGTTTGGCAGCCTGAGCCGAAACTCAGAAACCTGGTTTTTGGATGCAAACGACTTCTACAATAACCAGAAATATGAAACCATCCGCCTGCGCGATTTTAACGTCAGCCTCGGTGCCCAGGGAACCATCCCGCTGAAGAACAACCAGCGTCTGATACTGGCAGCTGTATTCGAAAACAAACCCGCGTTTACCGGTTTTTATTCCGACCTTACCCGCAAAGAGCTTTCCTTACTCGTTCAAAGCACTACCCGAACCGACCGGGATACCATCAACTTTCAAAGCGAAGAAAAAAGTTCCATTGAATTTCCGTTAACATATGGCTTTGGTGTTTCGTATGTAAAAGACAACTCGCTTGAAATAAATGCCGATTATTACCATCAGGCCTGGTCGAATGCAAAATTTTTCGGTTCAACCAATCCGATTTTAACAGATTTGAATAAATTTGCCCTCGGTGCCGAATGGATTCCCGACAGATTTTCCATACGCAGTTACCTGAACAGAATTGCGTATCGTGCAGGGCTAAAATACGAGAAATCATACTTGGTTCTTGACAATCAACAGATTAACGATTTTGGCATAAGTTTTGGAGTTGGATTACCGGTTTACCGTTCCAATTCAACCATTAACATTTCGGCCGAACTTGGAAGAAGAGGAACAAAACAAAATAACTTAGTTCTTGAAAATTATGCATCGTTGAACCTGAGCGTTAATTTGTACGACTTGTGGTTTATTCAACGAAGATACGATTAGGAAAAATTAACAAAAGATAAAATAAAAAACTATGAAAGCTGTTTATCGCATATCTCTTTTAATAGCCTCCCTGGTGTTGGCAGCCGCTACAACCCTGCAGGCTCAGAGAGTAATTAAAGGTACTGTTTACCGCGAAGGAAAACCTGCCGCAGGTGTTACCGTAGAAGCTCATCGTGGCGGCTCGATGATGACCAGTTTCGATGGGAAATATGAAGTAGAAGCCCACGAAAGAACAAGATGGATCAAGTTTACATTTATCACCGATTCAGAACGAGTCGATGTTTCAGACAGCGATGTAATCGATTTTGCATTCGATGGCATTTACCCGGGAGATCAAGAAGAAGAAGAATCCGGCGATGTTGTGCTAAAATCAGCCGAAGAACTGATTCGTGACCAGGACAGAGACTTCATGAACGAATTGTCGTTGTACAACGAATTCTATAAACAAGGCAATTTTGAATCGGCATTACCACACTGGAAAGTCATTTATAACAAATATCCGAAATCGACGCTCAATTTATACATTCATGGTACCAACATGTATGAAAAAATGATTGAGCAAGCTAATACCCCGGAAGAAAAAAATCAACACATTAACGAGTTGATGAAAATTTACGACAAAAGAATCAGATACTTTGGCGACAAAGGATATGTGCTGGGAAGAAAAGCCGCAGCCTGGCTCAAGCATAAACTCGATACCGACAGGGAGCTGGATAACGGCGATATGCAGGAAACACTGAAAAAAGGTTATGACTGGCTCACCGAATCGGTAAATGAAAGAGGAGACGAAACCGAGCTGCCCGTATTGGTGCTGCTGATGCAAACCACCCGTTCGCTTTTTAAACTGGGAGAACTGCCAAAAGAAACTGTTGTTAAAAATTACGACACCTGCAATTCCACCCTGCAAGTAATTCTTGAACGGGGTGACGTTGACGAAGAACTGGCCCAAAACGTTAGCGACGTACAGGCCTATATCGAAGATATTTTCGGAACTTCAGGCGCAGCCGATTGCGATGCTTTAATTACCATCTTCACTCCACAGTATGAGCAGAATAAAAACGATGTGGATTTTATTAAAAATATGCTGCGCCGCCTGGGTAGTGCCAATTGTGAGGAAACTCCATTATTTGCAAATGCTACCGAACAGCTTTACAAACTGGAGCCTTCTGCCGAAGCTGCATTTAACATGGCCCGCCGGTTTCTTAAACGAGACGATACCGAAAGAGCAAAAAATTATTACCACCAGGCGATGGAGCAGGAAACAAACAAGGAACTGCTGGCAAAATATTACTACGAATATGCATTGTTCATTTATGCCAAAGAACACGCCTTGCAGGAAGCCCGTACTTATGCCCGCAGAGCATTGGACATCAAATCCGATTACTGTGAGGCGCTGATGTTGATTGGAGATATATACATTGCTGCAAGCCGTTCGTTTGGAGACGATAATTTTGAGAAAGCAACCGTTTTCTGGGTTGCCGTAGATTACTTTGAAAGAGCGCGGACAAACCCCGACTGTGCCGTTGATGCTTCCAAAAAAGCAAGCGACTATCGCAGGTATTTCCCCGATAAGGAAGAAGCTTTCTTCCGTAGCTTACAGGCCGGACAAACCTACAGAGTTGGAGGATGGATTAATGAAACAACAAAAGTCAGGTTCTAAAACCGCTAACATATTTTACTATTTCAGAATTGCAGTCCTTTTTTCAGGGGCTGCAATTCTTTTCTTTGCCTGCGAAAACAACATCGAAAAAATAAAGGCTTTCAATACTATCGATAACCTTCCTCTGTTAGAAGCCAGACAATTTGAAACCCTTTATACCGACAGCGGAAAAGTAAGATTTCATATTAAAGCCCCGAAACTTTTGCAATTTGAAACGGAAGGAAAAACCTACCTCGAATTTCCGGAAGGAATTGAACTGGTGAAATACGATGAAAGACAAACGGTTATTTCAAGCATCACCGCCGACTATGCCAAAAAATTCGAAAAAGAAGAAAAGTGGGAAGCCAAAAACAATGTAATTGCGACCAACGCCCAGGGCGATACACTGAAAACCGAACACCTGATTTGGGAAGAAAAAGAGGAAATCATTTATACTGAAGAGTTTGTCCGAATTATCCGGCCCGACCAAATCATTACAGGAATTGGATTTCAGTCGGACCAGGCCATGCAAAACTGGAGAATAAAAAATCCGCGCGGAACAATTTATATTGAAGTGGAAGATACACCGCCTGCATCATCCGATACCACAGAACAAATACCCCAGCCCGAAATTGTACCACAAAGTGGTCAGCAACCGGTTCGGTTCAATAATGAACCAACTTCAGCCGGTTTTTGACATTCTGATTCCAATTCAATTAAAAATATCAGCTTCCAGATTATTAAATGCATAAATCCGAAAACCATACAACAATCTAAATACCAAAAAGATAGATAAACTTCTCGAAACGAAATCCAAAAAAAAAAGATTTCCTATTGTTTCTTTTGAAAATTACTATCTTCGTAGCTCGAAAAAAATAAAGTAAAATCTGCATTAAAAGAACTGTAAATCAATGGCAACGTTACAAACGATTAGAACAAAAGCAGGACTGCTGGTGGCAATTGTAATTGGAATTTCGCTTGCTGCCTTTATCCTGGGCGACATGTTTCAGGGAGGTACTTCCCTTTTTCAAAGGAACCGTTTGAAAATTGGTGAAATCAACGGAGAATCCATTCAATACCCGCAATTTCAGCAGGAGGTTGAAAGGCTGGGCGACATATACCGCATGAACAGCCAGCAAAACCAGCTGGATGAAAATACCTGGGTACAGGTACGCGAACAAACCTGGCAAAGCATGGTGCGCAACCTGGTAATGAATGACGTATATAATAAACTTGGAATTACCGTAAGCTCCGACGAGCTTTTCGATATGCTGCAGGGGACTAACCTTCATCCCATCATTCAGCAGCTTTTCCGCAATCCAAATACCGGTCAGGTCGATCGCGGGGCAGTCATCCAGTTTCTGAGAAACCTCGAAACCGGCGTAGCTCCCGAGCAAAGGCAATACTGGCTTTACCTTGAAAACCAAATTGTGGACGAGCGGATTCAAAGCAAATACAATAATCTGGTTGGAAAAGGACTATATGTTACTAACCTCGAAGCAGAGAAAAGCCTGCAATCGAGAATCAAACAGGTAAATTTCGACTACATCATGTTAAGCCACAACACCGTAGCCGACAGCCAGGTAGTGGCCACCGACAGAGAACTAAGAAACTACTACAATAAAAACCAAAACAACTACCTGCAGGAAAAAATACGGCAGGTTGAATACATCACTTTTGCGGTTACTCCCTCCAGCCAGGATTTCGGCGCTGCCGAAGAGTGGATAAACGGAATTGTATCCGATTTTGCATCGGCAACCGATAATGTTGCTTTCGTAAATTCCAACTCCGACGAAGGTTTCGACGGCAACTGGTATAAACAGGAAGATCTGCCCGAAGATATTGGTATCTGGATTTATGAAACGGGAGCAGAAGTTAACGATATTTTTGGACCTTATTTTGAAAACGACGCCTACAAACTTGCCAAACTGCACGCTTCGGAAATGATGCCCGACTCGGTAGAAGCAAGGCACATTTTACTGCGTGTAGAAACACAGCAGGAATTAATTCAAATGCAGGCGCTGGCCGACAGCCTGAAAACGGCTATTGAAAGCGGAAGCAATTTTTCTGCACTTGCCATGGAATTCTCCGACGACCAGGGCTCTGCCATTCAGGGTGGAGATTTGGGATGGTTTGGCCGCGGAATGATGGTTGAACCATTTGAAAATGCGGCGTTCAACAACAAGGTGAACGAAGTTACCATTGTCAACAGCCAATTTGGAATTCATATTGTTCAAACTACCGCCCGCGGAAAAGAAACACAACAGGTTCAGGTGGCATATCTTGTAAGAAACGTAACACCAAGTACCAAAACCTACCAGGATGTGTATGCAAAAGCAAGTGAGTTTGCAGGGAAAAATCTGACAAAAAGTAATTTCGACGCTGCTGTAGCTGAACAAAACCTGAACAAAAGATCAGCTTCTGTTAGAGAAACCGACAGGCAAATACCGGGGCTGCCAAACTCAAGGCCTTTAATACGTGCAGCATACAACTCAAAACCCGGAACAATCATCCAGGATGTACAGGGTTCTACTATTTTCGACCTTGGCGACAATTTTGTTATTGCAACTCTCGTGTCGGCAACCGAAGAAGGAATTGCAAGTTTTGAAGAAGTAAGAACAAGAGTTGAACTGGCCGTGCTGAAAGAAAAGAAATTACAGTTTCTGGCTGACAAAGCAAAGGCAGCAATGGAAGGTAAAACCGACCTGGATGCCATTGCAGCCGAATTGGCAACTACTGTAAGAAATGCCACTAACATCAATTTCACTTCCATTCAGGTGCCCGGAATTGGCATGGAACCAAAAGTAGTTGGCGTAGCAACAAGCCTGCCAGCTAACGAAATTTCAAGCCCGGTGAAAGGGAACAACGGAGTATTTATTATAAAAGTTACTTCAGTTACCGAGGGTGAAGACCAGGATGTGGAAAACGAAAAACTGCGGCTGGCTCAAAACCTTACCTTCCGTGCTACATCACAGGCATACAATGTGCACCGCGATAAAGCAGAAGTGGAAGACGAAAGAGCCAAATTCTATTAGGATTTTAAATACAATACAATGACTGAAGTTCAAAAAACATTGCTGATGATCCTCGATGGATGGGGAATTGGCGACGGTTCAAAAGGCGATATCGTATCGCAGGCGCCCACTCCGTTTATGGATTCACTTTTGGAAAAATACCCGCACTCCCAACTGCTTGCCTCGGGCGAACATGTTGGATTGCCCGACGGGCAAATGGGAAACTCCGAAGTAGGTCACCTGAATATTGGCGCAGGACGCGTACTGTACCAGGACATGGTAAAAATTACCCGCGCCATAAAAGACAAATCATTGTGGAAAAATCCGCAAATTGTTAAAGCTTACACTTACGCCAAAGAGAACAATAAGAAAGTTCACCTCATCGGGCTTATTGGCCCCGGTGGAGTGCATGCGCTGAGTAAGCACATGGTGGCGCTTTGCCAGGTCGCCACCGATATGGGGCTGGAAGATGTTTTCATACATGGATTAACCGACGGACGCGACACCGACCCCCGTTCGGGTTATGGTTTCATAAAAGATGATTTGGAAGCACTTAAACCAACCAACGCTAGATTTGCATCGCTTATTGGCCGTTATTTCGGGATGGACCGCGACAAAAATTACGACCGCCTGAAACTGGCCTACGATTTATACACCCAGGGAAAAGGGGAAAAAGCCACCGATATTCTGGAAGCGGTGCAAAAATCGTATGACAATGGCGTTACCGATGAGTTCATGAAACCCATTGTAATGGTGGACGAAAACGGTGAGCCCTTAGCCAAAATTGAAGAAGGCGATGTGGTTATCTGTTTCAACTTCCGTACCGACCGGCTGCGTCAGACAACCATTGCATTTACCCAGAAAGACCTGCCGGAATACGGCATGCATACCATGGATTTGCAGTGGTACACCATGACCAACTACAAAGCCGACTTTAAAGGCATCCACGTTATCTTCGACAAGGAAAACGTTACCAACACCATGGGTGAGGTAGTTTCCAAAGCCGGATTAAAACAAATCCGGATTGCCGAAACCGAAAAATATGCACATGTTACTTTCTTTTTCAGTGGTGGCCGCGAAGAGCCATTTGAAGGCGAAGACCGTATTTTGGTTCAATCACCTAGAGTTCCTACCTACGACCTTCAGCCCGAAATGTCGGCACCAAAGGTGAAGGACGCCATTGTACCAAGGTTGAAGAATCAGAATGCCCATTTTGTGTGCCTGAACTTTGCCAATGGCGATATGGTGGGCCATACAGGTGTTTACGAGGCTATTTACAAAGCCATACAGGCAGTTGACCAGTGTGCCAAAGAAGTGGTGGAGGCTGCGCTGGAAGGCGGTTACGATGTGATGATTATTGCCGACCACGGAAATGCCGATAATGCTTTAAACGAAGATGGGTCGGAAAATACAGCCCACTCATTAAACCCGGTTCCGTGCATTTTTGTGAGCAACACTAAAACCGACGTGAAACTGGAGAACGGTATTTTAGCCGATGTGGCTCCCACCCTGCTGAATGTAATGGGACTGGAAGTTCCTAAAGAAATGACCGGCAAGAATTTGATTTCGTGATAGAAATTGGCCGTACCATCATCAGCCGCACAGTGTTTGAGCAACATTTTGTTTGCGACCTGTTGAAATGCAGGGGAGCCTGCTGCGTGGAAGGCGATTCAGGTGCGCCGTTAACCTCCGAAGAGGCAAAAACAATAGAAAAAGAATACCCTGTTTTTGAAAATTATCTGCCGGAGAACCACCGTCAGGAAATTCAGAAACAGGGTTTTTCAATGATTGACAACGATGGCGATTTGGTAACCCCTTTGGTAAACAAACGTCAGTGTGCTTATTCGTTTTACGATGATAAAGGCATTTTAAAATGCAGCATCGAAAAAGCCTTTTTTGAAGGGAAAACCAATTTCAGAAAACCGGTTTCGTGCCATCTTTTTCCCATACGAGTTACCGAATACAAACAGTTCGATGCCGTAAACTACGAAGAGCTTGAAATTTGCAGGCCGGGTCGCGAATGCGGTAAATCACAAAAAGTGAAACTTTACGAATTCCTGAAAGAACCTCTCATCAGAAAATACGGCGAGGAATGGTACAAAGAAGTTGAGCTGGCAGCAAAATTCCTGCAGAAAAACACCACATAACGTATTAATACATATCTCCTCCACCCATATCCATTCCGCTACCTCCGCCATCACCCCGGTTATTCGACTTAAAATTATTCAACCGGTAGCTCAGCGTAAGCATAACAACCCGCGGCTCGCGTTTCCACTGGAACCAACTGTTAAAATCTTCTCCGTAGGATTCGCGCTCAAATTTGGCCGTACCTAACGGGTCGCGAACACTCAACGTTGCCGAAAGCTTTTTATTGAAGAATTCGTGGCGATAGGATAAATTACTGAAAAACATCGCTTTGGATTCACCCTGGGCCGAAACCGAAGGGCCTCGGAAAAAGGCATTCACCTGCATCCGGGAATTTTCGGAGAAACGAAGTGTAGTGTTCATCCTACCGTTCCAGTTGGTGCTCAAGCGGTCGAACGCATCATCTCCCAACGTTCCGCTTATCCGGTACCTGTAAACAGATGCGCTTGCATTTACCATCAGCCATTCGGTGAAACTTACATTTCCGGTAAGCTCCATGCCTGTGGCGTAATCATTATCGAAATTTCCGGTTCGCAGGTAAAAAACATCGTCTTCCAGCGTTTGATACCGATCGATTTTATTGTGGGTTACCCGGTGAAAAGCATCGAGCGAGATGTACGATCGGCCAAACCGTCTCAATGCTCCCAGTTCATAGGAGTCGGTGTATTCCGGCTCCAAATCGGGATTACCGATGCGAATGGTGTAACGGTTGTAATAGTTGGGGTTCGGGTCGAGGTCCCTTCCCGAGGGCCTGTTAATACGACGGCTGTAACTAGCCATCAGTTCGTTGTTTTCCTTTATTTTATATGAAGTATGAATAGTGGGAAACAGATCGAAACGGTTCAGTTCAGAAGGTGAAGCCGCATTGGTGTTCTGAATTTCACGAAAAGTAAGTTCGCCTCTGAGCCCGGCCATGTATTCAAAATTTCCGAAGGCATTACTGTAGGTGGAATACAACGCATGGATATCGCGCCGGAAATCGGTAACACTTGTAAAATCATCGTTTATAATCCATGAATTGGTTTCCTGGTCGAAAACCTCAAAAGTCAATCCTTCCGTTTCTGCATCAATGCGGCTAAGTAACCCGGCTTCAAACCTTCCTGTTTCACTAAAAGGGTAGGTATAATCCACTTTAAGCCTGAATTCTTTTTCCTCTTCTGTTTCCAGCGAAAATACACGTTCCAGATACGTATTGGAGCGCTGAAACTGCGAATTGGCCAGTACTTCACTTTCTTCTTCCGTATCCGTCCCTTCTTCGCCCGAATAGTAGGCCATACCTTCCAGTTTATGCCCTTCGGTGTTGAAGTTGTGCTGAAAATTGAAATTGATGCTGTAAAAATCGTTTATCCGTTCTGATTCTCCATCGGTCACTGAAAAAATTTCCTGGCTTCCTGGCACCGTATAACTGCGTGTTTCTCCGCTTCCATACTGATTATTCACCGATTTCCCCGTTTCTGCCGAAAGTGAAATGGTGGTTTTGTCTGAAGCGAACCACTCCACACCACCTTTCAGATTGTGTCCGCTGCGGTTAAAATTTCGCGAACCATCCATAAACAAATAGCGTATGGTATCGTTCGAAAAAGTTTCGCGTGATGAACTCATGCTGCCATAATTGGTCTCATCGCGCCAGTCGGCGCCCAGCAAAAAGTTAAATTTTTCGGTACGGTAATTCAGGGTGAAATCGCCCCGGTATTTGTCACCGGTTCCGGCCGAGGCATTTATAATTCCGCTTAACCCGTTCATGGAGTTCTTTTTGGTAACCAGGTTAATAATTCCGGCCATTCCGTCGGGTTCGTATTTTGCCGACGGATTGGTAATAATTTCAATACTCTCCAGGGCCGATGAAGGAATTTGTCGCAAAGCATCGCTGCCGCTCAGCACGCTGGGCCGGCCATCGATTAAAACCGTAAAATTGGACGAACCCCGCACAGATACATTTCCTTCAATATCAACCTGCACAGAAGGAGTATTTTCAAGTACATCAACTGCTGTGCCGCCAATGGCACTGATGACCTGGCTCACGTTAACCACCTTTTTATCGAGTTTGAACTCAACCTGTGCTTTATCGGCCACAACATCCACACTACCCAATTCAACTGCCGACGGTGCGAGACTGATTCTTCCCAAATCGGGAGCCGGAAAATCTTCGTTTACAACAATATTTTCAATATTTTTTTTGCGAAAGCCAAGAAAATGAGCCTCGACATAGTACTCTCCATATCCAAGTCCGGTGATTTCAAAGTATCCGTCATCATTTGTAATCCCACCTGTAACAAGACTCGAGTCCGACTTGCTGTAAACAGCAATATTGGCAAATTCCATGCGTGTGCCGCTCCCCTCGTCAACTACCACTCCAGTAATTCTTGCAGTTTTTTTATCTTCTGAAGTAATTCCTCCACTGGCAGGCAAAATGGTCAGTAAAAAAGCAGCAACAAGGAGGCTTATAATTAAAATATAGTATGCTCGTTTCATTTTTTTTGTTTTCAATTATCTGGCTTATTTCATTTATTTAATTTAAGACAAAAAGCTCTTTAATTGGTTTAACTTAGGTTTTGTTAACGAGTTGTTAATCTTGTAGGCTGCACAAAAACTTGCCCGGGACTGGCAATGGTCCCAAATTGAGACTGTTATCCAAAATTGAGACTGTTGTAAAACAACACAAAATCTTAACGTCTCATTTTTAGGCTATTGCGATTATGGCACATGGATTGATTTAGAATGGACACAGAAACGCTTTGAAGAATTTATAAACCATTTAAGAATTTTAAAACACAAAATCATGAAAAAATTAGCACGTATATTCGCATCCGTTTTTTTTATCTTCGCAACAGCATCACCCAATGCTTCCGCTGATGAAGGCGGCAATACAGCTTCGCACAACATTGGCATCACTATTCCCGACCTTGCCATCATTGCAGTTTATGGTCCATCGGGCGAGGCAACTACCATTTCACTTACACCCCAAACAGAAAATCTTGAGGCCGGTGAAGCTGTTGATTTTACTACCGCAAAAGACAACAGTCTGTGGTTAAACTACACATCAATAGCAGGTTCAAAAGGGAACAGCGGAAACATGAACACCAGAAGAATAAAAGCAGAACTCGATAACAATCTGCCATCTGGTCTTGACTTGATGCTTGAAATCAGCCAGGCCAGTTCTGGCAGCGGAGATATCGGAAATGCCACAAACAATAAGGTTGAATTAAAAAAAGGCCCCACATGGATTATCAATGACATTGGAAGTTGCTATACCGAAACAGGTGAAGGCAAAGGGCACCAGTTAACCTACAGTTTAGATGTAAAAGACAATCAGTATAAACATTTGGTAGCAGAATCCTTTTCGGTTCAGGTTACCTACACCATTACAGATAATTAACAGGTTGCAAAAGGTAGATTGAAAAGGCAGGCATCAGCATTTTCCACTTCCTGCCAGTTGATTTCGAGCTTTGAATTGATAAACCGGACTGAATCCACAACCACGGCAGCCAGTTCATCATCTTCAAGTTTGTCGGTTAATACCCTCGGAGCCTCGTCAGTTTGTGTACTTGTTACGGTAAAAGTATAATTTCCGGTTTCGAGGAACGAATCGGTATATTCTTCTGCTTCAGGATAAAGACTAAATACCTGGCTGTTAGAGTCATTGCTTTCCAGAGTCCATGTTTCATCATCCCATAATCATACCAATAATGGTTGCGCTCATGAGTGATGCAAGCGTTCCGGCTATTAATGCAGGAACACCGTATTTGGAGAGCAAAACCCGCCGGCCAGGCGCCAGGGCACCAATGCCGCCAATCTGAATTCCGATGGAAGAAAAGTTTGCAAAACCGCACAAAATATAGGTAGCCATAATAACCGATTTGGGATGCGTAAAAGCTGCCGTGGTTTTCAGTTCGGCCAGGCTGATATAGCCAATAAACTCTGTAAGAATGAGTTTTTCACCGAGCAGCCTTCCCACAACAATGATATCCTCGGCCCCCACCCCAATGAGCCACATGAGCGGGGCAAAGGTGTAACCCAGAATAAACTGCAGCGAAAGTCCTTCGTAGCGGCCATTTGTGCCTTCTGCGATTAGTTCATTTAAAGAGGTCCACTGCCCTATTTTGCCAATAATGAAATTGAACATGGCAATAAAAGCGATAAAAGTAAGCAGCATCGCTGCCACGTTTACAGCCAGCTTTACTCCTTCGCTGGTGCCGTTGGTAATGGCATCGAGTACATTGCTGCCAATTTTCTCTTTGCTAACTTCAATTTGTTTGTTGATGGCTTCGGTGGGTGGCACCAGCATTTTGGAAAACACAATGGCTGCAGGCGCTGCCATAACAGAAGCAGCCAACAGGTGCTTGGCAAATTCGAGTCGCATTTGCGGATCGTTTCCGCCCAGCAAGGCAATATAGGCAGCCAAAACGCCTCCGGCCATAGTAGCCATTCCACCCGACATCACCAGCAGAATTTCCGATTTGCTCATTTTTTCGAGATAGGCTTTAATCATCAGCGGCGATTCAGTTTGCCCCAAAAAAATATTTCCGGCTACAGAGAGGGCTTCCGCCCCGGATATTTTTAATGCTTTGGTAAACAGCCACGCCAGTCCGTAAACCACCTTCTGAATAATTCCCCAGTAAAACAACAGGCTGGTTAGCGCCGAAAAGAAAATGATGGTGGGTAAAACCTGAAAAAGAAAAATAAAACCGTACGTGTCGGCATTCATTAAATCTCCCAGCAAAAATTCGCTTCCCGCTTTGGTAAAATCGAGAATCTTGACAAAAATCTGCCCAAAAAATTCAAATCCGTCTCTGACAAAAGGCACATAAAGCACCCCAATAGCCAGCAAAACCTGAATGAACAGACCGATGGCAACGGTACGCCAGGGAATGTTTTTACGGTTGGTGCTTAAAACAAATCCCAGCACCAACAGAACAGACATACCAAGCATTCCGCGCAGCAAGATATTCAACGAAAAATTGCTTTCCCGTTCTTTATCCGGCAAAATTGACGAAGTTTCTGAAGAATTATCTTCCACCAGAACAGGTCTGTCGTCGTTTGTTATGGGTTCTGTCTGCTGTGCCATTGCAGGCTGAAAAAAGAAAATGCCGGCACATAAGACCAGCAGGGCAAGGATTTTGTTCATCTTTTCCGTTTAATTTTTCTTTCGGTTATCAATCTCGTCACGAAGTACCGATGCCTTTTCATAATCTTCGTTTTGCACGGCATCATTGAGCATTTCTTCCAGCTCCTGCAGGGTGTAGCGTGAAAATGGATTCGACTCGGAAGAGCCTGGTTTTTTAGCGGCTTTACCTGCTTCAGAAGGTTTTCCTTCCTCTCCCTCGAGAACAATGCCCGCTTTTGCAAGAATCTCTTCCGTAGTATAAATCGGACATCGGAACCGAAGCGCAAGAGCCACAGCATCGGAGGTTCGCGAGTCAATTCTTACCTCCTGCCCGTTCATTTCACACAGCAGTTCAGAATAAAATATGCCTTCTTCCAGTTTATGAATAACCACTTCGAGAAGGACAATATTAAATGCCCGCGCAATATTTTTTATTAAATCGTGGGTTAAAGGGCGCGGAGGTTTTAACCCCTCCAGCTGAATGGCAATAGCCTGTGCCTCAACCGGCCCAATTATAATCGGAATCCTTCTGTCTCCGTTTTCTTCCGATAAAACCAAAGCGTAAGCACCTGACTGCGTTTGGCTTACTGATAGTCCCAGAATATTCAGTCGTATTTTTTGCATTCCTCCCAAGTCTGGTTTTTATTGTGAAAACAAATATAACAATCATTTTGGGATTAGATCGGAAATCGCGGTTTGTTTTCATTTTGTAATTACCGGCTTAAAAATGGTCATGTTTTGGAAAAATAATTCAACCTGCATTTGCCAATGTATTAAAAATAACTACTTTTGCAGTCCGAAAAATTTGAACCGGTCGGGCTCAACAAGAGGAAACAAGAGTGATTCCCGCCTGCTGGTGTAACATTAAAAGTTGAAATTATGTACGCGATTGTAGAGATTGCAGGACAACAGTTTAAAGTTGAAAAAGAAAAAAAACTGTATGTTCATCAACTGGAAGCCAATGAAGGCGACTCGGTTGACTTCGACAAGGTTTTACTTGTTGACAACGACGGCAAAGTGGCCGTAGGTACCCCCACCGTTAATGGTGCGAAAGTAACAGCCAAAGTGCTGGAACATGTAAAAGGCGACAAAGTGCTGGTGTTTAAAAAGAAACGGAGAAAAGGCTATAAAAAATTGAACGGCCACCGTCAGCAGTTCACGCAGATTCAAATTGAAAACATTGTTGGATAACTAAAAAAATAAATTACCATGGCTCATAAGAAAGGTGTAGGTAGTTCGAAAAACGGACGCGAATCGGAAAGCAAACGACTGGGAGTAAAAATATACGGAGGTCAGTATGCAAAAGCTGGTAATATTTTAGTTCGCCAGCGTGGAACTCAGCATTACCCGGGAGAAAACGTGGGAATAGGGAAAGACCATACCTTGTTTGCATTGATCGACGGAACCGTAATGTTTCAGAAAAAAAGGAAAAACCGTTCATACATATCGGTTGAACCTGTGGTTGACGTGGATGTGGCTGTTGCCGAAGCCCCGGCTCCGGTCGCAGAAGAAAAACCGAAAGCCAAAGCTGAACCTGCAAAAGCAGAAAAAGTTGCAGCAGAAGTAAAAGAAGAAGTTAGTGAAACAAAAGTGGAAAAGACTGAGACTGACGATTTGAAAAAAATTGAAGGTGTGGGTCCAAAACTGGCAGAAGTGTTGAATGCCGCAGGAATTAATACGTATGCAGAACTGGCTGCTTCTTCGGTTGAAAAAATAAATGAAATCCTGGCAGAAGCCGGAAGCCGCTATGCTTCTAAAGACCCGGCTCCCTGGATTGAACAGGCAAAAGAACTGGCAGGTAAATAACAACTGGGAAAGTAAAATACAAGCAAGCTTTTTAGAAAATCTCCTGTTGTTGCCAGCAGGAGATTTTTTATTTTATATTAGCTTTGCACCTTCAAATCGAAAAAAATATGCTCAACCTGAAATTTATCCAGGATTACCCGGAAGTGGTAATTGAAAAACTGAAAAAGAAAAACTTTAATGCCACGGAAATTGTCAACACCATTGTTGACTTTTACCGGCAAAAAAATGAAGCGCAGCAAAAAGCGGAACAGGCCAAAGCCGAGATGAATAAAATTTCCAGGGAAATCGGAAATTTGTTTCGCGAAGGCAAAAAGGAGGAAGCCGACGCGGCCAAAGCGCGTACTTCAGAGTTAAAAGAAATCATAAAACAACTGGATGGCCAGTTTGCAGACATTGAAAAGAAAGTGGCCGAACTGCAGATTCTGCTTCCCAATTTACCGCACGAGTCGGTGCCGCCGGGCAAAGGAGCAGAGGACAACGAGGTAGTGAAATCGGGAGGTGAACTTCCGCAACTTGCCGAAAATACCATGCCCCACTGGGAACTGGCACAAAAATACAACCTGATAGATTTTGAACTTGGCGTAAAAATCACCGGTGCAGGTTTCCCGGTTTACCGCGGAAAAGGTTCGCAGTTGCAGCGGGCACTCATCAACTTCTTTTTGGATGAAAACCGTAAAGCCGGTTACGAAGAGATTCAGCCGCCGCTCGTTGTGAACGAAGATTCAGGATTTGGTACCGGCCAGTTGCCCGACAAGGAAGGACAGATGTACCATGTTACAGGTGACAATTTGTACCTGATTCCCACTGCTGAAGTACCGGTTACCAACATTTACCGCGACGTAATTCTCGATGCCAAAAATCTTCCCGTAAAAAATACGGCCTACAGTGCCTGTTTCCGTCGCGAAGCCGGTTCTTACGGCAAAGATGTGCGCGGCCTGAATCGCCTGCATCAGTTTGATAAGGTGGAGATTGTGCAGATTGCCCACCCCGAAAAGTCGTACGAGATTCTGGAAGAAATGGTGAACCACGTGGCCAGGCTGGTGGAAAAGCTGGAACTGCCCTACCGTATTTTAAGGCTCTGTGGAGGCGACATGAGTTTTACTTCGGCATTAACCTACGATTTTGAAGTGTGGTCGGCAGCCCAGCAAATGTGGCTGGAGGTGAGCTCAGTTTCCAACTTTGAAGCCTTTCAGTCCAACCGGTTGAAACTGCGTTACCGCGACGAAAACTCAAAAAAACCACAGGTTGCACACACATTGAACGGCAGTGCCCTGGCGTTGCCACGCATTGTAGCAGCGCTTCTGGAAAACAATCAAACATCGGAAGGAATAAAAATTCCGGCAGCACTTGTGCCTTACACTGGATTTGAGATGATTTAAATTCGGGTTTTCACGAATTATCCCTATTTTTGTTCAAACCACTGATAATAAATATGGTTCAGAACATAGGGAACAGAATAATCCAGGCAATTTCTCACCAGGCTGAAAAGGCCGGTTATTTTTGCGCTGCTGAAAACATTTCTTCAAACCAAAAGGTACACGAACTGCGCCGCGGGTTTAAGCGGCTACGGGCGTTGCTTCGGTTTTTTAAAGAAATACCAGACAGTCCGGCTGGCCTACTTAATCAGGATATTCGGAATTTTGGAAAATTGCTTGCTCCGCTGCGGGAATCAGCAGTGAATCTGGATTTATTTGACAAAAACATTTCCTCCCATAACCATTTGTCTGAAAAGAAAATAAGAAATGCCCATGAACTGCTGGTTCAAAAAAATAAATTGCTGGTTGAGCGTGGATTTTTGGAAAACAACCTGCACAATACCATCCGCACATTTTTCGATGGTTTTGATGAAATCCTCACTAAAAACAACAGTGAATTTCCTGTTCGCATTCAGTTTTTCAGTGAAGTGAGCCAGTCGTACCTGAAAAGCATTACTATTTACCAGCAATTGCCTGTCAACCCGCATCCCGAGGAATGGCATGAATTGCGAAAAAAACTGAAACGCTTATGGTACCAACTCGATTTTATCAAGTTTTTGCACCCGCGCTATTTTAAACTGAAAACCGACCAGTTGAACAAAATTACCGACCAGTTAGGCGATGACCACGATCTGCATGTTTTTGCAGAAGATTTGATGGCTGAGAGTTACGGGTTCGACCAGGAAGAATTACGCATTCTGACCAACCAGACAGAACACCTGCGCGAGCTAAATCAATTGAAACTTCAACCCCGGCTCAAACAATTTTTTACTGCACCGCCCGGAGAATTCAATCAAAAGCTTGAACGATTTTTAAAGTTGTAATCACTTCATTTTTAAAAACTGCACTTCCTTGTGCGAAAGGAATCGCCATTTGCCACGTGACAGGTTCTTTTTGGTGAGCCCGGCAAAATATACGCGGTCGAGTTTTCTCACCCTGTAACCCAAATGTTCGAAAATACGCCGCACAATGCGGTTGCGGCCCGAGTGAATTTCAATACCGATTTCCGTTTTAACATTTCCATCGATGTAACTAATAGCATCGGCAGCAATGCTTCCATCTTCCAGTTCAATGCCCTCGGCTATCTGGAGCATGTCGTTTTTGGTGAGTGGTTTGTCGAGCGAAACCTGGTAAATCTTTTTGATGTTGTGACTGGGATGTGTCAACCGGTCGGAAAGCTCACCGTCGTTTGTAAACAGCAGCACTCCGGTGGTTGTTTTATCGAGCCGGCCCACCGGGTAAATCCGTTCGTCGCAGGCATCTTTCACCAAATCCATTACCGTTCGTTCGGCGTGCGGATCTTCGGTGGTGGTTACAAAATCTTTGGGTTTGTTCAGCAGCAGGTAAACTTTCTTTTCTGCATTCAGCTTTCTGCCATCGAAACGTACATCGTCGTTCATTTTTACTTTCACACCCAGCTCGGTAACGGTTTTTCCGTTAACAATAACCAACCCGGCCGCAATGTACTTATCGGCCTCGCGCCGCGAACACACGCCAGCGTTGGCAATAAACCGGTTCAGACGCATTTCTCCGGTAGTGGCTGTTTTTTTCGGTCTTTTTCCGGGAAGCGAAACTTCCTTTTTGGGCGCTGATTCAATTCTCTTTTTAAGTTGAATCACTTTTTTACCTTCTGCCGGACGGCGACCTCCCCTTTGTGGCCGTTCCTGTTTCCCACCCGTTTTGATGGCCGGTTTTCTGCCCGTTTTACCAGTTCGGCCTTTGCTGAAATTTCTGTTCATGACGATTACTCCATTTTTATACAAAGGTCGGAAAAATAAACGAGTAAAAAAGTATTGGAGAAATATGAATGACATTCCCGGCAGGTAAAAAACTGCCGGAATTAATAAAGTCAGTTTTTATCTATTTTATAGTTTGAATAAATTAAATGATTCAATTTCATATTTTTGGGTTCTTCACTAAATGTAAAGGTTATTTTTTCTCCGTCACAATTAAACCAATGTTTTATATTTCCATTAATTGTATCCAATTCCATTAAAACAAAAAACATTTCTTGATTATTTACTACTTCATAATAAATTTGACCTGTATAAATTCCGGTAGTATCATTTTCAGCGTTTTTGATTAACTGGTTTAACCATTGTAACTCAGTTTTGGGATTTTTACATCCGCAAATTTCTTTTTCTTCTTTTTTACAAGATGTAAAAAATATTAGAATAGAGGTTATTATCAAAATTCTTTTCATTGTTAATGTTTTAAAAATTCTTTTGAACTTGAAACAATGTATGGCAAGATTTTTACATCTCGAAAATTATATATTTTTCTCATGATAATTAATTTTTGGTTGTAATTGTTTATACGTTATTTAATTCCTCCTGTATCCAGGCGAAAATATCCCTGCTGCCTCCCCGGCCGGAGGGAACCGGGGAGGCAGCTAAATCAGTTTCATTGTATTTATTTTATAAAAGCGCCTCATGGCAATTGCTTTTTTCTACGCCGGATTATGAAAATATGTTTCAAATAATGCAATTCTTAAAAGGCAGATGCAATAAAACAGATTCGGGTTGCGTGGTAAAATATGTTTTTGAGCATAAATGAATAATAAATTTTTTTATTTTAGCTTGAAATTAATTTAACAGAAAACAAAAAAAGGCACACGAAATTGATTACAAAATTATTGGGCACGATGTGCAATTGGTAGAGGTTGAACTCGACCCGGGTGAAACGGTTATTGCCGAAGCCGGCGCTATGCTGTACATGGAAGACGGAATAGAATTTACGGCCAGAATGAGCGACGGTTCCAACCCCAATGCCGGGTTTTTCGACAAATTGTTGTCGGCCGGTTCGCGGTTAATTACAGGCGAATCGCTGTTTTTAACCCATTTCACCAACCAGGGCTGGGGTAAAAAGCATGTGGCTTTTGCAGCACCTTATCCGGGTACCATTATCCCGATGAATCTGTCAGCCCTTGGTGGAAGAATTATTGTACAACGCGATGCCTTTTTGTGCGCAGCACTGGGAACAAAAATTTCAGTAACCTTTAGCCGGAAACTTGGCGCCGGATTTCTTGGAGGAGAAGGGTTTATTCTGCAGCAACTGGAAGGCGACGGCAATGCTTTTATTCATGCCGGAGGGACAGTGATTGAAAGACATGAATTTTTTCAGAAAACTTTTTATCACCCTTCGTGTAAAAAAATGTGCAGCAATTAATGCCACTAAGACAATTGCTGTTTGAATTATTTTTAACATGTGAACGCTCATGACAAAATTTAAATTAAACGGCAGCAAAGTTAGCATTGAATTTTTAAACATTCATTAAAATAAATCCCATAATCTTCTGACTACTTTCTGAATTCCGGCTTGCTACTTCCAACTTCTTCAAACCACCCCCGGCAAACTTATCCCTTTTAACTTCCGGTACAAATCGAGGGCAAAAACATCGGTCATTCCTGAAATAAAATCTACTGCCGACTGGATTTTGTGGTACATGCTTTCGCTTTGCGGCCGGTATTGTTCGGGCAACAGCGAAAGAATTTTCTGGTTGTATTTATTTTCGGAATGAACCACCGCTCCAACAAATTCCTCCAGCAGGGTACCGATAATTTTGAAACCGGCAATTTCTATCTCAACCACGGTGCGGTGGGCATACACTTCGGAATATGAAATTTCTTTAACCTGCCTCATCGCCGCTTCCTGTCTGTTCTGTAGCGAACCCACCAGACTTTTTGAAAAACTTCCGGTTAAAACAGATTCGTAATTTTCTTCAAAAATGCGCATACTTTCGTGAATCAGTTTACCAATAACACCAGCCCGCAAATAGCTTATTTGTTCGTTTTTGTCGGAAACCCGTTTCAGTGTTTCTTCAATACTTTTTAATGCTTTTTTATCTTCGGTAGAATCATAAAAATTCAGGAACAATTCTTTCACCCTTTCATAACTGAGAATTCCCAGTTTATATGCATCTTCCAAGTCCATAATCTGGTAACAAATATCGTCGGCAGCTTCAACCAGGTAAACCAGTGGGTAGCGCTGAAAAAAGAGTTGGCCTTCCATTTTTTCCGGAATTTTCAATTCATTGGCAATTTTTTGATAATCCTCTTTCTCCGACTGAAAAAAGCCGAACTTCTGTTTGGTGGCCAGCGGCGATTCAAACGGGTATTTTACAATACTGGCCAGCGTAGGGTAGGTAAGCGCAAAACCTCCGGGCCGTTTCCCGTTGAACTGGTGCGTGAGTAGTCGCAAGGCGTTGGCATTTCCGTCGAATCGGATAAAATCGCTCCACTCTGCCGGGGAAAGCCGGTTTTCAAACTCCTTGCCGGCGCCATTTTGAAAAAAATTGGAAATAGCCGATTCGCCTGAGTGGCCAAAAGGCGGATTGCCCAAATCGTGGGCCAGGCAGGCGGACGAAACAATGGTGCCGATTTCCTGAACCAACAGATTTCCCGGAAATTCCACAGCCACTTTTTCGGCCAGCAAATTTCCCAGTGAGCGCCCAACACTGGCAACTTCCAGGCTGTGAGTGAGCCTGTTGTGCACAAAAATGTGCTCGGGCAGGGGAAAAACCTGTGTTTTATTCTGCATTCTCCGGAATGGCGAAGAAAAAATAATGCGGTCGTAATCGCGCTGAAACTGCGTACGGTCTTCAAGCCTGGAAGAAGTTTTCCACTCTTCCATTCCTAAACGTTTTGTAGATAATAATTGATTCCAGTTCATTTTTTAAAAATTACAATATTCAAACTCCAAAAAACAAATAATGACCAAATCGCAAAATTCAATTTCCGAAACAACATTCTTCAAAATTTGGAACTTAAAAAATTGTCCATTGAAATTTATTTGAAATTTATTTTTTTGTATTTTGGAATTTCACAAGGTATATGTTGAATACTTTTTCACCTCCTTTGCCAATTCACGAGCTTTATCCCCTGTAACCTGATCGAGTTTTTCCCAAAACCGATCACTGTGGTTTTTTATTTCAGTATGTACCAATTCGTGCAACAAAATGTAGTCGATGAGCGGGTCAGGCAATTTCATCATTTGCAGGTTCAGGCTGATGTTGTTTCGCGATGAACAGCTCCCCCAGTTGCGTTTGTTGTTCCGAATGGAAACTTTGTTGTAGCGAAATTTATGCAATTGAGCCAATTCATTTAATCGTGGTGGCAACAATTTTCGCGCTTCGTAGCGGTAAACCTGGTTTAGAATATCCTCCAAAAATATCCGGGCTTTTTCCGAATTAAAATCAGGGGAAAAAACTTTTACAACCTTTCCTGTGGTTTCAACATCTTCGGTTTTGCCATGACACAATTCAACCTGGTGTAACCTGGTTTGAATAATTTCACCTACTCCATACACTTTTCTTAGGGCAACAGCCTTTTCCTGTTGTTTCCTAATCCACACTTCATTTCTTGCCAAAAAAGAAAGCACCTCTTTTTCTGAAACAAAAAAAGGAAACGAAACCAGCACCGATTTATCCGATTTTACACTAATTTTTATGCTTTTTGACCGGCGGTTGCGAAAAAAAGTTACCGGTCCTATGCTTTTAAAGTGAACTACTTTGTTCGGCATTCGTTTAAATAAAAATAAAACCAAAGATACCACATTATGGAACAGAACAAAACAATGGAGGTTTTCTCCAATCTGACCAAACAAGTTACTGTTGTTTCGGTAGAAGAAAAAGTATTGCCGGGCAGTCTGGTTTTTGAGGCATTAAACCAGTTTCCCGGTTATTACCATGAAACACCTACAAAACCGCAACCCATTTACATTTACCTGGTACTCGACAGGCAATATCCTCTGGAAGAAGTGCTGCGCGCTACCCAAAATATTGAAAAAGAGTACGACTGGAATTTCGACTCGGGAAAAGGTTATTTGCTCATTGGTTCGCAACTGCTGAATGTTATCCGGTTAAGGCATCTGCCGGAATTGGATATGGTCGAAAAAATTCAGCAGGCCTACCAAAATCAGGGCATTGATTTTTTGATGAATAAAAAGCTGAAGGGAAAACTGGAGGCTGAAGTTAAGATTGTAAAATTCTTAAAACTTGAGGTTCTGGGTGAAGGAATTTATGTAGAAGAAAACGATGAAAATTTCGGGTATATTGAAATACCCAAATACCTGAAACCCCCGGCCTTTGTAAAAGTGACCATGGATGTGAAATACAACTGGGAAGGCCATGAATTTGATGCTGCGTGCGGTTCGTTTTATAAAAACGGGAAACTGGTTGAATTTGTCCGCATCCTCTCCACTGCCATAACCAAAGAATACCTGATGCAAATACAAACCTTGTACAAAGAAAAAATCAGGTAGCTGTGTATTGTGGTAATTGAAGGTTTTTTATATTTTTGGCACCGAAGTTGATAGAACCCGTTCCTTGTTGAATTGGTTCTGTTTTAGTTTTTACCTTAACCAGTTATAAACCATGAGAACCAGTAAAAAACTGAAGGTTGGCCTGATTGCAGCTCTTTGCCTTGTTGCCATTGCCATTTTTTATTATGCCTCGCGTTTGCTTATCCCTGCCCCTGTAAACCCGGGCAATTTTTCTACCGAAATGGTGGAAAGAGGAAGTGTTATTTCAACCATAAATGCAACCGGAGTGGTCGATTCGGAAAGTGAAGTGCTTATTTTAAGCCCCGGCCCGGGAATCATCAGTAACATTTATGCAGAACCGGGCAGCAGGGTGAACCGGGGCGATTTAATTATGCAGCTCGACACCGATGGGGTAAAAGATGAAATTGAACGAATGAAAGACCAGCTGGAGGTAAGACGAAATAACCTGGAACGAACCCGGCTGAATGCACAAAGTACACGACTCGATTTGGACTACAACGAAGAAGTGAAAAAACTGCGCATTACTTCCCTGAAATCGCAACTGGCCGACCAGCTGCAATTGCTTGAAGTGGGTGGAATTTCCCCGGCACGAATCGATCAGACCAAACAGGAAATAACCCTGGCCGAAAAAGATTTGGAAACCCTTGTGGAAAAAAATTCCATCCGGCTAAAACAACTGGAAGCCGAAGAAAAAGGATTGCTTCTGCAAATCAGAATAGAAGAAAAACAACTGGAAGAGAGAGAACAACTCATCGAAAAAATGAGCATCCGCGCTCCCTCTGCCGGAATTATCCTGTCGATTGCCGGGCGGGCGGGAGAAAAGGTGGGAACCGACAATCTGCTGGTTCGCATGTCAGACCTTTCTTCGTTCAAAATTACCGGTTCAATAGACGAACAATACGCCACCCAGCTAAAAACGGGAAACCGCGTACTGGTAAACATCGACAACCAGGAACAATTGGAGGGTACGGTTGGAAATATTACGCCTATGGTTGAAAACAACCGGATTCAATTTAATGTACACCTGAAAGAAAGCAGCCACCCCAAATTAATGGCTAACCAACAAGTTGAAATACAGATAATCACTCATCTGAAAGAAGATGCGCTCCGCCTTAAAAAGTTTAAAGATGTAGATAATGGAAACCAGCACAGGTTATTTGTTCTGGAGGGAAACAAAGCTATTAAAAAGAATTTTACACTGGGAATTATTGGCAACGAGTATGTTGAAATCCTTTCAGGATTAAACGAAGGTGACCTTGTGGTAACCGAAGGCCTGCACGCTTACAGAAACCAAGGCGAAATTGAATTTGAATAAGAATCAGTAAAAAGATGAGAAAAGCAGCAATTGCATTCATAACGGGGCTGCTCCTGACCTACAGCCCTTTACATGGACAAAACGATTCAACCCCCTTCAGCCTGACGCTTGACGAAGTAATCGATATGGCGCTATTACAATCACCTACTTCCAAGTATATTCAAAATCAGAATGTAAATTATTACTGGCGCTACCGGAACTTTAAAACCCGCTTCAGGCCGCAGCTTACCCTGGCGGGTGACCTGCCCAACTACACCCATACCACACAGCCCATTACCCAGCCCGACGGAAGTATCGAATTCAGGCAGGTATCCAATCTGGCAGCCTCAGCCAACCTGTCGCTCAGCCAGTCAATTCCGCAGCTGGGAACCTATATCTGGGCCAGTACAACAGCCCACGGCATCCGCAACCTCAACAAAAACGAAACAGGATTCTCCGGTAGCCCTTTTGCTATTGGATTCAGCCAGCCGCTGTTTGCCTATAACTGGATGAAGTGGTACCGCAAAACCGAACCCATGATTTACGACGAAGCCCAAAAACGGTTTGTGCAGCAAATTGAAGAAATTGCGTTGAACACAACGCATCGTTATTTTAATTACCTGATGGTGCAAACCAACTACAAACTGGCCGAGAACAACCTGAAAAACAGCCAGGACAACCTCCGTATTTCCCAAACGAAAAAAGAGCTGGGGCAAATTTCCGACAATGATTTTTCACGCATCGAACTTTCGGTGCTTAACGCCCAGAAAGCACTCAACCAGGCAAGCATGGACCTTAAAAATACTGATTTTGAATTGAAGCGGTACGTTGGCCTCGATCAATCGATGGAAATTGATCTTGCCATTCCCCTCGATATTCATTTTTTTGAAATCGATATACAAACAGCCATTGAAAGAGCAAGGGAGAACCGGCAGGAAACCTCGCTTTACCAACGCCGGCTGATTAATGCCGATCGCGCGCTGGCCGAGGCCAAAAACAGCACCGGATTAAGCACTACCCTTAGGGGCAGTTTCGGCTTGTCGAACAGCGCCGAAAATTTTCTGGGAATATATGATCAGCCCGAGCGAGACCGTTTGCTGCGTATTTCGCTGAGCATTCCCATTCTAGACTGGGGCCGATCGGCTTCCACCGTTAAACTTGCAGAATCGGAACGTGAGCTAACCATTTACAATGTAAATAAAGACATTGAAGAATTCGACCGTTCGGTAATTGTTCAGGTGGAACAGTTCGGCCTGCTACAGGACCAGCTCCGAACAGCTACCGAAGCCGACAAAGTGGCTGAAAACGGCTACCAGATTGCCCTCCGGAAATTCCAAAACGGCGAATTGAGCATTACCGATTTAAACATCGCCCTGCAGGAACGCGAACAGGCAAAACGCGACTATATCCGTTCCATTCAAAGTTACTGGGTGGCTTATTATCGCCTCAGGGTACTTACCCTTTACGATTTTGAAAAAGGGCATAATATTACCTACGGAAATCCAATGCTGGATGACAATATTGAAAGGCTGGTGTTTTAAAACAAAAAACGAACACCTTTAAAGCATTCGTTTTCAATTCATTATAACAATATTTTGTGGAGCATACCGGAGTCGAACCGGTGACCTCTTGACTGCCAGTCAAGCACTCTAGCCAACTGAGCTAATGCCCCAAAATGTCATCTAATTACTTATTGTTTTTAATGGCATTAGCGAAGTTGCCTGTCCCGATTATTCGGGAAGCTAATGCCCCAAAAGCGGTGGCAAATATAAAAAAAAATTTTGGGTTCAATCAACAACTGTGGTAAAGTTTTTGTAGCTCAATTTACAGTTCTCTGATAAAACAGATACCCGTTCATGAACTGTGTTCACAACAGGAAAACAGCCTGTAATTTGAAATATCGAAAAAATTGATTTGCAAGTGACAATTATTTTTTATCTTTAGCCCTCTTTACAGGGGTTGAACTTTTAATAAAACGAATAAAAAAATAGAGTATTATGGAAGTAAAAAAATCACCAAAAGCAGACCTTGAAAACAAAAGGAATGTATTCCTGATGTTGGGTTTGGTTGTTGCACTCGGGTTGATCCTGGCGGCTTTTGAATACACCACAGCTCCTAAAAAAACAGAGTCGCTCGGGCAAATTCAAATGCAGGAAGTTGAAGAAGAAATCATCCCTATTACCCGTGAGCAGGAAGTTCAACCACCTCCGCCACCTCCACCGCCACAGGTAGTTGAGGTGCTGAACATTGTAGATGACGACGTGGAAATTGAAGACGAATTGTTCATCGACACGGAGGTTACCGATGATATGGTCATCGACGTGGCGCCTGTTATTCAAACCCAGGCAGAAGAGGAAGAAGAAGAAACACAGGTTTTCTTCATTGTAGAAGATATGCCCGAATTCCCGGGAGGAGAATTGGCTTTACGTCAGTACATCGCCAACGCCATCAAATATCCGGTTATCGCTCAGGAAAACGGAATCCAGGGAAGGGTTTATGTTACTTTTGTGGTAAATACCGACGGCTCGGTATCCGATGCGCGCATTGCAAGGGGAGTTGACCCCTCGCTCGACAAAGAAGCCCTGCGGGTGGTAAACCAGCTTCCCAAATGGAAACCAGGAATGCAGCGCGGAAAACCGGTGCGTGTATCTTACACTGTACCAATTAACTTTGTATTGCAGTAGAGAAAAGAAAGAAATACGGAAATGCTCCTGGTCCCGCAATGGGGTCAGGAGTTTTTTGTGGAATAAATTGAAAGGAAAACTTCGAAAGAAACACTCCTTTTCACTAAACAAATTTGTATGATTGAAACTGCTCCGCAAACAGAAAAGGCTGTAATTGTTGGCCTGATTTATAAAGACCAGGATGAACGGCAGGCTATGGAATACCTTGATGAACTGGAATTTCTGGCCGACACTGCCGGCGCCGAAGTACTGAAAAAATTTACCCAGAAACTGGATGTGCCCAACACGACCACGTTCGTTGGGCCGGGCAAACTGGAAGAAATTGGCAACTACATTAAAGTGATGGAGGCCGACACGGTTATCTTCGATGATGAGCTCACCCCCACCCAGTTGCGCAACATCGAGCGCCGGCTTGAATGTAAAGTGCTGGACAGAACCAACCTGATTCTCGATATTTTTGCACGCAGGGCCAAAACAGCCCATGCCAAAACCCAGGTAGAACTGGCCCAATACCAGTATTTACTCCCACGGCTGACCCGAATGTGGACCCATCTCGAGCGACAACGCGGAGGTATCGGATTGCGTGGCCCGGGT
>Ga0209614_1000449_pt1 | contig 36489 bp, 33 predicted proteins | sample BlaSprsedimmetaG_FD_185484 | JGI IMG/M metagenome (GOLD analysis project Ga0209614, IMG submission 185484) | Hot spring sediment bacterial and archeal communities from California, USA to study Microbial Dark Matter (Phase II) - Blank Spring... ...
GGGCGATGGACACCGACGACAGTTATACCACCGCGGCCGGTATCCCCCACCAGCCGCTGTACACGCTGCTGGTCAGCTCTTTCGAGATAGATTTTCCGGGCGGCGACCCCGGCCCGACGCCGACCCATACGCCGACTCGCACGCCGACCCGCACGCCGACGCAAGGCCCGACGCCGACTCACACGTCCACACCCACCTGCACACCGACCCGCACGCCGACTAGAACGCCTACGCCCACGCCCACCGGCGCCACGTCCACCTTCACACCGACTCCCATTCCTTCTCCCACGACGGGCGGCGGCGGTGGCGACTGATAGGATGCCGGTACGCTCTCGTATTCTCATCGCGCTGCTTTTGGGAGGCGCGCTGACGACCGGGTTGCTGCATCTAGTGCGGCCCCCGGTCGTCGAGGGCGCGCCTCCTGCCTGGTCTGCGGAGGAGCGGGCGCCATCCGGTCCCTCCGAGGCGGCGTTTCACATCTACGACCGCATCCAGACCGTGACTCTCCGCCCCCCTGACCTATCAGCCATTTATGCCACTGTTTTCACGACGACCTTTGAGACCACGATCGAGGGGTACAAGTTGGGGTGGGGTTGGTTGAGAATGCCCACCGACGCCATCACCATCGCGGCGACCTGTGGCACAAATCCCCTATGTGGTGTCGAATGGGGGGAGGTCGATGGGTATCCGGTGATCTACTTTACGGGATCGGGCACGGACACGGTTTACCTGGCCTACGACACCGCGAGCCGGGCGTCCCGAGGCGCTGATTCTCCCCTGGTTCAGCTTTCCTACCCGGTGGGGTTCTTCCAGTTGACTCAGACGATTGGTCTCACCAACACTATTTTCTTCAGCCGGGGTATTCAGCTCCATCCTGAATGGCAACTGGCCTCCGCCAGCCCGGAGGGGTACGACTACGATGAGGCCAATCGGAAGCTGCGCTGGACGTATACCGATACCTCGCGGATCGAGTTCAGCGTGACCATCACCGAGCCGCTGTTGGGGTCTGACCTGGTGATTGATCATTTCGAGGTGGGGAATCTCCGTCCAGAGGTTGACGAGTTGGTGCGCTACACCATCACAGTGCGCAACCAGGGAGCATATCGCACGCGGGGGGTGTTGGCCGAGTTGTTCGTGCGGCCTCTCTCCCTGGGCGCTCCCACGGTTCTGACAGACCACGTGGGAGGATGGTTGGACTATGCCATGGACGCGCTGTTCAAGTGGGAGGGATCGGATCACTGGTGGCCGGTGTTGGAGCCGGGTGAGGTGATCACCGGTTCCACCGTCCTGACCTGGCCTGACAAATGTGCTGCTGAACCCTGTAGTGCGTGGGCAAAAGTGGACCCGACCTACCTGGGGTTGGGCGAATCCTACGATTGGTTCGGCTACAACCCGGAGGGGCTGGATTGCGGGTTGGACGAGAGCCACCTTCCCACCTGTCCGGAGGAGCAAAACAATCTTGGAATTCTTGACAATCGGCTGGCGGGCATATTTTTGCCCCTGGTTATGCGCAGCGGTTTCCATGGTGAGGAGTGAGGGGACGTTTGCCTGCAGTTGGGGCCTGAGAGAGTGAAACCATCGATCTATGAAAGAGGTCGATGGTTTTGGTCTATAAGGACCGGTTGCGAGTGCATCTAAATTCTTGACATTCCGTCGCGAACAGGGTATTATTAAGGCACAAAAAGGAGGGAGACAATGCGTGGTGGCCGAATATTGCTCATAGGTGGAATTGTCTTGGTCGTCGGAGCGCTGGCTGTGGGGGCCCTATTGATGCTCCGAGGAGGGGGAGGGGAAGAGCCTCCGCCCGAGGTTGTCGAGGGGACGCCCCAGCCGACCCCCCTGCCCGAAGATCTGGCGCGTATCATTGTATCGGCGCAGGATATTCCGCGTGGTACGTTGATCACCAGCGACCTCGATGCGGTAGTTACGCAGAACTGGCCCAAGGATGCGGTCCCCCAGGGGGCGATCTATGAGCTGGACAAGGTCTACGAGCACACCACCCGGGTAGAAATCCCATTGGGCATGCCGGTTCTCGATAGCATGCTCACGCTGGCGGCCGGAGAATTGGCAGCGGAAGGCTCCGACGTCGCGCTCCAGATTCCTGCGGGCATGGGGGCCTACGCCATGCCGGTGGGCCGTTACTCTAGCGTGGCGTGGGCATTGCAGCCAGGGGATCACGTGGATGTCATCATTTCTCTGCTTATGGCAGAACTGGACGAAGAGTTTCAATCCCTACTGCCCAACCAGTCCGCCTGTGTATCGCCGCCAGAGGGCGAGGAGTGTCGGGGGGGAGTGATGGGACGGCTGGAGGTTCTCCCCAACGGCTTCCTGGTCAATCTGACGCCGAGCGAGGGCCAACGACCGCGATTGGTGACCCAATTGACAGTGCAGAACGTGATGGTGCTGCAGGTCGGGGACTGGCCGGAACCGGGGAAGGCGGCGGTTGCGCTGGAGGGCGAGCAGCCCCCCACTGAAGCAGGACGGCCAGCTCCCGAAGGAGAGGCAGCGGAACCCGCCCGGCCCGACATCCAGCCCGTGACGCTGGCCGTCACCCCACAAGAGGCGTTGGTGTTGGATTACGTCCAGGCGATTGGTGCCAGGGTCAACTTTGTGCTCCGTTCGGCGGCTGATGCTCAGAACAGAAGCCGGTTCTCAACGGAACCGGTCACCTTGGACTATATTATGAATGCGTATCGCATCGAACTGCCCGCCAAGTTGCCGTACGGGGTGGTGCCATCCATTTCTCAATTGGAACGCATCGCCCGCAGCGAAAATGCTGCCCAGTACGGAGGCTCGATCGTGCAACCGAGTGGCGGCCCCTGATTGGTGCTGAACGTTCATAGAGGTAAGAATATCGTGCCTAATGGAGGCGTCGCGTGAGTCCTCAATCTGGTGAAAGAATCAAAGTTCTACTCATAGACGACATCGCAGAGACGCGGGAAAACCTGCGCAAACTGCTCTCCTTCGATCCCGACATCGAAGTGATCGGGGCAGCCGCATCAGGGTTCGAGGGGCTCGAAATGGTGCGCGAGTTCCATCCTCACGTTGTCCTGATGGACATCAACATGCCGGGCATGGATGGGATTGCTGCTACAGAGGCCGTGCTGAAGGAGGCTCCTGCGACGCAGGTCGTGATGCTCTCCGTGCAGGGAGAGACCGACTACTTGCGACGAGCGATGCTGGCCGGGGCCAGGGATTTTCTGACCAAGCCGTCCAGCGGTGACGAGTTGATGAGCACCATCCGGCGGGTCTATGAGATGGGCAAAGACCGGGTGGTGACTCAGCCAGCTGCAGCTGTCCAGGAAGAGGCCAGGAGAGCGGCTGCCCATCTTGCTGGGGATATCGTCGCCGTGTTCAGTCCCAAGGGGGGAGTGGGCTGCACGACCGTCGCTGTGAACCTGGCGGTTGCGTTGCAAAAAGCCCTGGTTAACCAGCGCAAAGTCGCGTTGATGGATGCCAGTATCCAGTTCGGTGATGTCGGTGTGATGCTCAACTTGCAGACGAATCGGAGCATCGTGGACCTGGTGCAGCGTATGAGCGACATGGATGTGGAAATATTGCGCGGCGTCATGTCTGCTCATGGTTCAGGACTCAAAGTATTGTTAGCTCCTCCAAATCCGGAGGAGGCGGAGAGTGTGTTGGTCGGGGTGTCCCCGGAGGATGGAGGGGGGGCGGCGGCAGTCGGCGAGATTCTAAAGCTGATGCGTACCGAGTTCGACCTCATCGTCGTGGATATGTGGAGTTGGATCGACGACATCGCGCTGACCATCTTTGACGCCGCGACGCTGATCATTCTCGTCGTCATGCCCAACATTCCATCTATCAAGAGCGCTCGGCTGTTCCTCGAAGTGGCGGATCGTCTCAATTACCCGCGGGAAAAGATCGCGTTGGTCGTCAACGGCGTGGACCGACGGATGGGGATTCGCGTGGAGCAGATTGAGCAGGCGATGATCCCGGTCGTGGCCCAGATTCCGTTGGAAGAACAGACGGCCATTGCCGCCGTCAACCATGGGGTGCCGTTTGTGTTGCGGGACGAAAATCGTCCCATCTCGCAGAGCGTTTTACAGTTGGCCGAGCACGTCCGGGGAGTTCTGGTTTCGGAGCAGGCAGAGAAGGAAGAGGAAGAGCGAGAAGAGGATGCAGTGACGCGGCTGCGGTTGAGCCGTGTTTTTGGCTAGTTGAACCTTGAGGGAATCCGTAGAGACCTGGAGGAGGAGAGGATAAAGTATGTCTTTGTTGAAGCGTATTGAGAGGGAAAGGCAGTCGACTGGGGAACAACCTGTCCAGAAAACTGAGATGCGTGTCCGGCGGCAACCTGCCTCTCCTACCCGCGATGCCTACATGGACATCAAGAGCCGCATCCAGAACAAGCTGATTGCGGGCTTGGATCCGACGATGGATGTTACCCAGACGGACGAGGTTCGACGCAACATTGAGGAGATGTACAACAACATCCTGTCTGAGGAGAACATTGTCCTCAGCCGGGCGGAGCGACAAAGACTGTTTGAACAGATTGTCGCCGAGATTTTGGGCCTGGGACCGTTGGAGCCGCTGTTGGCAGACCCTCAAGTGACCGAGATTATGGTGAACGGAGCCAAGAACGTCTATGTCGAGCGGGCCGGCAAACTGACGCGCGTGAATCTGGTCTTTGAGTCGGATGAACATTTGATGCGTATCATCGAGCGAATCGTTGCCCCGTTGGGGAGACGGATTGACGAGAGTCAGCCCTATGTAGACGCTCGTTTGGCGGATGGATCCCGTGTAAATGCAGTGATCCCCCCCATTTCCCTGGTGGGGCCGGTGCTCACGGTCCGTAAATTTTTCAAGATACCCCTGACGGTCGAAAAACTGATTGAATATGGCAGTGTCACGTCTGAGGCGATGCAGTTCATGAAGGCAGCTGTGCTGGGTAAACTGAACATTATCGTTTCCGGAGGCACCGGTAGCGGCAAGACGACCTTTTTGAATGTCCTTTCCGGTTACATTCCAGGGGACGAGCGAATTATCACGCTCGAGAATGCTGCCGAGTTGCAGTTGCGTCAGGAGCATGTAGTGACGCTCGAATCGCGTCCCCCCAACATTGAGGGACGTGGTGAAATTACCATCCAGGACTTGGTGATCAACTGCCTGCGAATGCGTCCAGATCGGATTGTGGTGGGCGAGTGCCGAGGGCCGGAGGCCTTTGATATGCTCCAGGCAATGAATACCGGCCACGAGGGCAGTCTGACTACCATTCACGCGAACAACCCCCGCGAGGCGACCTCTCGCCTGGAGAATATGATCTTGATGGCAGGGATGGAGCTACCCCACCGGGCCATTCGTGAACAGATTGCCTCAGCGGTGGATCTGGTCTGTCAATTATCACGCTTGCGCGATGGCAGCCGTAAAGTCGTCGCCATCACCGAGATTCAGGGGATGGAGGGTGACGTCATCACCATGTCTGACATTTTCAAGTTCGAGATGGTGGGTTTTGAGGATGGAAAGGTGATCGGTTCGCTGCGTCCTACGGGGTTACGTCCCAAGTCTATGACAAAAATCGAATCGGAGGGTATTCGTCTGCCTCCTTCTGTTTTTGGTTTGGGACAGCAACGTGGCCGGTAGTCATTTGGTCCTGGGCTAGACGCGTTTGACATGCGCATCTATGATCTAGGTGGAGTTGGCGAATAATGGATCTGCTGTGGATAGTGATAGGGATAGCAGGCCTGGGATTGGTTGCTATGCTGGGAGGACTCGTTGTTTCCCGGCGGGCCAGTCAATCATTTTTAGAAGAGCGCCTGGGGATCGAGAAGCAAGATGTGATGGGAGAGACAGTGCGCAAGACGCCCTTGGGGGATGCCCTGAACAGGGCGTTAGCTCAGCGGGGTGTGGGGTCCGATCTGGCGACTCAACTCGCCCGCGCAGACCTTAAAATCACCGTCGGCGAGTTTATGGCTGTCACCGTCATCATGGTCATCGTCGCTGGTGGAGTGGCCTATTTCTTGAGACGGGACGTTCTCCTTGCGGTCATTGCGTGTGTCGTGGGCTTTTTGGCCCCGCGGTTCTATGTGAGTATGCTGCGCAGCCGGCGGCTGAAAGCGTTTACAAATCAACTGGGTGATACGATCAATCTGATGGTCAACGGCATTCGGGCCGGATACAGCATCTTGCAGGCTATGGAGGCGGTGTCAAACGAGATGGGGCCGCCGATCTCGGACGAATTTGGGCGCGTGGTGCGAGAGGTGCAGTTGGGGCTCACGCTGGAGCACGCGCTGAATAACATGCTGCGCCGGGTGCCGAGTGATGACTTGGATATGATGATCACCGCGATCAACGTCCAACGTGAGGTGGGTGGTAACCTGGCCGAGGTGCTGGATTCAATCAGTTTTACCATTCGCGAACGAGTGCGGATCAAGGGCGAGTTGATGGCCATGACCGGACAGAGCCGTATTTCTGGCTACATGGTCGGTATGGTTCCGGTCGCTTTGGCGGTGTTTCTCTATTTTATCAACCCCACGTATATGAAGCAATTGCTGGATCACGTGTGTGGGTACATGATGCTGGCGTGCGCCGGTATTGGGATTGCGTCCGGCTTTTTTGTGATGAACAGGGTGATGCAACTTGACGTGTAGGTTGATTGCGGGAGTGTAAGCTAGGAGGACTGGAAATGGCGCGTAAGAAAGGCCCTAGTACTAGCATCGAAGACCGCATGGCAGAATTCGGGACTCTGGATCGCCCGGTGACTTTGGAGGAGATCGAGCTGTCCCAACCCTTCAGCGAGCGGGTGATCAGTCCGCTGCTCTCCGGTTTGGCCCAGCTCGCGATGCGCTTTTCGCCGCAGCAGTCTCAAGAAGCGCTGCAGCACAAGCTCGACCTAGCCGGCAATCCGTACGACATCACCAAGTTCAAGGGCACCCAAATCCTGGCAGCGATTGTGCTGGGTGGCTTGGGCCTGGCCGGGTACTTTTTGGCCAAGGATTTGTCCTTTATCCAGCGCATTGTGATGCCTCCGGCAGCGGCCGGGCTGGGCTATTATCTGCCGGTGTTGTCTTTGGGAAGCAAGACCAGCAAACGTCGGAAAGAAATTCAAAAATCCCTCCCCGATGCCCTGGATTTGTTGACCATTTGTGTGGAGGCGGGATTGGGCTTTGACGCCGCGATGGCCAAAGTGGCGGAAAAGTGGGACAACGAGCTTTGTGTGGCATTCAGCCGGGTGATTCAGGAGCTGCAGTTGGGCAAGTTGCGGCGCGAGGCGTTGAGAGATATGGCGGATCGGATGGACGTACCGGACGTATCCACGTTCGTGGCTGCCATCATCCAGGCGGATCAACTGGGCGTCAGTATCGCCCGGGTGCTGCGCATTCAGTCGGAGCAGATGCGCGTGCGGCGGCGGCAGCGGGCTGAGGAAATGGCCAGTCAGGCCGGCATCAAAATGTTGCCGGCGATCGCGTTTCTGATCTTTCCCGCCATTTTCATCATCCTGCTGGGGCCGGCCGTCATTCAGATCATTGTGATGTACACCAGCGGTCAATTGGGTATGTTTGGATAACGTCCGAGATCAGGTTCTGTGCCTATACCGATCATTGAGGCGGTTGGTCTCCGCTGGAGTCGTACTTGCGGGCAGTGTCTCGCCCTTTTTTTCCCTCCGCGGTGCGTTGGTTGTCACCGTATGGACGTTTTGTTGTGTGATGACTGCCTGAATCAAATCCCTCGCTTGATGCCCCCATTTTGCAAACAGTGTGGGGACAGGGTAACGTCTGATGGGCTGTGCGCACGCTGCTACACCTCTCCGCTGCACATCGAGTCTATCCGGTCTGTATTCCACTTTGAGGGTGTGCTTCGCAAGGCTATGCATCATCTCAAGTATCGTGGGCGCACCGTGCTGGCAGAACCCCTGGGAGGGATGATGGCGGCCTACTGGACGCAACATCCCACGCCGACTGATGTAGTCGTACCTGTCCCTCTGCACGCGGCTCGCTTACGCCAGCGCGGGTACAATCAAGCGGCGTTGTTGGCGCGAGAGATGGCCCGTCAAGCCGGACTGGCGCTGGATGAGCGCACGTTGGTGCGACGCCGGGCGACGGCGTCCCAAGTCGACCTGACCGCCGAGCAGCGGAAGGAGAACGTGCGGGCCGCATTTCAGTGCGTCGGCCCAGCGCTGGCAGGTCAACGGGTATTGTTGATTGACGACGTGTGCACGACCGGCTCTACCTTGGATGCCTGTGCCGTGGCTCTGCAGGAGGGGGGGGCGAGCAGCGTTCATGCGCTGACATTGGCCCGGGCGCGCTGACAGCCCCTGTTCGGTATTCACGGGGATGGTTGGCCCGATATCACACTTGTTAAGGAGGTAGTTTATGGATGTCTCTATCTTTACCCGCAACATGGAAATGACCCCTCGATTGAACGATTATGTGGATCAGAAAGTGGAAAAGCTGGATCGTTATCTCCCTTCGATTGACGAGGCGCGGATGGATTTGTCGGTGGAGAACACGCGTAACGCGGCCCACAGCCAGGTCGCGCAGCTGACTGTCCGGGTACGGGGCACGATTTTGCGCGCCGAGGAACGTACCCAGGACATGTTTACCTCGATTGACGCAGTGTTGGACAAGATGTACCGTCAAATCGTGCGCTACAAGGGCAAGCGCCGGGACCGCCAGCAGACCGGGGTAGAGCTGCCCCCTCTGGAAGAACCGGTGACAGAGACAGCGGGCGAGATCGTGCGTGTCAAACGGTTCGACGTCCGACCTATGCCACCGGAAGAGGCCATCGAGCAGATGGAACTGCTGGGACACAGTTTTTACATCTTTTTGAACGTGGAGGATGACTCGATCAACGTCGTCTACAAGCGAGGTGCCGGCAACTATGGTTTGTTGCAGCCAGAGGTCTGACGGCAGTAGATAACTGAGCCTGTCACGGACTTGACCGTGACGTGTTCACAGGGAGGCTTGGTCAGTGCCAAGCCTCCTTGTGGAATCAGGGGGAGACCTGGATGACGGAAAAGACGACGCTGTTTCTCCTGGTCGGTGGGGGAGGACAAAGTGTGGTAGAGCGCACGATGAGAGATGCGCATCGGGCCGCGGCCCGCGACCTGCTGGAACGGTTGCTCGGCACGGGGTTGATCGAGCGAGCGGTTGTAGCCACCGATGACCCGGACTGGGGCGGGGCGTTGACCGGCCTGGCGGTGGACCTGGACGTTGATCCCCTGGATGAACCGTTTCACTTTGGGCAGCGGCTGGCCGGGCTGATCGAGCGGTATGGGGCGCGGCGGGTGTTGTGCAGTGGGGGGGGCTCGGCCCCGCTGGCAAGCCTTGAAGACTGGGGCCAGGTGTTATCCCGCCTGGCAGAGGCGGACCGGCTCGTGGTCACGAACAACTTGCACTCGTGCGACTGGGTCGGGTTTACCCCGGCCGCGGACATGATCCCGCACGTCGTTTCACAGACGAGTGACAATGGGATCGCCTGGGTGCTGGCAAATGAGGGCGGCTGGCCGTCCGAGAGTTTGCCCGTGTCGGCGGCGACGCGTTTCGACCTGGATACGCCGGCCGATCTGCTGATCGCACAGCAGCACCCGGCTATCGGCCCTCATTTGCGGACCTTTTTGGATGAACTGGGATGGGAAACGCCCGGGGTGGACGGAGTGTTGGCAGAGATGGCGCGGGAGGGCGGACGCCTGGCTTTGGCGGGCCGGGTGTCGTCGGCGGCCTGGATGGCGTTGGAACAGGCTACCCGGTGTTGGATTCGCGTCTTTGCCGAAGAGCGTGGCATGCGAGCCAGTGGACGGCAGGCGTGGGGAGAGGTGTGTTCCCTGTTGGCGGACTATATCGAGTTGGCCGGGCTTGAATCCTTCTTCGACCGGCTGGCCGATCTGGCGAACGGCGTGCTGTTCGATAATCGCGTCATTCTGGCTGCGCGCGGGTTGTGGCCCTCGGCGGCGGATCGTTTCAACTCGGACCTGTATCGCTGGGAGCAGGTGCAGGATCCCTTCCTGCGGCGGTTTACTCAGGCAGCCGCTGAGGCGCGGGTGCCGGTAGTGCTGGGAGGGCATGCGGTCGTGTCCGGTGGGTTGATGGCGCTGGTCGAGGCCTTTGAAGCGCGGGGGGAAGACTCATGCCGACTGTGTTGATGGTCTGTACCGGGAATCTGTGTCGCTCTCCAATGGCGGAGGGACTGCTGCGGGCGCGCCTCGCCCGAGACGAAGCACGGCGGGAGTGGCGCGTGGCATCGGCGGGAGTCTGGACGGTGGACGGACGCCCGGCCAGCGAGTATGCGATCCAAGAGATGGCAGAGCGGGAGATTGACCTGCGGGATCATCGCTCGCGCAACGTGACGGCCGAGATGATGGACCACGCTGACCTGGTGCTGGTGATGACGCGTCAGCACGGGGAGGCGCTGCGACATGCATTTCCCCAGCACGCTCACCAGGTCCATCGCCTCAGCGAGATGGTGGAGCAGGAGTACGACATCGAGGACCCGTATGGCGGAACCCGGTCGGAGTATGCGTACACTGCCGGTCAATTGGAGCGACTGATCGAGGATGGATATCAACGGATGGTCACGCTGGTCGAGGATGAGATGGGAAGGTAAGGGGCAGGCCGCTCTGGCGGTAACCCTGGCGCTGGCGGGATGGCTGCTGCTGCTCTCCCAACTGGGCGCTCTGCAGACGGTGGCGCAGGAGGGCGGCAACCCACGGCCGTTGACGACGGACGGTCGCTCCCGCGTCGCTGGGTGGTCGCCCGATGGCCGCGCGGTGCTGGTGCAGCGCTGGGGCCGGATCGTCCCCCACGGTGACGGCAAGGCGACCCACCAGGCGCTCAGCGAGCTGTGGATGGTGGACGTGCGAGGCGGGTCCTCCACCAGGCTCAGCCAGAACGCGGTCCGGCCCATCTATTCCACCGACGGGAGGCGGTTGGCCTACCTGGCGTATGGTGAGGATGGGCGCTGGGAAGCCCGTCTGCTGGACCTGGAGGACGGACGGGAGCAGGCGTGGGCCAGCGCTGATGGGTGGTCCTCCCTGGCGTGGATGGATGGGGAGCCATCCATCGCCCTGGACGGCCGGGCGTGGCTGCGGAAAACGGGCGTCGTCTCGCCCGCTGCGCCGGTCCTGGTGTGGGCCTGGTCCCCCGACGGAGGACAGCTCGCTTACGTCACCACGGCCGATGACCTTTCGCCGGCCCTGTGGGTGGTGGACGTGACGGGCCGCCGGTCTCCGGTGCTGTTGGCTGTGGGGCAGGCGGAGGTCTTTTCCGCTCCCAGTTGGTCGCCGGACGGGCGGCGGCTGGCCTTTTCCCGCACCCCCCTGGGAGCCGAGACCGCGTCGGCCAGCGATCTCTGGCTGGTGGACGCCGACGGCGGGAATCTGCACCCCCTGTTGGAGAACGAGCGCGAGGAAAGTCACCCCGTCTGGTCGCCCGATGGCCGCCGCCTGGCCTTTGAACGGGACGGCGACGTCTGGCTGCTCGATCTGACGCAGGCCCTGGACGATTCCGATCCGGTCAGCGCTGAGAAGGGAGGGGCGTCCTCTGCCGCGCGCCAGCAGACGCCGCCGCTCACCATCCGCATCATCCACCGGGCGGAGAACTATTACCGGGATGTGCCAGTCGGGCAGATCGACGTCCTGCCTTTCGAGGAATACGTCCGGCGGTGCGTGCCGGTCGAGGTGCCGGCCCTGTGGCCGATCGAGGCTCTCAAGGTTCAGGCGATGGCCGCCCGCACCTATGCCTGGTACTATACCATCGTGCACGCCGATGGGGACTGGGACGTCTCCGACTGGACCGACTACCAGGTCATGGGGCGGGAAGACCAGCGCCACCCGCGCAGCGACGCCGCGACAGACGAGACGACAGGGCAGTACATCGCCTACCAGGGGGAGGTGATCAAGGCGTTCTACAGCGCCAGGAACGGTTCCCCCACCCGCAGCGCGGCTGGCTATCCCTACATCCAGGCGGTGGATGATCCGGTCAGCTTTGGGGACGAACGGTGGGGCCACGGCTGGGGCATGTCCCAGTGGGGGGCCTATCGCTGGGCCGCCTGGCACGGCTGGGGCTACCAGCAGATTTTGGCCCATTACTATACCGGCGTGACCGTTGAACTGCCCGCCGGCGGCGCGCTGTCCCCCCTCGGCGGCGTGACGCGCCCCTGGTCCGACCATTTCGTCACCTCAGACCGGGTGTACATCGTCGCCAACGCCAGCGCCGGAGACGAGGAGGTGCGCGAGGTCGGGTTCTACGCCGTCACGGACGCCCTCACCCGCACCCGGATTGCCACCGACGGGGTAGCGAGCGACGGCTGGTCCGCCGTATGGGACGTCTCGGCTCTCAGCGATACGGCCTTCACCCGTGGGATCACCCTGTCCGTCGTGGTGACCACCGGGGTGGGCTCCGTCCAGGCGAGCACGCAGCCGGTGCAGATCGGGTTGGACCGCCGTCCTCCCACGATCACGGGGGCGAACATCGGGGATGGACACACCAACACCCTCACTGTCACCATCTCTGCCATCACCGGGACGGATCCCGGCCCCGGCAGCGGGGTCCAGGCTATGGCGTTCAGCAACGAGGGGTGGTCCTGGGAGGGGGAAGACCTGTCCCATCAGGTGGGATCGGGGCAGGTCATCACTGCCGCCGACGCGCTGAACGGCCAGGCCTGGTGTGGGATTTCCGGCACCCACAGCGCCGGGGTCTGGTATGGCCCGTACACCAAGGTGCTGCCGCCGGGATATGCTTACCGGGCCTACTTTCGCCTCAAGGTGGGCGAGGCGGATACCCCGGCCGAGGTCGCTCTGCTGGACGTGGTGGACGATGGCGGCGAGCGGCTGTTGGGGTTGCGCCGCCTGCGTGGGACCGATTTTCGCGCTGCGGATACGTATCAAGAGTTCGCGGTGGATCTGAATTACGCCGCTGCCGGGAGTGCCGGGCTCGAATTTCGCACCGCCTTCCGCGCGGCTGCCGATCTGTGCCTCGACCGGGTGCTGGTGGTCAGGTATCCGGTCCCTTTCGCCAAGGGGACCGAGTGGCGGCTCACGCCGGGTGAGGGGTACAAGGTGGTCACCATCAAGCTGATAGACGGTGCGGGGAACGTCTCGGCCGACCTGGAGCGCCCCGTCATCCTGGACGTCAGTCCGCCGGCCGGCTGGCACGGTTTCGCACCGGCCCAGTGGGATGGGGGGGAGCCGCCCACCTGCACGGTCCGCGTCTCGGATACCGGCGCCGGGCTGGACGTGGAGAGCGCCCGCTATCGCGTCTCGACCGACGGGGGGGCGTCGTGGGGCGGCTGGCTGACGGCCACCTGCACCGGCGTCGGCGGCAGCACCGAGGTACAGACGGTGACGGCCCGGGCAGTGGATTTTGGACTGCCCCGCACGCCGTCCAACCAGATCCAGTTCCAGATCGCCGATCGGGTCGGCTATACTGGCACGGCGACCTTTGGGGTGCGCGGCCCGGTGGAGATCGTCGGCCCGGCGACGGGCGTTCCCGGCCGGGCGTATTCGTTCACGACCAGCATCCACCTGCTCACGGGCACGGTGACGCTGCCCGTCACCTATACCTGGTGGGCCACCGATGGACCGTCTGCGACCCTCAGTGGCAGCGGTGAGACGGCGGCCTTTACCTGGACCACGCTCGGTCGCCAGGCGGTGGTCGTCACGGTGACGGAGGGGATGAGCGGTGGCGTCCGGACCGTGGGCGTCGCCGCGCACCGGATGTTCACCGCCCGGTCGGTCTATTTGCCGCTGGCACTGCGGAACTGGTCCGGGTCCAGTCCACCCGACACCGTCGCTGTCCGCTCATTCCGGTAGGAGACCAGGCCGGGGCGCTGGCCGGCGATGCGCTGCACGTGTCGCCGCTCCGTCACGTCGACGCTGACGCTGGCCTCGCCTCGGGCCGGTGAGTAGTAGGCCGCCAGTTCCGCCGCTCGGAGCAGCACCTCCTCCGGCACGTCCCGTCCCCCGCGCTTGAGGATCACGTGAGCGCCGGGCTGACCCCGCACGTGAAGCCACAGGTCGTCCGGCGCCGCCTGCCGAAAGGTGATCTGTTCGTTCTGGCGGGCGTTTCGTCCCACCAGGATGGCAAAGCCGTCAATCTCGAAGCGGCGCGGCCCCTCGGCTCGCACCTGCCCGCCGGCGGACCGGCGCGGCCTGGATGCCCAGCCGGCCTCGACCAGAGCCTCGCGCACGGCGTCGATTTCTGGGCGGGACTCGGCCAGGGCGAGGTCGGCCTGGAGCTGCTCGACGTAGGCCCGGTCGGTGGTCAGCTCGGCCGTGCGGGCGGTGATCTCCTCGCCCGAGCGGGCGGCCTTTTGGTAGCGCCGAAAATAGTCCTGGGCGTTTTCGACCGGGGTCAGCGCCGGGTTCAGCGGGATGGTGCGCGGCTGACCGGCATGGCCCGGCACGGTCACCTGGTGAGCGCCGCGCGTCACCCGGTTCTGGTAGGCCAGCAGCAGTTCCCCGCTTTGCCGCAGCTCGTTCACCGCCGCTTTGTCCACGCGCTGGGATTGGACCTGGTCCAGGGCGTGCTGGATGCGGGAGCGGGCGGCGTCTATCATCTCCTGCACGCGCTGACGAGCGGCGGCGTAAGGGTCCGCTGTCAATCGAGCCTCGAAATAGCGCCCCAGGGCCTCGTTGATGTCGCAGGTTGGTTCGACCCGCTCGAATTGGCGCGGGCGGTACGGGGCAAAGGCTATCACGTCTCCCCCGGTATCCAGCGCGATGTGGGGATGCCAGGCTGACCGGGCAAAGACGGGGGCGAAAAGGTCGGTCACTGCGGCGACGACAGCTGCTGGCGGCGCGGCACGGGCTGGGGCCTGAGGGTCTCCCGCGGCGCGGGCGGCGATCTCGCGGGCCAGCATCGGGCCGACGCCCAACAGGTTTTGAGTCAACAGCCGGTGGAGCGGTTCGTCGGGGGCGGTGGAGGCCTGGAGGGCGGCGAATTCGCCGGCCGTCATCTGGATGGGGGGCCGGCGGCCCGGTGGGATGGGTGGCGGCTGGTATGGATGGGCCGGCAGCGTCACCCGATAGCGGTTCACGTCCGGCCCGACCTGCTTGACGGCCTCCAGCACGTTTCCGTCCGGCCCGACCAGGATCAGGTTGCTGTACCGTCCGATCAACTCGGCCACCAGGCGGCAGGATCCGACGGGACCTTTGAAATGGAGGGTCAGGATGCGTTCCCACTCCGGCTGGGTCACGTCGACCAGGCGAGCGGAGCGCACCCATTTGCGGAGCAGGAGCAGCAGCGGGGTCTCGGTCTCCACGCCCCGGCGCACCTGGTGGGGCACGAGCAGCATGCGGGCCTGCTGCGGATGGGCCGAGATCAGCAGTCGGAACCGCCGACCGGCGTACAGTTCCAGTCCGACAGAGTGGCGGTCGGGCAGCACCACCCGCTGGACGCGGGCGCCGAGCAGCCCGTCGAGGCGGTCGCGCAGACAGGCCAGGGTCAGGTAATCTACGTCCATGGGAGATCAGATGAATCTTTCGGCCCGGAGAATGCCCGTGATGGCCTGCCGGGCATCCGCCAGGGCCTTGACCCGCCATCGTTCTTCCGAGGGGACGAACAGGTCCTCAAAGTCGCGGGCGACGTCCTCCCGCACGCGCTGGGTCTGCGCGCCGTGCCAGTAGAGTTGGTTTTCGGCGATCATGGTGCGCAGGCTGCGCAGGGTGGCGGGGAGGGAATCTCCCAGGGTGCCGAACTCAAAGCTGGTGGCGTATAGGTGTCGGTCTGGATATTCCTTCTGTATCAGCGTGTAGACAAAGTCGAGCATATCCCCCTGCATGCTGTAGAACTCGGACGGGTCGGCCTTGACTACCAGGGGATAGGCGAACCGGCGGGCCAGCTCTTCGGAAGGGGTCGGTTCCAGGGGCGAGTTGACCAGGCTCATCTGGTAGCGGGGACCGTATCCGGTGTGCATGTCCATGAGGAGGACGCGCGGGTACGCTTCGATGCGCTGCTGGTACAGATTGATCAACACCTGGGTCTCCTCTTGGAGCGCGGGGCCGCCATAGTAGATGCTCTGGGGGAAGCGGTACTGGCCCAACAGGGTGGCCCGACGGATCCTGCTCGGCCCCGTGAGGACCAAGTGGCGGGCCAGTTGGAGGAGGAAGCCGAGGTCGCGCCAGGGAGAACGGCGAACCGCTCCCTGGGGGTTGAGAAAGGCGTGCAGGCGGCCATAGTCGGGGTTGGCGACGGTGTCGTAGGGGGTGGGGGAGGCGATGAGAAAGTTGCGGTTCAGGTCGACGTTGGCGGCGTTGGTGCGGCGGCGGTGTTTCATACCCCACGGGTTGATGGCGTGGATGAGCAGCAGGCCGGTCGTCTGGGGGTCCAGGTGAGGGAGAAACTCGTCTATGAAGAGCTGCAGCACAGCGGATCCGACGTACCCCTCGATCCCATGCTCGCCGGTCGTCAGGATCAGGAGGCGGTCGCGGCTCCCTGTTGGGGTTTCGATCCAGTCTATGGTCAGGTCCTCATCCCCGCCGACGGGGTGGTGGTCTGGTTGGGCGTGGGGCCAGAACAGCCGCACCCGGTCAATCTGGCGGCGGAATCGGTCCCGCGAGGCCTCATAGGTGGGAGGTAACAGCGTCGAGTTGGTCATGGCGCTCAGAATGGTCCAAAGTTAATCGCGACCCCGATGCCCAGAAAGAGCACGGTGACGAGCAGGACCCAGGCCCACAGGCCGAGGGACCAGCGCAGCCACTTGGGGTAACTGACGGCCGTGAGCCCGAGGCAGATCAGCAGCACGGGGTTGGTTGGGTAGAGCATGTTGGAAAACCCATCTCCAAAGCAGTAGGCGGTCACTGTGACCTGGCGTGTCATGCCGACCAGATCGGCCAGCGGGATCAAGATGGGCATGATCAGAAAGGCCTTGGCGGAGCCCGAGCTGATAAAGAACTCGATCAGCAGGGCCAGGCCGTAGACGAGCAGGGCGGCGAGGAAGGGGTTGGCGCCGGAGAATGATTGGGCGGCGGCGTGCAGGATGGTGTCCATGATCCCACCCTGGGCGACGATGTACTTGACGCTGGCGGCCATCAGGATGAGGGGGATGCCGGGAGCGATGCCAGATACCCCTTCGACCATGGCCTTCCACACCTGGCGACCACCGGCTCCGGAGACCAGCCCGGCGCCCAGGCCGCCGATCAGGAACAGGAGGCCGACGATGGGCAGGGCGTACTCGGAGATGGCGGGGACGAAGGGCCCGGTCAAGAGCACCAGGAGGATCAGGGCGAAGAAGGCGAGGAACCAGGCCATTCCCCGGCTCATCCGCGGATCGGTCGCGGCGAGGTCGTTCAGAGGCAGGTCGTGGTACTTGGCCCGTTCGGCCTGGTCCTCCTCGAATACGGGGGAGGTCTCGGGGCGCCGCTCTACACGTCGAGCGTAGCGCAGGAGGAACACGGCCAGGACGGCGTAGATGGCGAGGAAAATCAAGACGCGCAGCCAGGCGCCGGAAAAGAGGGGCAGGCCGGCGATCTCTTGGGCCACGCCGATGGTAAAGGGGTTCATGATGGCGGCCGAGAATCCCATGTTGGTGGCCAGGATGCTCATTCCCAGGCCGACGATGGAATCCCAGCCCAGGAAATAGGACAGGGCGATCATGACCGGGACGAGGGGCACGACCTCTTCAAAGATGCCGAAAAAGGCTCCCATCAGCATAAAGAGCAGGGAAATGACCAACAGGAGCGGGTACTTGCGCTCTCCGAATGCCCGTACGACGCGGGCCAGGGCGGCCTTGAGGATGTCGCACGCATCCAGCACGGCGAAGGAACTGCCGACCATCAGCAAAAAGATGAGGATGACGATGATGGTCAGCCCGTCCGGTCCCCACAGGACCTCCACCGGGGCGGTGAACCAGCGCCAGATGGGATAGGTGGGCTGGTCCACGTAGCGGAACGAGGCGGGGTCAATCACTTCCCGGCCGGCCTGGGTGACGCGCGTATAGTTCCCGGCCGGGACGACGCGGGTGAGGATGCCGGCCGCCATCATCAGGACGAACAGGATGAGGAGGGATTGGACAAAGGCCTGGGCGCTGATGCGCGCTCCTGATGGTTGATTTTGTGGGGACATTTTACACCTCGTTGACAGTGGTCTGTGACGTGGTTTGGTGCTCGACGTCAAAGACGTGAGATTGGAGATTGGCGATCCACAGCTTGCCCTGGTGGGTGATGCGCAGATAGGCCAGCGCATCCTGGATGTAGAGATCGATCACGTCCCAACTGTTTGATCGCCAGAAGCTGAAGGTTGAACATGTGAGCTCCTCCTACACTGCGGAACGTGAGCCGAACGTATCCAGGTCAATCGGTGCTGGTTCGAGTTCCCAGGTCGGTCATAAAGTGGATGACTGTTTCGATCCCCTTGTGAAAATTGGGGAGGTGAAACTTTTCGTTGGGAGAGTGCAAGCGGTCGTCGGGCAGTCCAAAGCCCAGGAGAATAGTCTCGATGTCCAGGAATTTCTGAAACATAGCGACGACGGGAATGGATCCCCCCGCACGGACAAAGATGGGCGCCCGGCCAAATCCGGCGGTGTAGGCATGGAACGCGGCCTGCATGGCTGGACTATCCCGGTGGACGATGGCCCCGCTTCCGCCGTGCAGGTAGTGTACCTCGACGGTGACGGTGGGCGGCGCGATGCTGACCAGATATTCGCGGATCAGTTGAGCGATCTCGTCTTGTTGTTGGTCTGGCACCAGGCGCATGGATAGTTTGGCGTATGCTTTGCTGGGCAGCACCGTCTTGACTCCCGGTTGGATGTAGCCGCCCCACATGCCGTTGGCGTCCAAAGTGGGCCGGGCAGTGGTACGCTCGATGATGGTGTAGGCCGGGTCGCCCCAATCGGTGGGCGCGCCGGTCTCTTGGAGCCATTCCTCGCGCTGGAAGGGGATTTTGGCCAGTTCGGCTCGCTCTTCCGGGGACAGATCCCGCACAGTGTCATAAAAGCCGGGGATGGTGACGCGCCCGTTCTCGTCATGCAGTTGGGCGATCATCTGGCAGAGGGCGTTGATGGGGTTGTGAACGGCCCCGCCATAGATGCCCGAGTGCAGATCGTGGTCCGGCCCGGTTACCTCGACCTCGACGTAACACATCCCGCGCAGGGCGTACACGATGGATGGGGTGTCTGGGCCCAGGATGTGGGTATCGGAGACGACCGCCACGTCGGCGGTCAGGAGGGCGGAGTGTTCCTGGATGAACGGCGCCAGGTTGGGGCTGCCGCATTCCTCCTCCCCTTCAAAGAGGCACTTGACGTTGACCGGCAGCGAGCCGGACGTTTCCTTCAGCGCCTCCACGGCCTTGACGTGGATGTACAACTGGCCCTTGTCGTCCGCGGCTCCTCGAGCAACGATGTCGTTGCCCACGATGGTCGGCTCGAACGGCGGCGTATCCCACAGCTCCAGTGGGTCGGGGGGCTGCACGTCGTAGTGACCATAGATCAGGATGGTGGGCGCATCAGGGCCGGCGTCCAGCCACTCGGCATAGACTATGGGATGACCCTGGGTGGGCATCACCTCTGCGCGGGGGAAACCGGACAGCAGCAGCTTGTCTCGCAGCCAGGCCGCGGCGCGCTGGATATCCGGTTTGTGCTCCGGTTGGGTGCTGACGCTGGGGATGCTCAGAAATTCGATCAATTCGTCCAGAAATTTGTGCGAATTTGCCTGGGCGTATGCTAGAGCGTGCACTCGTCACCTCGTTTTCCTTCGTGTTTGCCTGTCTCCACGGCGTATTATACATCCTCTTGCCCATTCGTCCAACTGGCTCCCGCAGATGCCGTTGGGAGGGGCAGGATGGTCTCTTCGTTTGTCTCCACGACCTCGGCTTGCAGGGCTCCGCTGGACAGGTTTTGCAGGGCAGATCGAAAGGCCGGCAGGCGCTCGACGGGGAATTGGGCCGTCACCGTGACCTCGACGCCAAATTCCTCCTGCAGGATGACGCCGCGATGGGCCGGGACGAGCAGCCGCAGCCGCTCAAAGTAGGGGTACGGGGTGACGACGGTGACGGTGTGGGTGGGCATTCTGACGGCGTGGGGCAGGACGTCCAGCACCGCCCGCACCGCGTCGCCGTAGGCGCGGACCAGTCCGCCGCTGCCCAGCTTGGTGCCGCCGAAATAGCGGGTCACGACGACCGCCACGTCGCCCAGGCCGCTGCCGCGCAGCACGGCCAGCGCGGGTCGACCGGCCGTGCCCGCCGGCTCACCGTCGTCGGTGGAGTGGGCGACGACGGTGGCTCCGTGCCCGATCACGTAGGCGGAGACGTTGTGGGTGGCGTCGGCGAACTCGGCCTTGATGCGGGCGACAAAGGCCCTGGCCTCGTCCACGGAAAAGACCGGGGCGGCAGTGGCGATGAAGCGGGAGTTGACCACCTGGAGTTCGACGCGGGTCTGCCGGGCGGGAATGGGATACCGGGCCATCCCGCTCATCCCCCTCCCGGCCAGCCCAGCGAGATCCTGCCCCGCTCCGGCTCCACGTTCAGGATGGCGACGGCGATCACGTCCCCCACCCGCAGCCGCTCGCCGACGGGGATCTGGCTGCGGTGCAGCAGGCCGTCCTGTTTGACCCCCACGTCCACGAATGCGCCAAAGTCCACCACGTTGCGCACAGTCCCCTTCAACCGCATCCCCACCCGCAGGTCTTCCATCGTCAGCACGTCGCTGCGCAGGATGGGGGCGGGCAGGTCCTGGCGCGGGTCCCGTCCGGGGCGGACCAACTGCTCGAAAATATCGGTCAGGGTGGGCAGACCGACCTCCAGCTCGGCGGCCAGATTCTCCAGGGGGTGGGATGCGCGCAGGCGGGCCAGGGCCGGCGCCCGCTCGGCCGGGGTGGTGCGGACGGTCAGCCCGGCTCGCGCCAGCACCGCCTCGGCGACGGCATAGCTCTCTGGATGGATGGCGCTGCCGTCCAGCGGATTGTCGCCATCCCGGAGGCGCAGAAAGCCGGCCGCCTGCTCAAAGGTCTTGGCGCCCAGCCCTGGCACGGCCATCAGGGCCGTCCGGTGAGGGAAGGGCCCGTTCTCGTCCCGGTGGGCCACGATGCGCTGGGCGAGCCGAGGGCCGATGCCGGCGACGTGTTCCAGCAGCGCCGGGGAGGCGGTGTTGACGTCCACGCCGACGCTGTTGACGACGCTCTCGACGACGCCGGCCAGCGCCTCGGCCAACTGGGTCTGATTCACGTCGTGCTGGTACATCCCCACGCCGATGGACTGGGGTTCGATTTTGACCAGCTCGGCGAGGGGGTCCTGCACCCGCCGGGCGATAGAGACCGCGCCCCGCATGCTGACGTCCAGCTCGGGCAGCTCGGCCCGGGCCAGGGGGCTGGCGCTGTAGACGCTGGCCCCGGCCTCGTTGACGATCAGGTAGCGCAGGTCGGGCATGGGGGATTTGGGATGGGAAAAAGCGGTGCGGATCAGGTCGGCCACCAACTGCTCCGTCTCGCGGGAGGCGGTGCCGTTGCCGATGGCGACGAGGGTGACGCGATGCTGAACGATTAGCGTGGTGAGGGTCTTGGAGGCCGCCTCTTGCTGCTGTTGGGGAGCATGGGGGTAGATGGTGGCCGTGTCCAGCACCTTGCCGGTCGGGTCCACGATGGCGACTTTGCAGCCGGTGCGGTAGCCGGGATCGATGCCCAGCACGACGTGGCCCGTCAGCGGGGGCTGGTTGAGGAGGGCGCGCAGGTTGGCCGCGAAAATGGAGACGGCGTGATCGGCGGCCTGCTCTGTGAGGATGCGGCGCACGTCCCGCTCGATGGCTGGCAGCAAGAGCCGCTGGGCCGCGTCGTCGGAGGCCTCCACCAGTTGATCGGCCAGCGGCGACTCCCGGTTGGGCTGGAAATGGCGGTGGATCGCCGTCTGCCAGTCCCGGTCGGGCGTCTCGACGTGCACCCGTAGCTGGTTCTCGCTTTCCCCCCGGTTGATGGCGAGGATTTGGTGAGGGCGCAGCCGGTTGATGCGTTGCTCAAAGTCGTAATACAGCTCGTAGAGACCGCGCGTATCCTCGGCCTCCTCGATCTTGGCGACCTGGAGCACGCCCCATTCCAGGCTCTTTTCCCGGGTGGTGCGGCGGACCTCTGGATGATCGCTGATGGTCTCGGCGACGATGTCCCGCGCGCCGGCCAGCGCCTCCTCCACGGTAGGGACCGCCTCGCCGAGGAAGGGCACGGCCATTTCGGCGGCGGTCTGTCGCGTGATCGGCTGCTGCAGGATCAAGTCCGCCAGCCCCTGCAACCCCTTTTCGCGGGCGACGCTGGCCCGGGTGCGCCGCTTGGGTTTGTATGGCTGGTACAGGTCCTCCAGCTCGGTGCGGGTCCCGGCCGCCATCAACTGTTGATACAGTTCAGGGGTGAGCTGGCCCTGACTCTCGATGGTGGCGATGATGGTCTGGCGTCGTTCGTCCAGGCTGCGCAGCCTGGTCAGCAGGCCGCTCAGCTCGCGGATCTGCTCCTCGTCCAACCCGCCGGTGACTTCTTTGCGGTAGCGGGCGATAAAGGGGAGGGTGTTACCATCGTCGAGCAGTTCGATGGTGGCGGTCACTTGCTCAAGCTGCAGGCCCAGGTGGGCGGCGATGTGCTGGGCGTGGGATAGGGTGCTCTCTGGCATAGGCCTCTTTTCAGCGCTAGAGTACGAGGGTCACGCTCGCATCTCGATGGCGCGTCGGTAATTCTACCCTGTCTTGCCGGACTAGGCAAGCCGGTTGGAAGGCGATGCATCGTCGTAAAATTGTCGCACAACGCCAATAGCATGGTAATGAAAAATGTGATATACTGGGATTGTGCTGATGGATGTTGGCAGGAATTTGTCGGATCAGCGGTCACTTTTGTTAAGCGATTGGAAGGTGAACGGGTTACAATAGCATAAAGGGGCAGGGGGTGGCGATTGGCCCATATCACGCAGGCCGATTAGTGGGAGGTGCATGATGATGTACATGCGGGTGCCATTTCGATGGGGCATCTTGATTGTGGCGTGGGTGAGTGCCGTGCTCCTGCTGTTTCTGGGAGGAGCGTGGGCGGGCGATCTTGGCGCAGCGTCCTTCGATTCGCCGGATTGGTACGCCAGCGACGACGTGGGGGGAGGCAACACCATCGCGCCCTCGTCCACCAGCAGCGCAAGTTTCGACGCCTCGTACAAGACGGGGCCGTCCGTCGCGTTCACCGATGACGTCATCACCTACACCATCGTCGCGATCAACAGCGGCGATCCGGTGACGGACGTGGTGTTGCTCGATCCGGTGCCGTATGCCAGCGTGTACGTTCCTGCAAGCTGCGTCTATTGGCAAGGGGTGGGGGGCGCCCAGCCGTGTGGTCCACCGCCGACGCTGTGGCAGACGGATTTTGCAGCCGGTGAGGGCGTGACGACCACCTTTTCCGTTCGGGTGACGGCCGGCTCGATGGGATGGCCCCTGGTCAACTGCGCCACGCTGCAATGGGACGGGAATCAGGAGCGGATGTGCGTCTCCACGACCGTGAACCCGACTCTCTCTTTGCTGTATCTCCCCCTGGTGGTGCGGAACTATTCAGCGTCCGTGCCGCCGAATCCCACCCCGACGCCAACATCCTCAGTCCCCTACATGACCCTGGTGGCGGATCCGACCACGCTGCCGGTGGGCGATACCTCGACTCTGACCGCCACGCTGTTTGCCGGGGATGGCACGCCGAGTTCGGGGGTACCGGTCACCTTCTCCACCACCGACCCGCTGGGCAGCGGGGCGCTGACGCCTCTCGGATCGGCCACCGACAGCAACGGCCAGGTCCGGGCCACGCTCCGCTCGACAGTGGTCGGCGTCGTGCAGGTGTTAGCCAGGACAGACAGCGGCATCTCGGCCGTCGTGAACGTCGAGTTCGTCGCCAGCGGCGTGTGCGCGCCGCACCTGGTGGCCGAGATACCCACCGGGCCGCAGTCGTATGGGGTGGACCTGGATATGGTGGGGCGGCGAGGTTTCGTCGCGCACGCCAACGGGATCACCATAATAGACCTGGACAGCTTGAGCGTCATCACCGATGTGCAGATGTCCGCCTCGGCCTACCAAGTGGCCTACGATCCCGACCGGGATCGCATCTGGGTCACGCACCGGGACGCGGACCGGTTGGTGGTGCTGGACGGCGCGACGTATGCCCAGATCGCCAGCCCGCCGATGGGCGGCGGGCCGAGGAGCATCGCCTACAATCCCACCAACGCCCGGGTCTATGTCACGACCGGTTACGAGGGTGGGACGGTGAACGTCTACCGGGCCGACAGTATGGTCTACGATCGTACCCTGACCAACGTGGACGATCCGGCTCACATCGCCGTCAATCCGGTCACCAACGAGATTTACATCGTCAATCACGCCAACAATGCCAAGATCACGGATTGACGGCGACACGCACGCCACACAGCGCATCTCTGCCCAACTGCTCGATGCCTACGGCGTGACGGTGGACACCACCCGCAACCTGATCTATGCGACGAGCATCTATGAGGGCCGCCTGGCCATCATTGACGGGGCTACCCACACGCTGTTGGGCAAGCTCGACCTGTGGCGTGGCGATGGACGCAAGGTGCCGCTGCGAGTGATCGCTGTCAATCCGAACGTGGGAACGGAGGGCCATCTGCTGCTCGTCACGTCCAGCGAGGACGGCGGTGAGGATCAGGTGCTGTTGATCCCCAATGGCTGGCCGGACGCGAGCTTGGCCGTGACGCCTCTCCCCGCTGCGCCGGAACATGTGCTCCCGGCCAATGCCTGCGTCAATCTGGCGGTCTGTCTCATAGGAGTGGTGCTGCTACTGGCCGGATTGAGGTTGATGCGGCGGCGCTAAAGCGCTCACGACGAACCATGCTCCCCCCGCGTTCAGGGCGGCCCCTAGTCCGTCGGGAAAAGCCACCATTTAGCTATGTGAACTCGGCCTATATGATATTTAACTATTGACAAATTACATATAGTGTGTTATACTATAGTCGTTTCAAGAGACGCGAGTATTTTTGTGAGAGGTCAGGTGAGATGCGAGGAGGAGGCCAGGGAAGGAGAAGGCGTGGTCGTCGGGCCGCCGGGATGCGGGAATCGGCGCTGCTCTTGCTCCTGCACCGAGAACCGGCTCACGGGTACACGTTGTTAGAGCAGTTGACCGAGTTCGGGTTGGGAGAGATTGACCCCAGCGCCGTCTACCGGGCATTGCGCGATATGGAGGCTCGGGACTGGGTCGCTTCGACGTGGGATGAGGAACAGACCCAGGGGCCGCCGCGCCGTGTCTACTGCATCACGGCTCTGGGGAATCAGGTTTTGGCTGCGTGGATTCGAGAGTTGGATGAAACTCGCCGGTTGCTTGACCGGTTGGTGAGGGCGTACCAACGTCACATGGAGGAGGGAGAAGGTGAACATCATTAGATATAGGGAGAGAACATGATAAGCAAAGCTCAAGTCTTACAAGCCCTGGAGGGGGTCAACGACCCTGAACTGGAAAAAAGTCTGGTCGAATTGGGGATGGTGCACGACGTGGAGGTGGAGGGCGGCGAGGTCCGTTTGACGCTGGCGCTGACCACGATGGCCTGTCCGCTCAAGGATCGCATCCTGGATGAGGCGCGCGGTGCGTTGTTGGCATTGGAGGGGGTCGAAGACGCGCACATCGGACTGCGCGAGATGACGCTGGAGGAAAAGAAGCGTATCTGGCCTCAGCAAGGACAAAAGCAGGAGCCTGGGGTAGCGGCGCATCTGAACCACATTGGGCGCGTAGTGGCGGTGATGAGCGGCAAGGGAGGTGTGGGCAAATCATCGGTAGCGGCGATGCTGGCGGTAGCACTGCAGCGGCAGGGGAAGCGGATAGGGGTGCTCGATGCTGACATCACCGGGCCAAGCATCCCCAAGATGTTTGGCCTCGATGGAGCGCCGCCTATGGGCCCGGTGGGTATTCTGCCCGCCGAGACCGAGACCGGCATCCGGGTGATGTCCATCAACTTGCTCCTGCCCAGTGAGGACGACGCCGTCATCTGGCGTGGGCCGCTGGTGGGGGGAGCGATCAAACAGTTCTGGGGAGACGTGGTCTGGGGTGACCTGGACATGCTGGTGGTGGATCTGCCGCCGGGCACGTCGGATGCCTCGCTGACGGTGATGCAGTCCATTCCGCTCAATGGGATGGTGCTGGTGACCTCGCCGCAGGACCTGGCTGGGATGGTGGTGCGCAAAGCGGCTAAAATGGCCTGGCAGATGAAAGTGCCCATCATCGGGCTGGTCGAGAATATGAGTTACACCACCTGCCCCCAGTGCGGAGAGCGAATCGAGATTTTCGGTCCCAGCCAGGCTATGCGCACGGCGAATCAATTGGGCGTGCCGCTGTTGGGACAACTGCCCTTGGACCCTGAACTGGCCCGCCGCTGCGATGCCGGCGAGATCGCACGGTACGCCATGGACGAGTTTGAATCTGTCGCGGTCAAGATCACGGAGCGGGTCTCTGTGCGTCCGAGCACGCCGATATTCTGAGATGAAGACCTACCTGGATTGTTATCCCTGTTTCCTGCGCCAGGCGCTGGATGCGGCGCGATTGGCCGGAGCCGACCAAAATCAGCAGAAGGAGGTGCTCGGCCGGGTGCTCGCTCTGCTCCAAGGCGTGGATTCGTCCAGTTTGCCGCCGGAAATTGGCGATCAGGTGCACCGCATCGTGCGGCAGGAGGTGGGTGATGGTGATCCGTACCGGGCGATGAAGCAGGCCAGCACCCGGCGAGCGTTGGAACTGTATCCCCGGATGAGGACGCTGCTGGAAGAGGCGGACGATCCGCTGGACGTGGCGGTGCGGCTGAGCATCGCCGGCAACATCATGGATGCCGCTTTCGACCGGGAGTATGATCTGTGGGAGACGGTGGAGCGGGTGCTGGCTCAATCCTTTGCCGTTGACGATGGGGCTGCGTTCCGCGAGGCCCTCTCTCGAGTTGACCGCGTGCTCTACCTGGGCGACAATACGGGGGAGACAGTCTTTGATCGGGTGCTGATCGAGACATTGGATGTACCGGTCACCTATGCGGTCAAGGGCGGCCCCACGTTGAACGATGCGACACGGGAAGACGCGCAGGTGGCCGGGCTGGATCGGGTGGCAGAGATCGTTGACACCGGTGTGGATGCTCCGGGCACGATCTTGCACAGCGTTCAGGGACGCGCTTGCTCGGCCGAGTTCCGGCGGCTCTACGACGAGGCCGAGTTGGTCATTGCCAAGGGGCAGGCCAACTATGAAACGCTGAGTACGGAGGGCGCCAAGGTTTTCTTTCTGCTGCAAGTCAAGTGCCCGGTCATCGCCCGCGACGCGGGTGTACCGGTGGGGAGCATTCTGCTCAAGCAGGGAGGGATGTAGGTGCAGGTGTGTAGATCAAGTTGATAGGGAATGATGACATAAATTGCGGGAAAGGAGGTGAGACGAGATGCCAGCAGGAGATGGAACTGGACCGAGGGGTATGGGACCGATGACCGGACGTGGAGCCGGCTATTGCGCCGGGTACGGCGGCCCGGGTTATGCAAACCCGATGCCCGGTCGTGGCTTTGGCATGGGCTGGGGCCGGGGCGGCGGTCGTGGGTGGCGGCATCAGTATTACGCCACTGGTATGCCTCGTTGGTCACGCTTCGCGTACGCGCCGCCGGCTGGGCCGTATGGCCCGTATGCCGCGCCGCCGACCCCGGAGCAAGAGTCCGGGTTTCTCGAGGAGCAGGCTAGGTGGTTGAAGGATCAACTGGACGCCATCAGCCAGCGCATTGCGGAACTCGAACGGCAAGAGTAGCGAAGGACGTGCATCGGGGCGGGTGACAGCACCACAGGCTTGGCCACCCGCCCCGGTGACCGAACCGTGTAGGGCTGTGTGACAATCCCGAAGGAGTTGTCCGGTGCCCCGCCCGGTCGGCTCGTATGATTATACCTTTCATCAGGAGGAACGCAAATTTCAGGAGACGGGAGGATGAGTGGACACGTGGCGTGGATAGATGCAGCTCGTTGTACGGGCTGTGGTGGGTGTGTAGAGGTCTGCCCCGCCGGGGCTGTTGTTCTGACGGGGGGGCGAGCCAGCATCGTCGAGAGGGCATGTACCGGGTGTGGAATCTGCGTGGATACTTGCCCCCAGGGCGCTATCCAGTTGGTAGTTCAGGGGGAGCTTGTCCCTGCCCCGGTGCGACCGGTTCCCGCCGTCCGGCAGCCCGTTTCCTTGACAGAGACCGCCGGCGCGGCCGTCGTAGCCGCCGGTGTGGGGCTTTTGGCAAGAGCAGCCGGGACATTGGTCCAGGCGATGGGCCGCTGGCTGACGCAGCGTTCTGCGAATAGAATGCCCACCGTATCCCGGGCTGGATCTGTGTCATCATCTGAAGGCAGGGCCAGGGCAGGCCGGGGCCGTAGAGCGCGCCAGCGCCGACGGGGGAGATGAGAGGAGTGGCGGATGACCAGTGTTGACGTGAGGGCTGGAGGAAAGAAATGAGAGGAATGGTGCAGCACGTGGATGGCCTGCGCTTTTTGGCGACCGTGGAGGGGCATTCCGTGGTTGTGGATGCCACGCTGGCGGATGGGGGAGGGGGCACCGCGTTGAGCGCGCCGCAGTTGTTCGCGGCAGCCCTGGGCGCGTGTATGCTCGAGTTTGTGGTCAATTCCTGCCGGCTGCGGGAAATCTCGTTCGAGCGGTTGAGCCTGGAATTGACCTTTGAGGAGTTGGAGCTTCCGCGGCGCGTCGGTGCGCTCAAGGCGACCATCCACATTGAACCGGAACCAGCCGACGACGTCAAGCGCCGGCTGATCGGTGTGGCGAGGCACGCCACCCTGGTCAACACGTTGACCCGTCCGCCAGAGGTGGACATCCAATTTGCAGCGGGATGAGGAGTTGGCGATGCCAATCTACGAGTACCGGTGTCTCAGTTGTGACGCGACGTTTGAAGTGCTGGTGCGGGGCAGCGATGGTATCACGTGTCCGCACTGCGGCAGTGCGTCGTTGGACAAGTTGATCTCGGCTCCTTTTGTATCGAGCGGGCAGACGGTCCGCCAGGCCGGACATACCTGCTGTGGTCGAGAGGAGCGGTGTGAAGCGCCGCCTTGCTCCGAGGGGAGCACGTGTCGGCATGTATGATGGGAGGAGGTGAGTGAGATGGGTCGAGGTCGTGGAAGCGGAGGCGGACGCGGAGGTGGACGCGGAGGCGGGCGTGGTGATGGGAGTGGACCGGGTCGCATGGGTGGTCCCCAGGCCGCCGGGCCAGGAGGGGAGTGTGTCTGCCCCAGTTGTGGGTATCGAGAGCCGCACGCTGTTGGACTGCCGTGTTATCAGAAAAAGTGTCCCCAGTGCGGCGCAGAGATGGTCCGGTCTCAGCAATTCCCGTTTTAGCATCGCCGTCACACATTTGACGTTCGTAGTGGCGACTTTCGCTTCTATTGCGCAAACAGCGACTAAAGTCGCTACTACGAACTCCATAACGGGAATTGCTGCTCCGGTCTTGAGGGGTGAGAGAATGATTGTGACAGTAGCGAGCGGCAAGGGAGGGACGGGCAAGACCACCGTTGCCGTCAGTATGGCGCTGAGTATAGCGGCCGATCAGGATATGACACCGCTGCTTCTGGACTGTGACGTTGAGGAGCCGAACAGCGCGCTTTTTCTGGGACAGTTGGTGCCGCCTTCTGCTGCCTGGGAACGCCGGCAGGTAGGGCAGATGATCCCAGAGGTGGATCTGGACAAGTGCATCTATTGCAAACGGTGTGCCGAGGTGTGCCAGTATAACGCTATCGCTGTAGTTGGGGAACGGGTGTTGATCTTTCCAGAGCTGTGCCACGGGTGTGGGAGCTGCACCCTCAACTGTCCCACGGAGGCGGTCCACGAGGTCTTGAACGTGACGGGCGTCATCGAGCGGGTCATCGGCGGGCCGTTCGATTTCGCCCAGGGGCGGATGAACGTGGGGGAACCGATGGCCGTGCCTATCATCCGCCAGTTGAAACAATGGGTCATCCCGCCGGCCGGTTCAGACAGAGGCCATCCCATCATCCTGGATGCGCCGCCGGGCACTGCCTGTCCCGTGGTCGAGAGTATGAGCGGGGCGGACTTTGTGTTGATGGTCACCGAACCGACGCCCTTTGGCCTGCACGATCTGCGCATGGCGGTGGAGGTGGCCCGAGACGAACTGGGCTTGCCCGTCGGCGTGGTGGTCAACCGGGATGGGGTGGGGGATCAGGGGGTGGACGCATACTGCGCCGCAGAGAATATTCCCATTCTGATGCGCATCCCCCTCGACCGGCGTATCGCCGAGGCGTATTCAGAGGGGCAACCGTTGGTGGAGGCCCTGCCAGAGTATCGGCAGCGTTTTGTCGAGCTGTGGCGGCGGATCGTCGAATGTGAGGCGCAAGGTTGATGGGGGCCATGACCGAACGGGACAAGGAGGCAGGGGTGAAGCAACTGGTCATTCTCAGCGGCAAGGGGGGCACCGGCAAGACGACCGTCGCAGCGGCGCTGGCCCACCTGGCATCCCAGGAACTGGCCGTCGTGCTGGTGGATGCCGACGTTGACGCGGCCAACCTGGAGTTGGTGCTCGATCCTAACAAGGAGGAATCGCAGGATTTCATAAGCGGTCAGGTGGCGGTGATCGCCCCGGAGCGGTGTATCCAGTGCGGACGGTGCGCCGAGGTATGCCGCTTCGATGCGGTGATAGCAGGGGAGGAGGTGTACCGGGTGGACTCCCTGGCCTGTGAGGGGTGCGCCTCCTGCTTCTACCAGTGCCCCGAAGACGCGATCAGCATGGAAGAGCAGCATGCCGGGCGGTGGTTCCGTTCGGGCACTCGCTTTGGGCCGCTCTTCCACGCCCATCTCTTTGCCGGGCAGGAGAACTCGGGCAAGCTGGTCACGCTGGTCAAGCAGCAGGGGCGCTTGAGGGGGGTGGATACCGGAGCGGAACTGCTGCTGGTGGACGGACCGCCGGGCATCGGCTGTCCGGTCATCTCGGCCAGTGCGGGCGCGGACGTGGCGCTGCACGTGGTCGAGCCGACCGTCTCCGGTATCCATGACCTGGAGCGCATCATAGGGACCACCGATCACTTTGGCGTGCCGTCGCTGGTGGCGATCAACAAGGCGGACCTGAATCCGGCTCGGAGCGACGAGATCGTCGCTTTTTGTGCGGAGCAGGGTGTTCAAGTTGTGGGGCGAATACCCTACGATAATATCGTGACGGAGGCGATGGTGCAGGGGCAGCCGGTGACGGCATACACGGATGCGCCAGTGGTCGAGGCGCTGCGGGGCGTGTGGTTGCGAGTCAAGCAGCAGCTTTCCATCGAGAGTGCGCCGGGGGAGAGAGGATGGGTGTGATGGATCGAGACGTAGTACGAGAGGCTATTCTTGCGCGTCTATCCGCCGTCATTGATCCCGGAATGGGAGTGGACGTGGTCCGGATGCGGCTGATCGAGGGATTGATGGTGGATGGGGAAGGGGTGGCACATTACAAATTCTGCCCATCTTCTCCGCTATGTCCCATGGCGGTGCAACTGGCCCTTTCCATCCACGAGGCGGTAGCCAGCGTAGATGGGGTAACGGGACAGGACATTGAGGTGGTGGGATACATTCGGTCGGTGGAGCTGAACGCCATGCTGGCAGATCTACCTCATCCGCCTGGCCCGGTTGAACCTTGATGTGAGCAGTGGCCGTGGATTTGAGAAGCGCGTTATGAACGTTGAACGCTGGGGCTGGTATTCGGTCGCCGTTAACCTCGTGCTGATAGCCATCAACGCGGGTATCGCCGCTGCCTCCGGCAGTCTGGCGGTGGAGGCGGAGATGGTGCACAACCTGGTCGATCTGCTGACGGCGATCGGGGTGTTGGTCGGGCTGAAACTCGCGACACGCAAGTCAACAGATTTCCCGTATGGCCTCTACAAGCTGGAAAACGTGGTCACGGTCGTGCTGGCGGGGATGGTCTTTTTCACTGCGTACGAGATCGGGCGTGATGCGTTGTTTGCGCCGGCGCGTCAGGCCACGGTGGACCTCTGGATGCTGGGTGGCGTGGTGGTGGCGGCGGTCATCCCGCTGGTCTTTAGCCATTTCGAGCTGCGGGCCGGGCGCGCGGCCAACTCGCCGGCCCTCATTGCCGACGCTCGAGAGTACCGCGTCCATGTCTTTACCACCGGGATTGTCTTTGCTGCGCTGCTGGCCCAGTGGCTTGATTTTCCGCTGGACCGGGTCGCGGCGTTGGTCATCGTGGTCGCCATCGCCAAGACGGGATGGGACCTCCTGACGGATGGCATGCGGGTGCTGTTGGATGCCTCGTTGGATGCCGAGACGTTGCTGCAGATTCGCGAGGTGATCCTCGCCGAGCCGGCGGTGTCCGAGTTAAAGTGGGTCATCGGGCGGAGCGCTGGTCGCTTTCGCTTCGTAGAGACTGAGATGACCCTGCGCGTCCACGACTTGGAAAAGGCGGAGGCGGTCACGCAGCGGATCGAGGCACAGATTCGCCGGGCCGTGCCGCACATCGAGCGGGTGCTGATCCACGCCGAGCCGATGGAGCGGACGCATCTGCGCTACGCCATCCCGTTGGCCGACGCCGCCGGAACGGTCAGCGAGCACCTGGGCGAGGCCCCGTACTTTGCCCTGCTCCGGGTGCAGGCGGCCGATGGGCGGATCGAGGAGCAGCAGGTGATCGCCAATCCCCATCGGGGCGAGGAGAAAGCCAAGGGCATCCGGGTGGCCGAGTGGTTGACGGCCCACAAGGCGGACGTGGTGCTGGTGAGGGAGAGCCTGCGCGGCAAAGGGCCGGTCTATGTCTTTGGCGACGCCGGAGTCGAGGTGCGAGAGGTCGAGGCGGCGACTTTGTCGGAGGTGGTGGCCCGCTTATGATCCGCCAACTCGAGGACGGGCGCGTTGCGACCGCGCCGCGCCCCACATCTGCTGGATCAGCAGCCCCGTCCGCCAGAAGGCGACGGCCGCCATGCCGTGGGCCAGCACCGCAAAGAGGGGCGGCGTCTGGCGGGTGTAGTAGGTCCAACAGAGGCGGGTCGTGCCCCACAGCTCGAGAAAGTAGCCCAGGCCCGCCCCGGCGGCAAAGGTCAGCACCGCCAGCCGATAGTCGGTCGGAGACACGCTCAGCAGCGCGCACAGGAGCAGGGCCATGAGCGTGAGGGATTTGTCCAGCGTCGGGCGGACGAAAGCCAGCAGCAGCGCGTAAAAGGCGGGAAAGAGCAGCCAGTACAGGATGGGGAACGCGGCCGGCGAAAGGGCGTGTTTCCAGCGGCGGGTCAATCTCCCCAGCAGGCGGGTCAGCCGCTCGATGGATAGGCTGGCGATCGGCCAGGCCGGAATGATCCACAGGGGCGGACGCTCGCGGGTGTAATAGGTCCACAGTTCTGTCTGGGTGCCCCAGCCCTCGATCACCAATCCCCCGACCAGCCCGACGAACACGATCAGGACATCGGCCTTCAGGTCGGCGCCGGCCATGATCAGGAGCGACATCACGGCGAAATCGAAAAGCAGCAGCCAGTCCACCTGCTGCCACGGGGGGCGGCTCCAGTCCACACAGGCCAGGGCATCTCGAGCCAGTGGCCACCAGACCACGCCGATGACGAACAGCGTGGCGACAAAGCCGCTCATCAGGACATAGCTCGAATGGGTCCAGCCCAGGGCGGTCGCCAGGCGGCGCCAATGGGTGGAAAGTAGGTTTTTCCCCTTTTTCCCAGAGAGGGAGTGTGAAGCTGTTTCGCTCGTCAAGTTCTGTCTGGCTTGACCTTGGCGCCGCAGCTCCGGCAGAAACGTGCGCCCTCTCGAATCGGCGTGCCGCAGTGGGGGCAAAGAGGGGGCTGCCGAGGAGCCTCGGCCGATGGCAGGGAGCGCCCACACTCGGGGCAGAAGCGCGCGTCGGCCCGCAGCGACGCGCCGCAGGTCGGGCAGAGCGTGGATTGGGCCGGCATGACGTCCGGCGCGGCGGGGGGAGGCTGAGAGATCGGCGCGGGTGGCGTAGGCGGAGCAGAGGGCGCGGGTCGAGGTCTGGCCGGCGGCGCTGGCGGCTCCTGCCGGCCGCGCCGGCGCAGCACCACCAGGCCGACGCCGCCGGCGAGCAACAGGCCGGCGCCGGTGCAGCACAGCCCTCCGGCGACCAGTCCCAACCCGGTGATAGCCAGCAGGCCAGCGCCAGCCCCGGTTCCCGTGATGGGCGGCGGCGTTGGCGTGGTGTAGATGACCGGGGTGGGCGTGGGCAGTGGAGGCGGCGTCGCGGTGGGGCCGGGCTCTGGCTGAGGCAGCGGCGTGACGGTGGGGCGAGGAAGGGGAACGCTCGCCGGCGGCGCTGGAAGCTGCAAGCGGCCATATCCGTAGCCGGTATCCGGGCCAACCTCGCCCAAGTCTATGGTGTTGGCGAGCATAAAGTCCGTCACCTCCTGGCGGGTGAACTCGGGATAGGCCTGCCAGACCAGGGCGGCGGTCCCGGCGACGTGGGGACAGGAGGCGGACGTGCCGTGGAAATCCTCCATGCCGTAGGTGGCCCCGGAGACGCCCGTGGGAGCAGAGATCTCGGGTTTGAGCCGTCCGTCGGTGGTCGGACCTTGGGAGCTGTAATCGGCCAGAGAGTCGTTGTCCCAGTTGGCGGCCCCCACCGTCAGCGATCCCACGGCGTCGCCGGGTGGGCAGACGCTGTAGGCCGGTGTCGGGTAGGCGACCTTGGCTCCGTTGACGAAAATATCCAACACTACCGGCTCGTCCGTCTCGTAAGCCGTGACGACGGCGTAGACGGTGGCGCCGTTGGTGGCGTACGAGATCCACTCGACCGGTTCGTGCCCCCATTCACCTGACTGGGGAGCCTGGGAGGAGGCCAGTTCGTTTCCATCATAATCGTAGAGGAATAACTCGTAATCCTGGCTGGCCTGCTCCCAGTCATCCTCCCACATGAGGACCACTTTTACGTGGCCGTTGTTGTAGAGGGCCAATCTCTCCTCGCCGGGCCTGAATTCGTGGATGCCGTCGCCGTCCTCGTCGGTAAAAACATCTCGATAGTGGGAGAGAGCCTCGTTGCCAGAAGAGTTGACCCACAGAATGCCCTGGGCCGCCAGGCTGTCCACCAGTTGGGCGTCCCACTCGCTGCCGTCGCGCGGGCCGATCAGCCCGCTGGCGGAGTGGGAGACGATGTCCACGCCCTGGTCCAGCATCCAGTCCACCGCCTCGCCCATCGCGGCATCGCTGCCGTCGTACCAGGCAAAGAGGAGCGCGGCGTCGGGCGCGACCTCGTGGATGATCTCGGCGCAGGCGGTGCCGTGGACTTCGTCGTCGTCGTACCAACCGAAGGTGGCGAGGGGCACGTCGTCTGGCAGCTCCTCTCCCAGCAGCGCCTCGTGACCGGCGAATCCCAGGTCGAGGACGCCGATGCGCAGCCCGGCGCCGGTAAAGCCGGCCTGGTGCCACGCGTCTGCACCGATGACGCCTACGCCCTCCCCAGGGATGAGGCTGCCGTCCCTTGTGCGCTGTGCCGGCAGTTCCACGCTGATGACGTGTTCCAGCTCGGTAAGTTGGTCAAAGACTTTTCCCGGTTCTTCGCTCTCCAAATGGGCCTCGATCAGGGCCAGCGGCACGGCGACATTGATCCGGTCACGATAAGCGCTGACGACGGTGATGCCGGCCGCTTCCAGTTGGGGTACCAGTTTCGTGTTATCCTCGGTGTCGAGGACCAGGGTGATGGCGACATCTCCATCTGGTGTGAGCATGCCGCGTTCCTGGGCCAGTTGACGCGCCGCCTCGTCTCCCCCCCTCTGGTAGGCCACCAGGAACTCTTTGTAGACCGAGTCCAGTTCCGGGTTGGCGAGGATGGAGCGCAGCTGGGGATACTGCTCGGCCAGATCGGTCAGGGATTGAGGCGGCGTGATCTCGGGCGGCGGGGCGGCCCTGTCTCGCCAGTGGAGGAAAAAGGTGATGACGGCGGCGACGATCAGCACCGCTCCTAGAGCAAACACGATGGTCACAGTTTTGCGATTGATCAGCAGCAGCAGGTTTCTTCTCGAGATCATTCGGTCAGTTTCTCCACAGATTTACTGGATCACCGATACTTTTACCACGTTCTCCGACGCGACCGGTTTGACGGCTGGCGGGTCCTCGCGGGTGGTCGCCGTCACCGTGGCATAGAGCTGGACGGCGCCGCTCTGCACGGCTTCCAACAGGAAGGTGGTGGCGTCATCCTGACCAGGGGATAGGTCCACCTCGTGGCCCGCTGACGCGCCGGTGGGCGCGCCGAAGGCCGGCTCCCATCCCAGGAGCTGATAGTGCAGGTTACCAAAGGTCACTGGCCCGGTGTTGCTGATGACGACGGTGACGGTGAGCAGGTCCCCGATCTCTACCTCGGCGGCCGAGGTGGTGAGGGTGACGTGGGCCTGGAAGGACGGGTCCGGCGAGGTTTCGGGAGGGAGCGTCGCGCTCGGCTGGGGGGCGGGGGTGTCTATGGGAGATGGAGTAGCAGTGGGCATTGCAGTGGATGTGGGGGTTGCCGTGGGATCGCTCCGGTCGCCCAACAACCGGATTCCCAGGATCGCAATGACCGCAACGAGGATGATGGCGCAGAGCAGAATGATCCCTCTCAGCACCCATTTTCCCCGGCGCGGCGCGGCAGGACGAGGGGCAGATGGGGGCGGAG
>Ga0209614_1000450_pt1 | contig 36435 bp, 29 predicted proteins | sample BlaSprsedimmetaG_FD_185484 | JGI IMG/M metagenome (GOLD analysis project Ga0209614, IMG submission 185484) | Hot spring sediment bacterial and archeal communities from California, USA to study Microbial Dark Matter (Phase II) - Blank Spring... ...
GTCGGGACGTCTTGCCGGGTTGGCGGCGGCCGGGCGGGGGAGGACGGCGACCTGTAGTTCTTGCGCGGGGACGAGGTGGCGGTAGAAGAAGGCCTGCATCATGTCCTCGGCGGGGACGGCGGTCCTTGTTATCGTGCGGCCCTGAATATCGGCGCGGCCTTCGACTCGCAGCGTCAAGGACTCCACGGGCCGCCCGGCAGGGGCCCGCAGCGTGAGCTTGACCATCTCCTGGTTGCCGGGGATGCGGGTGGGGCTCAGGACGAAGCCCTGGGGCGCATCAGTGAGGGACAGCCGGATGTCACCGGCGAAGCCGTCTTTGCGCAGGGCGTGTATGCCGAGCGTCGCCGAAGCGCCGGCGCGAACATTGACGCTGGCGGGCACGATGCGCAGTTCAAAATCGGGCCGAGGCTCGCTGATGCGCAGGCGATAGGCATAGGCCGGGCCGCCCTGGTGCTGGGCATCGCCGATGTGAAGGTGGTAGGTTCCGTCGGCGGGCAGCGCCAGGCTCAGATACGAGTCGGCATGGTGGGTGGCCAGGCCGGCGGCCTTGTCTTCGTAGTCGTTGTTGACGGCGAGGGTCTGCCCGGCGGCGTCGGAGAGCTTGAGCAGGGAATCGAGGGGGGAGTTGAGCCGGCGTGCCGTGACTTCAGCGACGATCTCCTGGCCGGCCCGACCTTCAAAGCAGAAGACATCGCTGTCCCCGGGCGGGTCGATGCGACCGTTGATGATGACCGGCAGGGAGGCAAGAGGGACGATGGACGAGGGACGAGGGACGAGGGGCGCCCCGTTCGTCCATCGCCCATCATTCGTCTCCGTGTACTCGGGCAGGGTGTCGACGGCGAAGGCCGCGCGGTTGGATACGAGTCCCGCTTTGGGCAACGAAATGGGCAGTATGCATGGTTCATCCGCACTGACGGTCAGTTGCTTGCGGGGCAGGTTCCAGCCGGCCAGTTGGACCGTCGTTTCAGTTCCGGCGGGCCCGCCGAGAGGGAAGATGTCGGTGATGAAGGGCAGCTCGCCGATGGTGATACGATAGACGAAGTCCTCGCGGCCGCGGTAGACGGCGTCCTTGATCTCCAGGGTGTATAGCCCGTCGGCGGGAACGTCGAAGCACAGGACGGGGTCGGGATCGAAACGAAAGTCGTCGGCGTAGGCGACTTCGACGCCGTTGGCGTCATAGAGCGCCAGGGTGGCCTGGAACCAGCCGGGCACGGCGTCGGCCAGATAGGGAATAAGATCGCGGGCGGCGACGGCCATGACGACTTTCCGGCCCTCCTGGAGCGTCAGGGTGAATCGGTCCACGTCGCCGGGCATGATCCGGCCGTTGACGACGACCGGCAACGAGGCGATGGGCTCGGGATCGGGCGATTCCTTCTCGGCGTATTCCGGCAGGCGGTCGACGTAGAACACGACCGGATTGGACAGGCCGCCGGCGGTCTTGAGACGCAGTTCGCGGCGTCCGGGTTCGGCGTCCGGGGCGAGCGTGACTTGGAGGACGACGTCTTCGCTGAGTTGGGGGTTTTCGCGATTTCGGTTCTTGGGATTGTCGAGCTTCCGGCGGATCTCGGCGATTTCCTTTTGCACGGCATCCCGGTCGATGGGGGCGGCGGCGTTCGTGTCGTTGTCGGCGGCCTGCCGCGGTTGTTTGGGCGGGGCTGTCTGCGTCTGTAACTCCTTGAGCCGGTCCCGCAGAAGCTGGATATCCCTGCCGCTGAGCGGCTTGATATGCTCGACGACTTCCGCGACGGCCCCACCGCCGGAGAGGACCAGGCCGCTGACGCCGTCGAGGTAGCGTCCGGCGAGCCTCATCTCGAAGGTGCTTGCCTGCCGGCCGCCGGCGGGATAGGCGTAGCCGATCTGGGGACCGCGGGCCGCACGGAAGGCAGCGGCGGCGGGACGAAGACAAGGGCACAAGAGCATAAGGGCACAAGAGCATAAGAGCACAACAGAGGAAATGCGGCTAGTGGCTAGTGGCTTGTGGCTCGCAGGCTGAAACACGAACGACGAATCAGTTGGGTGGCAGCCTTTCGCAGAGCGAAGGGCTGATTTGGCCCGGCCCTTGCCTTCGGCAAAGGCCGCCACCCCGACGCAATACGCGCGACGAAACATGAGATACAGAATACAAAATACGAGATGCGGTCTACGTCGTGACATGGCGGCCTCCGATGGTTACATGATTTCCCTGAGGCGTCCGCCCATGGGCATTTCGTCGGCTGAGGCGGTGGCTCGGACGCTCAGGCCCTGCGGATGCGGCAGGGGGGCGTCGGGGTCGATGCCGAGCAGTTCGTACATGGAGGCGATGAGGTCAACGGGATAGACGGGTCGATCCTTGACCTGCTCGCCGGTGGCGTCGGATGCCCCGACCACGCGGCCGCCCTTGAAGCCTCCGCCGGCGACGACGGTCGAGAAGACCTTGCCGAAGTGGTTGCGTCCGCCGTTCCAGGGGGCCTCCCACTGGACCCTGGGCGTTCGGCCGAACTCGCCGCCCCACCAGACGATGGTGCTGTCGAGCAGGCCGCGCTGCGAGAGGTCCTGCAGGAGGGTTGCGAATCCCTTGTCCATCTCGGGCAGTTTTCGCCGCATGGCCTGGAAATGTTCCTTGTGGGTATCCCAGCCGCTGTAGTTGATGGTTACATAGGGGACGCCGCGTTCGACCAGCCGGCGGGCGACCAGGCAGGACTGGCCGAAGGTGGTGCGGCCGTAGCGGTCCTTGAGTTCATCCTTTTCTTCTGAGACGTCGAAGACCTTGCCCGCGTCGCCCAGTATCAGGTCGTAGGCCTGTTTCTCGCCCTGGTTCAGTGCGGCAACCTGCGGATCGTCGGGCACGGCCTGACCGAGGGTGTTGAGCCGGTGCATGAGGTTCCGGCGGTCTTTCTGGCGTTGCTCGGTGATACCCTGGGCGACGACGCCCTCGACGACGAACGGCGTCCTGGCGGGATCGCCGCCGGTGGCGAAGGGCTTGTAGCGGGAGCCGAGGAATCCGGCTTCGGAGAAGCGGCCCTGCGGCCGGGTCAGGACGATATAGGGCGGTATCAGGCCGGTGTAGCCTGCTTCGTAGCCCTTGAACAGGGCGACGACGGCGCCGACGGCGGGATAGACCTGGCCGTCGCCGGACTTGCGGCCGGTCTGGACCATGTAGGAGGCGGTTTCGTGGCCGTTGTTGCCGTGGGTCATACCGCGGATGATGGAGTACTTGTCGGCCTGCTGGGCGAGCAGGGGCAGCAGTTCGCCGATAACGATGCCGTCGACATTTGTGGGGATGGGTTTGTTGAGCGGGCCGCAGTAGTCGTTGCCGGCCTCGGGCTTGGGGTCGAAGGTATCGAGGTGCGCCGGGCCGCCCCACATCCATATCTGGATGACGGACTTGGCCTTCGCCGCCGGCGCGGCCTTGGCCGGTGGACACAACCGATCGGCCAGTAACAGACCCGCCGTGCCACAGAGTCCGCGCACCAGCGCCTGACGGCGGGTGAGGCGACGATGGACGATGGACGCTGGACGATGGACGACGGACGACGGCTGCGCGATCGGCGCCTGCTGCTGCGTCTCCGGCCCCTCCTCTCTCATCCCTCGGATTACTGGGTTCATGTTCATGGTGGCACCTGTTTAGGCGGTGGCTCGTGGTTAGTGGTTTGTGGCTTGCGCTCTTGTGCCTTATGCTCTTTCTAGTGGCGGCAGAGGAATTCGGGGCTGTTGATCAACGACCAGACCAGGTCGATGGCCACAGTGCGGTTATTGTTCTTTTGAAGCCGGGTGTACTCGTTTACGGCCTCCAGTTCATCTTCGGTTGGGAAACGGGACAGAATCGTCAGGTAAACGCCGTTGATTGCCTGTTGAGTGTTGCTTCTGGCCCTGGCCAGGGTCTGGAGGGCCGGGCTGCGTTCGATCTTGCGCTGGATGTGCGAGGAATTGAGCATGTGGAGCCGCTGGGAGGCGGTGGGGCGGCCGGTTCGCTCGGATTCGAGGCCGGTGTCGCGGGACGGGCGTCCGAACATCTCCAGGAAGGAGCTGGTGATGCTGCCGTCGGCCAGGTCGATGGCGCGCTGCGATTCGGGGATGAAGGTGTAGGGTTCGGGGATCTCGCTGGAGTATTTCTCAGTGGTGCCGGTGATCTGATTGAGGGCGTCGATGAGGACCTCGGCCTCGAGTTGCCGCATGGGGTAATAAGCGAAATGGGCGGCGGCCTCGGGCTTGTCGCTTCGTGGGACACAGGAGAGTTGGTAAGTGGTCGAGTTGAGGATGAAGCGGTAGAGGCTCTTGAGGTCGTAGTCGGCGGCGATCAGCTCCTTCTCCAGCAGGGCCAGCAGTTCGGGGTTCGTCGGGGGGTTGTCGGGGCGGATGTCGTCGGGCTCGTGGATGATGCCGCGGCCGAGCAGCCACGACCACAGTCGATTGGCGATATTGCGCGTAAACCAGGGATTGTCCGGCGTGATGAGCCAGCGGGCAAAGGCCTCGCGGGGGTCGGCGTCCTGTGGGATATCGGCGGCTGCGCCGTCGGGGAAGATGGGCTTGACCGGCGGGCCGTTGGGATCGGCGGCCATGGGCTTACCGGGGTCGAAAACGACGATCTCCTCCTTCCATTCGCCGGTGGCGCGAAAGTCGATCTGACTGAAGAACGCGGCCATGCCGGCAAGCCGGGCCTGGTCCCATTTGTCGGCGCGCTGCCCCATGAAGGTCAGGGCGACGGCCTGGGCGAGGCCGCGGGGGGTCTTGCTCTGGACAGCACGGTAGAAATTGACCTGTGGGACGCGGAAGTTGCTGCCGTTGGCGGTGAGCAATTCGCGGGCGAACCGGTCGTAGGGCATGTTCCGCCGGATGGCGTCGCGGATCCAGTGGTGGTAGGCCTGGACGGCATTGGGCCAGAGATTGATGGGAAACTCGGCCTTGACGCGGAGCAGGTCGCACCACTTCATGGCCCAGTAGTCGGCGAATTCCGGGCGGGCGAGCAGATCGTCGATCAGCAGGGCCCTCTTGTCCGGGTTCTTGTCCTGGAGGAAGGTCCGGGCTTGCTGGGCGGTCGGCAGGGCGCCGATGATGTCAAGATAGGCACGGCGGAGGAAAACGGCGTCGGAGCAGAGGCGGGCAGGTTGAATCTCCAGTTTGTCGAGCTGGGCGAAGACGAGCTTGTCGATCTCGGTGCGGGGCTGGGCGTCGCCGGGCCGCTCAAAGGGGTTGGCGGCCGCGATGCCCGATAGAACGAGCAGGAGTGCAGCAGAGGTGCGTAATGCTCTTGCCATGGCCACTACTCCGAGGGTCTCGATAGGCACAAAACGGCCGCACGAGCGGCCCTATCTATAAGACGGCGAACCGGCCGGCGAAATTGCCTAAATTGCCCATCATTGGGCTCAGTCTCCCTGAATCAGTTCGACGACCTCCCCGGCGCTGCGTGCGTTGACCAGGGCGTTGCAGAAGGCCTGGGAGCGGGCGAGTTTGGCGATTTCGGCGAGGGCCTCGACGTGGGGTCCGGAGCGATCCGGCGAGGCGATCAACAGGAAGAAGAGTTTGGTGGGCAGGCCGTCCATCGAGTCGAAGTCGATGCCCTGTGGGGCGATGCCGAGGGCGAGTTTGAGGCTGGAGACGGCCGATGTCTTGGCGTGGGGCACGGCAATGCCGGCCTGGAGTCCGGTGCTGAGCTTATCCTCGCGATCCTGTACGGCCTTGAGCACCGTATCGTAATCGGCTATTTCGCCGGCGTCCTTGAGTATCTGCACCAATTCCCGCAGGACGTCGGGTTTGTCGTTCGACTGCAGGGGTATTTTAACGACCTTTTCCGAAACCAGATCAATTAGTGACATCGTCTTTCGTCTTTCGTCTTTCGTATTATGATCCGCGAGTCGCTAACCCAGCGACTCGTACATTTCCCAGACCCTGTCGGCGTCCTTGACGATGAGCACGGAGCAGGCGGCGCTGCGCATGGCCCGCTCGGCCTCGTCGTAGAACTCATCCCGACGGCTGCGGATATGAGAGACCTCGCCAATGACCAGCAGGTCCACGTCGTTGGCGTTGATGGCATCGATGATTTCCTTGTGAACGCTGCCCTTGCTTTGAATCTTTGTGACGGGGACGCCTTTCTTGAGCCCCAATTCGTTGACGTAGTTGAGGTACCGTTCGGCGTCGGCTTCCATGTCGTGCTCGTACTCCAGTTGCTCATCGGCCAGGAAGATGCGGGCCTTGAGCAGGTCTTCGACGGCGCGGGTGTTGACGACGTAGCAGGCGAATAGGTCGGCGCCGGTGGCCGCGGCCAGGCATATCGCGTACTGCGCCGCGGTGACCGACTGTTCGGTCCCGTCGATGTAAACCATGATTTTGCGAATCAGGCTACTCATGACGCTTCTCCATCGCTGCGGTTCGTTTGGCGTCCAGGTTCTCCTTGACGATCTTCATGAGCATCAGCATATCCCGCTCACTCTGTTCGAGGCGGCTCTCGATGCTCCTGAGGCCCTCGGTCAGGTTGGGGATGGCGATCTTTTCCAGGGCGTTGACCTTGCGGATGGTCTTCTTGACCTCATTGGCCAGCCGCAGAATGGAAATCTTCAGTTCGGACAGCTTGCCGAGCAGTTCGATGGCCTGCTTGAACGAATCCAGGGCGCTGTCGATCCAGAAGCTGGTTCCCATGGGACTGAAATAGGGGGGGCGATCCCGATATTCGGTGTCTACGACGGGCAGGTTGACGCCCATGACCTTGCGGTATCGCACGTCGATTTTTGTTGAGATGTTGACGGCGCCGATGAGGTATTGGACTTTCAGGCGGCCCATATCGAAGACGGCCTCCTCCAGGGAGCGATAGGCCCTGGCCAGGGCCGACTCGACACGCTCCTGATAATCGGCGGCCTGATCGACCAGCGAGAGCAGTTCGATGATCAGGATATTGCGTTTCTGATCAAGCAGTTCATAGCCCTGTTGGGCGAACTTGAGATCGCTTCTCAGTCGCAGGAGATTGGTCTTTGTAGGTGCGTAGTTTGTCGTCGGCATGGCTTATATCGTATATCGTCGTTCGCGCGTCGTATGTCCCTTAGCCACAGATTTCACAGATTATTGAACTGTGGCTCGTGGCTTATGCTCTTATGCTCTTATGCTCTTATGCTCTTTCTTACTTTCCGTAGAACTTCTCGATTTCTTCTTCGGTGATTCGGTGCAGTTCGTCGGCGGGCAACATACTGAGGACTTTCCAGCCGATGTCAAGGGTCTGCTCGATACTGCGCTCCTCGTCCTTTCGCTGGGAGACGAATTGCTGTTCGAACGCTTTGCCGAAATCGAGATACGTATGGTCCAGGGGCGTCAGCTCCTCCTCGCCGATGACCGAGGCCAGGTTGCGGACGTCCTTGACGTAGCTATAGGCGGCGAAGAGCTGGCTGGCCAGATGGGGGTGATCCTCGCGCGTCATGCCTTCGCCGATGCCGTCTTTCATCAGGCGCGACAGCGAGGGCAGGCCGGCCACCGGGGGATAGATGCCTCGGCCGTCCATTTCACGCTCGAAGACGATCTGGCCTTCGGTGATGTAGCCGGACAGGTCCGGCACGGGATGGGAGATGTCGTCGTTGGGCATGGTGAGGATGGGCAGGGATGTGATGGAGCCCTTGCGTCCCTTGATCATGCCGGAGCGTTCGTACAGCTCGGCCAGGTCGGAATAGAGGTAGCCGGGATAGCCCTTTCGCGAGGGGATTTCGCCGCGGATGGTGGAGATTTCGCGGAGGCTCTCGCAGTAGTTGGTCATGTCGGTCATGATGACCAGCACGTGCATATCCTCGTTGAAGGCCAGATGCTCGGCGAGGGTCAGGGCGGTTCGCGGGGTGATCAGCCGTTCGATGGAGGGGTCCGAGGCCAGCGAGAGGAACAATGCGACGTTCGAGAGCACGCCGCTTTCCTCGAAGGAGCGGACGAAGAACTGGGCGACATCGTGTTTGACGCCCATCGCGGCGAAGACGACGGCGAACTCGGTCTCGGAGCCGCGGATTTTGGCCTGGCGGGCGATCTGGGCGGCCAGCTCGTTGTGGGGCAGGCCGTTGCCGGAGAAGATGGGCAGCTTCTGGCCGCGGATGAGGGTGTTCATGCCGTCGATGACGGAGATGCCCGTCTGGATGAAGTCGCGGGGGTACTGGCGGGCGGTCGGATTGATCGCCATGCCGTTGACGTCGAGGTCGAGGTCGCTTCGCGGGGCCGGTCCTCCGTCAATGGGGTTGCCCAGGCCGTTGAAGACGCGGCCGAGCATCTCTTTGGACACGGAGATGGTCAGGGGCTTGCCGGAGAAGCGGATTCTCGTGGACGGCAGGGTCAGGCCCGCGGTGCCTTCAAAGACCTGGACGACGACCCTGTTCGTGGACGACTCCAGAACGATGCCCATTCGGATGTGCCCGTTCTTGTCCACGCATTCGATCAACTCGCGGTAGCCCACGGGGTGCGTCTTGCTGACGAAGATGAGCGGGCCGTCGATTTTCTCGACGCCGATGTATTCACGGGCCGACAGAAGACGCCTGTGCTTCAGATCAGGCATGTAAGGCCTCCAATTGATCCATGGAACGGCCCAGGCGGGCCTCGATCTTGTCCAGATCGGACAGATCGTCGTTGGGTACGGAGAATTTCATTTTGATGATGTCCTGGTAGACCTTCATCTTTCGCAGTTCGACGAGGGTGGCGCCGGCCTTGATGACATCGCGGCCGCGTTTCCAGTATTCGACGATGATATGCAGCATACGGGCCTGTTTGGGGACGACGGAGAACATATCGATCTTGTCGTAGGCGTTCTGCTGGAGGAAGGCGTTCTTGAACAGGGTGCAGACCTCGATGATGAATCGCTGCGTGTCGGGCAGGGCGTCTGGACCGACGAGTTTGACCACCTGCTGAAGCCGCACTTCCCTCTGGAGCAGGTCCATGATCTCGGTGCGGTCGTCGAGCCAGGCGGCGCCCACCTGTTGCTCCCACCAGACGGCGATGTCGTTGAGATACTCGCTGTAGCTGTCCAGCCACGAGATGGCGGGGTAGTGGCGGGCGTTGGCCAGGTGGCGGTCGAGAGCCCAGAAGCAGCGGATGAAGCGTTTGGTGTGCTGGGTGACGGGTTCGGAGAAGTCGCCGCCGGGGGGGGAGACGGCGCCGATGATCGTGACCGAGCCGGTTTGGCCGTTGAGGGCTTCCATGGAGCCGGCTCGTTCGTAGAATTCGGCGACTTTGGTGGGCAGATAGGCGGGGAAGCCTTCTTCGGCGGGCATTTCCTCCATACGGCCGGAGAGTTCGCGGAGGGCTTCGGCCCAGCGGCTGGTGGAGTCGGCCATGACGGCGACGTGATAGCCCTGGTCGCGGAAGTATTCGGCCATCGTGATGCCGGTGTAGATGCTGGCTTCACGGGCGGAGACGGGCATGTTGGAGGTATTGGCGATGAGGATGGTTCGCTCCATGAGGGATCGGCCGCTGCGGGGGTCGATCAGGGCGGGGAATTCGGCGAGCACGTCGGTGATTTCGTTGCCTCGCTCGCCGCATCCGATGTAGACGATGATGTCGGCGTCGCACCACTTGGCGACGGCCTGCTGGGTCATGGTCTTTCCGGTGCCGAAGCCTCCGGGGATGGCCACGGTGCCGCCTCGGGCGACGGGAAAGAGCGTGTCGATGACGCGCTGGCCGGTGATCAGGGGCGTGTCGAGGGGCAGTCGTCGGGCGGTGGGGCGCTGGACGCGGATGGGCCAGCGGTGCATGAGAGTCAGATTTTTGCTTTGACCGTTTTCGGTTTGCAGGACGGCAATGACGTCTTCCACGGTGTAATCGCCTTCGGGCACGACCGATTCGAGTATGCCTGCATCTTTCGGGGGTACGAGAATCTTGTGCTTGAAGTTCTCGGTCTCCTGGACGGCGCCGAGGACGGATCCTTCGGAGACACGGTCGCCGGTTTTGACGGCGGGCACGAAATGCCACTTCTTCTCACGGTTCAGGGAGGGGATTGTGATACCGCGATTGATGTAGATGTCCGACATCTCGCGGATGGCTTCGAGGGGTCTCTGGATACCGTCGTAGATCGTTCCGATCATGCCCGGTCCGAGTTCCACGGACAACTGCATGCCGGCTCCGTAGACGGGGTCGTAGGGGGCGATGCCGGTGGTGTCTTCGTAGACCTGGATCACGGCGCCGCCGGATTCGAGCTTGATCAGCTCTCCGATGAGCCTCTGCTCGCCGACGCGGACGAGTTCGAACATCTCGGCGTCGGTGATGCCCATGACCTCGATGACGGGCCCGTTGACCCGCCTGACTTGTCCAATGATTCTATCGCTCATGGCTGCTCTTGCGGATTATCGGTGAACAGGGCGGTGTAAACCAACCGCCTGATTTCACGCTCGTTTCTTGACATTCGCGTCTTGACCTGGTTGTTGAAGGCGATGCGGCCGCTGGCGGCCGTCAGGATGACGCCCTGAAAACTCAACGGGCGGCCCTCGGACAGTCGCAGCGAGACCTGTTGTCCGGTTCTTGCGGCGACCTCAGCGGCGGCCTGGGCCAGGAGGTCGTCCGTGATCAGGGCCCGTTCAGCCTGGGAGGCGCTGACCTCGGCGGCGTCGACGTCCAGGCCGATGGCGGCCTCGGTGATCCATCGCCTCAATATAGAAGGATACTCGGGGCGGTCGATCATGGCCTGGAGCTTGCGTTCGGCGCGGTCGAGGATGTCCTGCACGGCCTGGGCCCGAAAGCCCATGACCCGGCGTTTGGCCTCCAGGTCGGCGGCCGAGGCGGCGCGGCGCAGGATGGTATCAGCCTGGCGGCGGCCCCGTTGACGGGCCTCCTCCAGAAGGGCATCGGCTTTCTTCCGTGCGTACTTGCGTTTCTCCGCGGCCTGCTGCTCGGCTTCGCGGATGACCCGCTGCTCCTCGTCATGGGCGTCCGCTTCGATGCCCATGAGTAATGCGGCGTTGTCTTCAATTGGCGGTTTCATCTATACTGCGCCTCTTGTGAGTTCGTACTTCTTCGCCGTCTTATCGGCGGGGTGTCCGCGTGTCCGGCCCACCGGTTACAGGCGGACTCCGATAGCGATGTTCACCATCTCCTTGATGGTGGGCCGGCCCGGCCGTGGTCCGTGCCTGTCGGGGATTTCCACAATCAACGGGAAACTGACGGTGAACAAGTATTTGTCCACAGTTGACCGTATCATCTCGGCGACCCGCTCGGTGATGATGATGATGGCGACTTCCCTGTCTTCGAGAAGCCCCTGAAAGGCCCGCAGGGCCTGCTCGGCGTCGCGGGCGACCCGGCCCTGGACGCCGACCATGCCGAAGCCAAGAACCGTATCCTCATCACCTATGATTGCGTATTTCATGGGGCACTTACGCCTTGCTGAGAATCAGCAGCGCCGTAATGAATCCGAAGACCACCAGACCCTCGGCCAGCGCGACCAAGATGAGGGCCTGTCCGGCGATCTGGGGTTTCTCAGCGACGGCGCCCATGGCGGCGGCTCCCACGTGGGAGATGGCGAAGCCGGCGCCGAGGGCGCCGAGCCCGAAGGCGGCGGCGGCGGCGACCAGGGCGAATTTGGTGACGCCCGCCGCATCCGGATTGGACTTTGTCAGGGTCTCCTGGGCCGTCGGCTCGCCTGCGGCGGCCAGGGCCTTGCCTCCGAAGAAGACCCCGATAATCGCCATGATTGTGAAGAGCACAATCAGACTCTGGGTAATGTGCAGCTTCATGTTTTTCTGTGCTTCGACCATTGCCATGCTTCCTTTCCTGTGCCTTGCCTGAACGGCTAGTTTTCACTTCTTAACGAGATGGGGGAGTACAGTTTTCCCGTACCGTGGAAGAACTTGGTGAAGAATTCATAGTAACTGAGCCTCAGCGCCTGGATGCCGGCCAAGAGTCCTTCGAGGCCGATCACCAGGACGTTGCCGATGACGAGTATGAGAACGGACATAGCGCCGGACGTCATGCCGGCCAGCGTAAAGAACGAGATCATCAGGCAGACGTGGGCGATGCCCAGACCGGCGACTCGCATGAACGACAGGGTGTTGGACAGATAGCCGCTGAAGATCTCGAGCAGCTCGACGATCCACTGCATCAGAAAGGACATGAAGGCGAGCCCCAGGTTGGGCTTTTTGCCTCCGTGGGCCTCACCGTGCGTGAAGTAGTGCCAGGGTTCCTTAAGAAACAGCAGCACGGCGGGCAGCCCGACCAGCATGAACAGCGTGTTGCCGGCCGGCAGGGCCTTGTAGTCGTGCGAGACCATGAAGAAGGCGATGTAGATGCCGCCGGCGTAGATCCAGGCACCGAGCACGCCGCCTTTGTCGAAGAGCAGATCAATCCAGAGCCCGGCGCGGATCATGTTGATCCAGTTGAACGCGAGACCCAGCGCGATGACCGTGATGCCGAAGTAGATCGTGATTGCCAGAATATCGAAGAGATCCGAGATCGTGCGGCTGTGGGAGCCGTGGCCGGCGACGATGCCGTGGAAGTCAAACCACAGCGGCTCGAAAAGCCTCATACCGAAGTAGGCGCCGAACAGGGCGCCGAACAGCACCGCCGACAGGCCGCACCAGACAATCAGCCAGCAGAGACGGTAGAGGCCCTCATGCGTCTTGCGGCCCTTGAGCAGGTATGTGCCGAGCATCCCCAGAACCGCCAGGACAATGCCCTGGCCGACATCGGCGAACATCAGCCCGAACATGGCCAGATACAGGGGCATGACGAAGGGCGTCGGGTCGATAGTTCCATATCGCGGGATGCCGAAGTTGCTCACGAGCATCTCGAACGGCGCCAGCATCCGGGGATTTCGAAACTCCACGGGCACGTCTTCCTGGATGCCGTCCCTGCTGTCGAGGTCTCGCCATTCCACGTAGCACCGGCCGCCGCAGGCCTTCCTGATTTCACGGGTCAGGGATTCGCGTTTCTCGGACGGCAGCCAGCCGGTGAACAGGACGGTGCGGGCCGACGACTTGAAGTGCGCCTGGATCTGGTGCAGCAGTTCGTTGACGCGGAGAGTGGTCCAGACGCTGCTGAGGCGTTCGGCCTCCTTGCGGATGGTCTCCGCAACGGTGGTTTCGAGTTTCTTTTGCTCGGTCCGCAGCTTATCGAGGCGGGCGGTCAGTTCTCTGGCGGCGTCTTTCTTGACCGAGCGCAATTCGGCGGGCAGTTCGACATCCATCCATCCGGCCCTGGCCAAAATCTTTTCAAGCTGCTCGCGGTCCCGCTTCATGTAGATCAGCAGATAGTGGGCCATCTCCTGTTCCTGTCCCATGGGGACCGCCAGAGAGGGCAGCGGCTTGAGATTGCCCTCGAAATCCCTGGCCCGGGACAGGGGGATGCGTCCGATCTGCATGGAGATGAAGGAATGGCGGGGTGAGGCGGCCGCCTCGGACATGCTCAGTCCGTAGAGATCGATCTGGCGGCTGATGTCTTCGAGTCTCAGGATCTCCTGGCTGATTCCCCGTTGCCGTTCGCGGAGGCTTTCGCATTCTCCGGCGATGCGGTCGAGCGCCTTTCTCTCCTTGTCCATGTCCACGACGGTTCGCACGGACAGGTCCTTTTCGTCGGGCGGCCGGGGCGTGATCGAGCCGGTGCGCAGGACCCCCTCGATGCGCTGCCGCAGATCGGTGATTTCCGTCAGTTCACCCTCGGGTCGGACCGTCGCCAGGCCGGCGGGTCCTTCGGCGAGGTCCGACACGCGGACGAACTGCATCACGCCGGCCCGCAGCAACACTTCGGTGACTCGCTCGCAATCCCGTCGGAGCGCCACGGCGAACAGTTGTGTCATCTGGGTCGTAAACATCAGAACATGCTCTCAATGCGTTCCGGCTCGATGCCGTATTGTTTGGCATTCAGGATGGTCCGGATTCTCTTTAGTTCGTTGCGTTTGAGGGCGAAGTACGCGAGCACCGTGCCGATGGTGAACGGATAACCGCTGAGGATACGGCGGATCTCCTGTTTGAGGATTTCGTCGAGGATGCGTCGGATCAGCAGGAGCCGGGAGGCGAGGTCGGAGGCCCTGGCCGAGAGCATGGCGGACAGGCCGGGATACTGGGTGGTGACGACGTCGTGGAGGACGGATGTGACGTTCTGAGCCTGGTAGAGTTCGTGGATAACGGCCTTGTTGAGATTGAGGCCGCCGGGCACGATGGTGGCCAGCACGGCCTCCAGAGGCATGTCGTAGAAGGCCTTGAGGCGGAGGATCCAGTTGATGTTCTGCAGGTCGATCTCGACGCCGGCCAGCCGCATGGCGATCTCGCGGTCCTTTCGGTCGAGTTTGGCGATGGCGGCCAGGAGGCGTTCGTAGTAGAGGTGATCGAGGGCGACTTCCATCCGAAAAAGCGACGTATCGGCCTCGACGGTGGGAGCGAACTTGCGAATGAGGCCGCGGTAGGGCGTGCCTTCACAGGCGGCGGCCACCTCGTCGAAGCTTCGGGCGTTGACGATGATGTCAAATGGAATATCGTGAACGATGCGTTCGTAGATAATGTAGTGCTCTCCGGCGTCGGCGGGGCGTTTGCGGACCTGGCGGTCGAAGAAGATGCGGATGGCGTTCTTGAGGTTGTCGGTTTCGAACTGATACAGCAGGGCTTCGATCAACTCCAGCGAGTCGGGATGGACGTGCTGGCGGATGTCCTTGTACAGGTCGATTTCCTTCTTGAGCAGTTCGAGTTCCGCTTGTCGGAGGTCGCCGGTGGCCGAGTAGACGGTCTCGAGGGCGGCGAACGCCGTATCGCGGAGAAGGGTCAGGGCCGCGTCGATGGAGACGGCCTTTTCGAGTTGCCCGAAGGTTTCGTCGGGCAGGATGTTGCTGATCCTGGCGCGGAGCTTGGCGTTGATGAAAGCGTATTTCGCCAGCGGACCGGCCATCAGTCGCCGTTCCTTTCCGCATCGGTGCTCAGGACAATTTGGCTGATGTCGTCCACCAGGGTGTTGATGATTTCCGTTTTGCCGGCGAACATGGCGTCCTTGAGGCGGTCGACCTCCACGAGCCGTTCTTCGCGCATTCGCTCGGCCTGTTTCCTGGCGTCTTCGACGATGGTCTGGACGGTATCGCGGGCTTTCTGGTCGGCGTCGGCGATCATGGCGGCGGCATCCTTGTCGGCCTGTCGCCGTATTTCAGCGGCCCTTTCCCGGGCCTGCTTGAGAAAGCCGTCGGCCTTCTGCTCAGCCTGAAATACTTCTTCAATAATCTTTTTCATGGGATTGAATCCTGGAGAAAGCGAACGCGATGCGAACCAGCCATCGTGGGATTATACAGGCGGCCGGGGATTTGACAACTCAAATTGTACAGGCCACCGATTTATTGGTAAGCCCTTTTGGGGCAAGTAATTACGGCCTCGCCGGTTCCCGCCGCGGTGGCACGCGCCGAGCCGCTCGGCTGAGGCCGGTGGTAGCCGCCCGGCAGGGGTTTTGCTAGGATGGCCCGCGGTCTTCGTGGACCGGCGGCCGGAAGGACCGGCCGCGAAACGGTCGGCAGTCAAGGTATCCATGAAACAGGTGAGACTATGGACTACGGAAGGACGATCATGAGGTATGGGTTTGTCTGTGCGGTTCTTTGTGCATCGGCGGCTGTGGGGCGGGCTGCGTCTTCGTCGGTTGTTACATTCGATTCGTTGCTGGATGAGATGGTGGACCGCGGACGTATCGCACGGCTACCGAGTCCGGCGTACACCTGTAAGCAGTTCAGCAGTTACGACCGCAACTCCACACAGCCGGGCTCTCCCACGTGGTGGGCCAACTGGGACCGCAGCTACTTCGTCCGTGTGGAGGAGAACGCCGGCCGCAAGGAGCACGTGCTCATGGACGCCGAGGGCCCCGGCGTCGTGGTGCGGTTCTGGGCCACCTGGCACGGGCCCGGCGGCGGCGAATTCAGCAACGGCACGATGCGCGTCTATATCGACGACCAGACGGAGCCGGTCATCGAAGGACCGATGGCGGACCTGGTCAGCGGCGGCAAACTCGTGGGCGAGCCGTTGTCGCGCAGCGTCTCTCCGCAGACCCCGTACCGGCATCGCGGGCACAATCTGTATCTGCCGATCCCCTATGCCAAGCGCTGCAAGATCACCTATCAGACGGATGTCCTGATTGATGAGGGGGCCCGCAAGGGCGAGGCGCTCTACTATCAGATCAACTATCGCACGTATGAAGCGGGCGCGAAGGTCGAGTCATTCAGTCAGCAGACGCTGGGCAAGTCGGCCTCCGCCGTGGCCCGGGTCAATCGGATGCTGGGCGAGTGCGACCGGTCCGGCCTGGGTGAGCTGCTTGACGGTGAACTCAAGGGTGTCGTGGCGCCGGGTACGGAGAAGTCCATGATGGTGACGGGATCGCGAGCGATTCGGCGGATGCAGTTTCGCCTCCGGGCCGAAGACCTGCCGCAGGCGCTGCGGTCGACGATCCTGAAGATGGAGTTCGACGGGGCCGCCACGGTCTGGTGTCCCATCGGCGATTTCTTCGGGACCGGCTATCACATCCATCCTCACTCGACGTGGTATACGCAGGTGGCCAGGGATGGGACGATGTCGTCCTACTGGGTCATGCCGTTCGGCAAGCGGGCAAAGGTCACGGTGTTGAACCTGGGTTCGCAGCCGGTGGAACTGGTGGAAGCCCGCGTTTCGAGCAGCCCCTGGGAATGGGACGATGGGTCGTGTCACTTCCACGCGGCCTGGAAGCAGTGGGCGGGGATTGAGACGCAGTCCAACGAGAAGGCCGTGGACCACGGGGCGCTGGATTTGACCTGGGTGACCGTGCAGGGGCGGGGCACCTACGTCGGGGACGTGCTGACACTGTTCAACACGGCCGATACGTGGTGGGGCGAGGGGGATGAGAAGATTTACGTCGATGGCGAGGCGTTCCCGTCGCATATCGGCACGGGAACGGAGGACTACTACGGATACGCCTGGTGCAGGCCGGAGTTCTTTGAGTCGGCGTTTCATGCGCAGCCCTGCGGCGACGGGAATCTCAAGGCCGGGTTCTCCGTGAACAGCCGCTATCGGGCGCTGGATGCGATCCCGTTTACGACATCCATTCGGTTTGACATGGAGTTATGGCACTGGGCCAGGACGAAGATGAACTACGCGCCGGCGACGTTCTGGTACGCCCGCCCGAGCGCGACGTGGGATGTTCAGCCCATGCCGGATGAAGCGGTCCGCCCGGTGGCCCGAGCGGTGGAGGATATCATCAAGCCGCGGCGCGTCGACGGCGCCATCGAGGGCGAGACGCTCAAGGTTGTGGAGAAGACCGGCGGCGAGACGGAGATACAGACCATACGGCAACACAACTGGAGCAATAACGCCCAACTGTGGTGGCGGCATGCCAGGGAGCAGGATCGGCTCGTGGTGGAGTTCACGATGGATGAGACCGGTGAATATGACGTGACGCTCGGTGCGACCCAGGCGGTGGATTACGGCATTATGCGGATCGCCGTCAACGGCCGCACGAAGGTCGAGTCGATCGACTTTTTCAATCAGGGCGTCGTGGCCACCGATGTTAAGCTGGGCAAGTGCCAACTCAGTAAGGGCGCCAACCGCCTGGAGGTCACGGTGCTTGGAGCCAATCCCTCGGCCGTCAAGAGCTACATGTTCGGCCTGGACTACCTCCTGGCCGTGAAACCTCAGTAAGTTCCCATTGCGGCTGGAAGACGGATTCCATGAACAAGTTTAAGATGAAGATAGTCAAGAAAAAGAACCGCAAGCGCGCGAGGATTTCTCACCTGCGAAAACCCGAAGAGATGGGCCTGGAGCAGTGGCAGATTGCTTTGAGGCGGCAGGTGGCGCACGAGCAGAAGCTCCGCCTGAAGAACGTCGGCGGCGAGCCGGTCTTCTCGGAGTTCCGCGTCACGAATCCGCGGACGGGCGGCGAGTACCGCGTGGCGATTCGCGGCGAGGGACTCGGGGACAATTATTGTTCGTGTCCCGATTTCGCGGTCAACACGCTGGGGACGTGCAAGCACATCGAGTTCACGCTGGCCCGGCTACGGACCCGAAGCGGCGGCAAGAAGGCCCTGGCGGCGGGCTTTACCCCCCCGTACTCGGAGGTATATCTGCGTTACGGGGCCCGGCGGCAGGTCGTGTTCCACGCCGGCGGCGGCGGATGCCCGGCGGCCCTGAGGAGACTGGCCGGCAAGTACTTCGGCGCCGACGGGATACTGACGGCGGATGGATACGGGCGTTTTGAGGTCTTTCTGCGGGAGGCGGGGCGGTTCGACCATGACCTTCGCTGCTATGACGATGCCATGGCGTTTGTCGCGCAGGTCAGGGACCAGGCATTGTTGCGGCGGCGGATTGACGAGGCCTTTGCCGGCGGCGTCCGCAGCGCGGGCTTCAAGAAGCTGCTGAAGGTGGACCTCTATCCCTACCAGCGCAAGGGGGCGCTGTTCGCGGCCTCGGCCGGGCGCAGTCTGATCGCCGACGACATGGGGTTGGGTAAGACCATCCAGGCCATCGCGGCCGTGGAGATACTGGCCCGGACGATGGGGCTCGAGCGGGTGCTGATTGTGTGCCCGACGAGTCTCAAGCACCAGTGGAAACAGGAGATCGAACGGTTCAGCGAACGCTCCGCGGAGGTTGTGGAAGGTCTGCTCGGCAGACGCAAAGCGCTGTACGGCACGGAATCGTTCTACAAAATTGTCAACTACGAGGTAGTGCACCGCGATATGGAGGCCATCGACCAGTGGGGGCCGGAGATGGTGATCCTCGACGAGGCCCAGCGGATCAAGAACTGGAAGACGCGGCGGGCCCAGAGCGTCAAGAAGCTGGATTCCCGGTACGCGCTGGTGTTGACCGGCACGCCGCTGGAGAACCGGCTGGAGGAATTGCACTCCATCGTGGAATTCGTGGACCGGTTTCACCTGGGGCCGCTGTTTCGGTTTCTGGCCGAGCACCAGCATGTCGATGAGACGGGCCGAGTGGTCGGATACCACAATCTGGGGCGGATATCGCAGTCTCTGGAGCCGATCCTCATTCGGCGCACGAAGAAGGAGGTCCTCAGCGAGCTGCCGCCGCGGATGGAGAAGAACTTCTTTGTTCCGATGACGCCGCAGCAGCAACAGCACCATGAGGAGAACCGGGAGACGGTCGCCAGGATCGTGGCGAAGTGGCGGCGGTACGGCTTTCTGTCGGAGACGGACCAGCGGCGGCTGATGATTGCCCTGCAGAATATGCGGATGAGCTGCAACAGCACGTATCTGCTGGACCGAAAGACCGATTTCGGGACCAAGGCCGATGAACTGCTGCAACTGCTGGCCGAGGTATTTGAGCAGCCTGACGCCAAGACGGTCGTATTCAGCCAGTGGGTGGGCACGCACGAGATCCTCCTGGATCGTCTCAAGGGTGCGAAACTCGATCATGTGCTCTTTCACGGGGGTGTGCCGGGGCCGAAGCGAAAGGGCCTCATCAAGCAATTCAAGGAGGATCCGGCCTGTCGCGTGTTTCTCTCGACGGATGCCGGCGGCGTGGGCCTGAATCTGCAGCACGCCACGACGGTGGTGAACATGGACCTGCCGTGGAACCCGGCGGTGCTGGAGCAGCGCATCGGGCGGATTCACCGGCTGGGTCAGATGCGGCCGGTTCGCGTCGTCAACTTCGTGGCGCAGGGGACCATCGAGCACGGGATGCTGTCGGTGCTGTCGTTCAAGAAGTCGCTCTTTACGGGCGTGCTCGACGGCGGCAAGGATGAGGTCTTTCTCGGAGGCACGCGCCTGCAGCGCTTTATGGAGTCGGTCGATACGGCCACGCAGGCGATTCCGCAGCCCATGCCGGTGCAATTGGAGGAGCCAAACGGCGAAGACACGGAAGAGGCGCTCAGCGGCGATGGCAGACGGGCGAAGGAAGAGGGGCCAGCGACGAAATACGAACGACGAAATACGAAATACAAACGAGGCGCCGGCGCGACACAAGGGCGAGACGCCCTCGCCACGGGCTGGGAGGACGTGGTCTCGGCGGGGCTGTCGCTGCTGGATATGCTGGGTAAGGCGGTGGGTGGACAGGGGGCCGAGGCGTCGGCGGCCGGCTCGAAGCTCGCCGGCGGCCTGGATGTTGAGACGGACCCGCGGACGGGCCGGCAGCACTTGAAAGTGCCGATGCCGGATGGGGCGACGCTGCAGCGGATCGCCGATGTTCTTAGCGAGTTGGCCAGGAGGATGAAGGGGTAGTCGTTTGGCCGGCATGACCGAACAAAACGCCGTATCCCTTTCGTTCGACGGCGGCACATTGGTGCTTCGAGGCGCGGGGGCCGGCCGGCGGGAACCGCGTGGCGAAGAACGAGGGACGACGGACGCGTCCGTCGTCCCTCATCCCTCGTCCATCGGGGCGGGTTGGCAGTGGGACGACCGAATCGGGGCCTGGCGGTGCGAGGCGATGGCGTATGGCCGTGTGGTCGAGGTGTTGCGGGGGCGGTTTGGGGCGGCGATGCGGGATGAGGTTCCGACGCCGCAGCGCGTGGCCTGGCCCAGCGTGAACCTGCCGGCGCTACGGGCCGAACAGGTCGCAGCCCTTGACGCATGGGAGCAGGCCGGGCGGCGGGGGCAGGTTATTATGCCGACCGGCACGGGAAAGACGGAGGTGGCGCTGGCGGCGATGCAGCGGACGGGTGTGGCGACCCTGGTGGTGGCCCCCGTGCGGGACCTGATGTACCAGTGGCACCGGCGGATTCTGCGGTCGCTGGGCTGCGACGCCGGAATCGTCGGCGACAACCTGTTCGACATCAAGGCCGTAACCGTAACGACCTACGATAGCGCCTATATTCACATGGGGCGGATGGGGGCCGGGTTCGGGCTGCTGATCTTCGACGAGGAGCACCATCTGCCGAGCCGCTGTCGGCGCGAGGCCGCCATCCTGAGCACGGCGACAATGCGGCTGGGTCTGACGGCCACGCCGGAGCGGGCCGACGGCCTGCACAAGGACCTGGACTATCTGCTCGGGCCGGTCGTGTATCGGATGCCGTTCAAGCAGGCGCGGGGCTCAACACTGGCGGACTTCGAGGTGGTGCGAATCCCAGTGGCGCTGAACGACCCCGAGCAGGCTACTTACGACCAGTGCAGTCGTGTGATTCGGCACTTCATCGCACAACGCCGCAAGGACCAACCCGGCTACACTTGGCAGGACCTGTGCGCCGAGTCCGGCCGGGACCCGCAGGCCCGGCATGCCCAGAAGGCTTACTACCTGAAGCGATCCATCGAGGACCGGGCCGCCGAGAAGCTGCGGGTGCTGGAGGACATTTTCCGACTGCACTATGGCCAGCCGACGCTCGTCTTCGCCGGCTCGAACGCGATGGCGATTGACGTATCGCGGCGATTCCTGCTGCCGACGATCCTCTCGCATACGCGCAAGCGCGAGCGGCTGGCGGTCCTGGAGGGGTTTGCCGAGGGGCGGTTGCCGGTGCTGGTGGCCAACCGTGTGCTCGACGAGGGGGTGGACGTGCCGGAGGCCAAGGTGGCGGTGGTTATCGGTGGACTGGGCTCGACGCGCCAGGCCAAGCAGCGGCTGGGGCGGGTGCTGCGCAAGAGCGGCAACGTGCGTGCGGTCCTGTACGAGGTCGTCTGCGAGGATACAAAGGAGGTTCATCGCAGCCGCAAGAGGCGCAGAAGCGATGCTTACGAGCGAACACGCCATCGTCGAGTTTAGGGCGGGCCGGGCGGTCGTAGACTGCCTGACGCGCAAGACGCACGGCCACTACACGGGCTACGCCGAGCGGATGCTGGCGGTCTATCGACAGGGCATCGGCCGCGAGCGGCGGTGGTTGCACCAACGGGTCGAGGAGGTATTCACCGATGAGCCCGATTGTCCGGCCAGGCGGGTGCAGGCGTTCTGCAAGCTGCTGGACGATGCGGCCGTCTTTGCGGCCGATGCGGGCGGCGAGGCGGCCAGACTGCGGGTGAACGTCTTCTCGCGGGCGGCGGCGATGCACCCGCTGGTGGAGCAGCCGGATCGCCTGTTTGAGAACGATCCGGCACGGGTCAAGGCCCTGATAGCCGCCGAATACGGCGTGGATTGGAATGACATCGACCGGCGGCTGTATGCGGACGTGATGAGTTTCCAGCCGTTGGAGGCCTTTGCCGACGACCTCGATGCCGGGGCGTTTCTATCCCACTACAACGTCGCCCAGCTTCAGGCATGCCTGTACAGGGCCCAGAGCATGAGCATCACCGCGACCGGCGACCTCAAGACGATCCTGCGGTACGCCAAGCTCGCGCGGCTCATGCACGAGATCGTGCGCCTGGGTCCGTCGCGGTATCGTATCGAGTTGTCGGGTCCGGCGTCGGTGTTGCGTGAGACTCGGCGGTACGGGGTGAATCTGGCGAGGTTCCTGCCGGCGCTGCTGGCGTGCAAGGGTTGGCGGATGACGGCGGTTCTGCGGACGCCCTGGGATGCCACGGCCGTGCTGACGGTCTCGGATACGGACGGCTACAGCAGCCATCTGGCCGACCCGCGCCCCTTCGATTCGAGTCTGGAAGAGGCCTTCGCGGAGAAGTTCGGAGCGATGCGGGAAGGCTGGCGGATGATTCGGGAAGGCGATATTCTACACGAGCACCAGACGACCTTCGTTCCGGATTTCACGTTTCGCCACGAAGATGGAACCGAGGTATTCCTCGAGATCGTGGGTTTCTGGACGCCGGAGTATCTGGCGAAGCGGCGGGAGATCCTGGGCCGCTTCCGCCGGCGGCGGATCCTCCTGGCGGTGCCACAGCGGTCGCTTCGGGAAGGGGTCGTACCGGGTGAGAACGTCGTCGTCTTCAAGACGAGCCTGACAATAAAGCCTGTCCTGGCGGCCCTGGAAGCGGTGCGTCTCGGACCTCGCGTGCCGGAGCCGTGAAGTGCGCGGGGAACACGGGCGAGATGCCCGTGCCATGTGGGTCCGCCCATGCCGCGGGAGCGTACCGGGCGGCGTGAGGATTTCTTTTCCCAGTAGCACAGTAGGGGTTGTGCGAAGCTACAGCCGGCGATAGGATAGTACCGACGAACGCAAGCGGCTCGGCCTGCTGACGCCGTGGTGGTAGTCGGTGCGAGTCGCTGGGTGGGGTCTATGGAAAGGAGACGTCTTATGAAGGGTGCAAGGTTGTTGAGTGCGATGACGCTGCTTGGCGTACTGTTGGTATCGACCGGGGTGGCGCGGGATTGGCCGCAGTGGCGAGGGGCCGATCGGGATGGCAAGGCGGTGGATTTCAAGGCCCCGGCGTCGTGGCCCGAGCAGTTGCAGCAGGCGTGGCGGACGACCGTCGGGTCGGGTGATTCAACGCCGGCGCTGGTCGGCGACCGGCTCTATGTGTTCACGCGGCAGGGCGATGAGGAGACGACGCTGTGCCTGAATGCCGCCACGGGCGAGATTGTCTGGACGGACAAGTACGCCGCCAAGGCGGTGACCGGGGCCGCCGGCCGCCATCCGGGGCCGCGAAGCTCGCCGGCCGTGGCCGAGGGCAAGGTTGTGACCCTTGGGGTCGGGGGCGTTGTTTCGTGCCTGGATGCGGCCGACGGCAAGATGGTCTGGCGAAAGGACCCCTTTGAGGGCGCTGTGCCGAGGTTCTTCACATCCATGTCGCCGATTGTGGTCGATGGTATGGCGATCGTGCATGCGGGAACGGCCGGCAAGGGGGCGATCCTGGCGTATAACCTGGCCGACGGCGCCGAGAAGTGGCGCTGGGACGGCGAGGGGCCGGAATATGCCTCGCCCGCGTTGCTGACGGTCGGCGGCGTAAAGCAGATAGTAACACTGGCGGAGAAGAGCATCGTCGGCGTCGCGGCCGCCGACGGCAAGCTGCTGTGGCGGTTGCCGTTTGCGCCGTCGGGGCGGGCCTACAACACCGCCACGCCCATCGTCGATGGCGATACCGTGATATACACCGGGGCCGGGCGCGGCACCTTTGCCGTCAAGATCGAAAAGCAGGGCGAGGCCTTCGCGGCCACGCCGCTCTGGAGCAATACCGACATCGCCACGCAGTACAATACGCCGGTGCTCAAGGACGGGATGCTCTACGGCATGTCCGATCGCGGCAACCTCTTCTGCATCAGCGCCAAGGACGGCAAGACGGCATGGGTCGATGAAACGTCGCGCGACCGTAGCGGCTTCGGGACGGTCGTCGACGCCGGATCGGTTCTGCTGGCCCTGCCGAGCTCCGGCGAGATGCTCGTCTACAAGCCAACCGCCGACGGCTACAGCCAGACGGCGGCCGTGAAGGTCGGCGCGGCGTCAACCTACGGCTATCCCGTGGCTACCGACAACCGGATCTTCGTCAAGGACGAGAACACGGTCGCCCTCTACGTCGTGGAGTGATCCGCTCCGCCGGCCGCTCCTGCACGGCGTGGAAATGGGTCTATCCCAAAGCCCTGACCCGCTACGCCTTCCCCGCCGCTAATAGTAAGATCATTGCGGCACTGATGGACTTGCCCTGAGACACAGATGACAACATAGATGGCCTACGACATCAGTGTGTGTTTCCCGTGTTTGTGCTGCTCGCTGAAATCTGGGGATACTATGGTAAGGACCCAAGTTTCATGAGAAACGACCTTGAACGACTTCATGGGTAGCACGAGCAAGGTGGCCGTCGGGTGCCACAGGCCGTAGGGAATGTGGACCTGGGGCATGCCCTCGGAGGATGTTCTGGGCGCATGCCTGTCTATCGGACAACAAGTACAGGACCCCGCAGAAACTATCACTTGCTCGCAAGCACGGATTGTACAAAGGCCTTCAGTGGCGGCAGGTTGCGGGTGCAGGTATCCCAGACGATCTTGAGGTTTACTCCGAAGTATTCGTGGATCAGTACATTGCGCATCGCTCTGATTCTCGTCCATGAAATATCACCATACTTCGCGACGAAGGAATCGGACAGATTCCTCGCAGCCTCGCCGATGATCTCCAACTCCCTGACCACGGCGTCGATCATCATGTCGTTGGCCGAGAATGTATCGAAGTTGGTACCGGTGAGATACCGTTCAATCTTCTCGATAGCGTCCAGGATGTGGCGGAGATACGTAAGATCAGGCTTCATAGACGGGTTGGGCTTCATGGAGAACTTGGTTGCGGAAGTACTTGCTTAGGGACTGGGGGGTCAGCAGGTCCACCTTTCGGCCGAGGGCTGCGGTGAGTTGTTCCTGGATTTCTATGAACTCGAGCAGGCCGATAGTTGCCTCAGGGGTGAAGTCGATCAGCACGTCGATATCACTGTCGGGGCCGGCCGTGCCGTGGAGGTGGGAACCGAAGACGGCGACGCTCTTGATGGAGGGGCGGTAGGGGCTGTGCTCGATGGCGGTTCGCAGTCGTGTTGTCAGTTCTTGTTTCACCATGGCGATATGCTATTGTGCTGGGGCGGGTCTGTCAAGGTGATGCGCCAACCGCGTGGGCAGGGACGACGCTTGCCCACGCTACCTGTTCTGGGCATGACAAGGGGCGTATTGCCGCAGCGGGCCCTTGTCGTGTTCGGCGCCCAGATGCTTCGCTTCGCTCAGTATGACACGAGCCTTTGGTATTATATCCCGAAACGCTACACAGGAATACCGCCTTGGGGCGGCGATGTTTGATTATCGAGGTACGTGGATGCTGGACAATGGAATGCAGAAGATGTGGTTGGCGGCCTGCGTCGCGGGTCTGTTGATGTGGGCGTGCGGGGTCGGGCGGGCGGATTGGCCGGGGTTTCGCGGGCCGCGGGGCGATGGGCATGTTGTGGAGGATGGGGCGGCGGTTCCGTTGCGGTGGGGCGAGGGGCAGAACGTGGCCTGGAAGACGGAGATTCCACACCGCGGCTGGTCGAGTCCGGTGGTGGCCGCGGGCAAGGTGTGGCTGACGACGGCGACGCTGGAGGGCCACGATTTCTTTGTGGTCGCCGTGGATGCCGCCAGCGGCCGGGTCATTCACAACGAACGGCTGTTCCACAGTGATAACCCGGAGCCGCTGGGCAATCCCATCAACTGCTACGCCTCGCCGACGCCAGTGGTGGAGGCCGGACGGGTGTATGTGCACTTCGGCAGCTACGGGACGGCGTGTCTGGATACGACCGACTACCGCACGATCTGGAGGCGGGAGGATATTCCCTGTAGGCACTATCGCGGGCCGGGTTCGTCGCCGGTGCTCTTCGAGGACCAGCTGATCCTGACGATGGACGGGGTGGACGTGCAGTACGTGATTGCGCTGGACAAGCGGACGGGCGAGACGGTGTGGAAGACGGACCGCACGGCCGACTGGGACGACCTCGGGGCCGACGGCCTGCCGTTCAGCGAGGGCGACCTGCGCAAGGCTTATTCGACGCCGCTGATTGTCGAGGTCGGCGGCGGGCCGCTGATGATCACGGCCGGGGCGAAGGCGGCCTACGGCTATAACCCGCGGACGGGAAAGGAGTTGTGGAAGGTCAATCATACGGCGTTCTCCGGCGCGGCCATGCCCGTCTTCGGCCACGCAATGGCCTTCATCGTGACGGGGTTCGGGCGGACGGAGCTGTGGGCGGTGCGGGTCGATGGGCAGGGGGATGTGACGGACACGCACGTGGTCTGGAGGGCCCGCAAGGCCGTACCTCGCACGCCGTCGCCGCTGTTGGCGGGAGAGCTTCTGTTCATGGTGGCCGACAATGGGGTCCTTGCCTGTCTGGAGGCGCGGACGGGTGATGAGGTCTGGAGTCAGCGGCTCAGGGGCGATTTCGCGGCCTCGCCCATCCATGCGGACGGCCGCATCTATCTGTGCGACCAGGCCGGGACGACCACTGTAATCCGGGCCGCCCGGACATTCGAAGTGCTCGCCGAGAACAAGCTGGAATCCGGCTTCATGGCCTCGCCGGCCGTCGCGGACGGGGCGCTGTTTCTGCGGACGCGGACGCACCTGTACCGGATCGAGGCCACTCGGTGATTGTCTGCGGGATGACGTGGGATGGGACCGGGAGGAAGATACTCAGAAGGCAGATGGCGTAATTCCTGGTCATCTACAGGTCTCCGTCTGTCGCACTCACTTCAGTCCCAGCAGGGCCTGGGCTACGTCCGGCGGGATGCGGAGGACGGTTCCGTGGCGGTGGCCGGGGGGGAAAGTCATCTGCTTTGAGACGTCTTCCCACTGCTTGAGGTCCTTGGAGCGGACGGCGCCGTAGTAGTGGGGGCTGGCGTAGTGATCGAAATAGACCAGGTACTCGTCCTTGATCTTAATGGCCGAGGGGCCCTCAACCCAGTCGCCGGTGAAGGGTTCGCTGGGCGGGCCGAAGGGGCCGTCGGGCTTGTCGGCGACGGCGTAGCGGAGGTTCTTCTTCACCGGGTTCCTGCGTTCATCTTTGAAGATGAGGTAGAACCTGCCCTCGGCCGCCAGGAGCGTGGCGTCGATGACATTGAAGCCGGGATTGAAGAACAGCCTCGATGGGCTGAAGGTCTCGAAATCGGGCGTGCTCGTGGCGTAGATGCGGTGATTGTAGCGGTCGTCGCCGGTGGCGTCGGTGTCGGGGAAGCGGCCGGGGATGGTGCTGGACCAGAAGATCAGCCAGTGTTTGGCATCACGGTCGTAGAAGATTTCCGGGGCCCAGAGGTTACGGACGGCCGGTTCGTTCTCCATCAGCGTGATGCCGCGCTGCGGCGACCAATGGATCAGATCCTTGGAGTTGGCGTAGCCGATGACCTGCCCTTTGTCGGCCGTCCAGCCCGTGGTCCAGACCATGTGGAACAGGCCGTCCGGGCCCTGGGCCAGGCAGGGGTCGCGCATGAGCCTGGAGCCGCCGATCTCGGGCTTGAGCAACGACCGGTCGCCGTTGAGGGCCCGCCAGTGGTAGCCGTCGGTGCTCAGGGCCAGGTGAAGCCCATCCTCGCCGTTGCCCCGGAAGGACGTGAAGACATAGAAGTCCTCAGCGCCGGCGGCGCAGGACAACGCGAGGCCGACCGCCAAGGTCAAGGCAAGCCATGTGGAGCGTGAGTTGTTGCGTTTCGTTACGCAGGGCCGATTTCCAGTCTCCATTGAGCCAGACTCCTATTGCGTGTCTATTTGACCGTGTCAGCTCAGTTCTGTCCAGACATCGATGGGAGATTCCCGCAAGTGACCTTACGCACAAGACGTGCAAATGATGGAATCCTCTGAGCTTGCCGCAAGTCGAACTTGCTCGTGAAACTCGCCTGATGGATGATAGGGTCATAGGGAACTGCCATCCGGCGGGTCAGCCATTCCTTTGCGCCGCGGATAGCTTCGGGATTGTCCGGGGGCGCCAGACCCATGTCGAGGGACTCGGCGGCGGCAAGAAACCATGTCTCGTATTCGCGGTGCGCAAGCACGACCATCGACGGCACATCAGGCCTGACAGATTTGGCCCCTGCAAGCAGCTTGGGGCCGAGATCGGCGGGGCAGTCATCCTCGCAGTCGAGGAGGATCAGGACTAGACCATTTCCCTGGGCCGCTTTCGCGGCGGCCATTGCGACATACCTGCGAAAATACAGTTCGTCACTGACAAACGACCCTGACTTGACACGAATCGGGTGGTTGACCACAACCGTCACATCGGGTAGAAGCTCCGCATAAATCCTTCGGACCAACAGCGGGACGGCCTCTACTTCGCCGTGTCCTTCCACAACAGGCACGATCAGATGACGGCTCATCTGTCTTCGTACTCGAATAGCCTCAACTGCCGGTCATCCGCCGTATCATCAACTACCACCGGATCGGGCGCGATCTGGTTCTGGCGAAGCAATTCACCGGCGGTAAAGAGCCTGTCCTTGAGCACTTGGCGGCTCGCCGGGTCAATCGGCCCGATTCTCGTGATTCCATCCGGATTGTCGACCGCAAAGATGGACTCGGGCTGAATATCCTCGTTGTCGAGCAGGTCGGGGCTATGGCTGGTGACGATGATCTGGCATTTGGCGGAGGCCTTTCTCAGCGCGCCAAGCAAAACCGACGCAGCGCCTGGATGTAGAGCCATTTCGGGTTCCTCCAGGCCAATGAGATTCGGCGATGCCTTCGTCGTTCTGAGGTTCTGGAAGATCGCAACAAGAATCCCCAGGGCCCGCAGTGTGCCGTCGGACATAGATGAGGCGAGGAAGGTCCACGGGTGTTTCTGCCCTTTGACGTTTTGACGGAACTCAACTGTCTCCTGGGAACCAAGAACCCTCGTCTGGACACCCGTCAGTCCCTTGACGATTCGAAAGAGATGGTCGTTGATGCGATCGAGATGCTCCTTTTCCAGGTTTTGCATCACGCTGGCGATATTGCTTCCGTCGCGGCGCAGCAGTTCGCCGGGGTCCGGTTTCTGCGGGGACTGGATTTCTCGGGGATTGAGATTGTAGACCTCCATGCGGGAAAGCGCGTCAAAAGCCGGACGGAACTCCGGGAGGCCTGACGCGGCCACAAGAAAGAGCCTGTCGGGAAGGGCCGCCGGGAGCAGCCTTTGCGAACTTCGTCCGACTACTTTGCCGGAGCGGACGTGGTAGTAGTGCTCTTGCATGAGCGCGGTGGCTACTTTGCATTCCTCCTGTTGAACCTCGAATCCACCATCTTTCTTCGCACCGATGCGGAACACGAGGTGCCCGGATTCACCCTCCGGTAGAGTGAAATCAAGACGGATGGAGAAGTTATTGGGATGGCCGCCTGAGCGGCGTCGCACGTCCTTGATCGTCCCGCGGTCGCGTAGCGCGTGGTCCAAAGATGTCCTCAACGAGTCGGCGACGAACCGAAAGCAATCGAGGAAATTGCTCTTGCCCGACCCATTCGGGCCAACCAGAAACGCCAGCGACGGCATCTCGAGTTTACAGGCAGCGATGCTCTTATAGTTGCGAAGCGTGATTTTGCGAATGAATGGATTCATGGTTGCCTTACAGTGTCAACCAACCACCACGATTACGTTAGTCTTTACGCGGGTCGTCCCCGGCAAGAAGACGGGTGCCGAGTATACCCGCGCATAAGCCGGCCGACAAGCGGCAATTGCCTCCTTTCCAGGGCCGGCGGCGGGCCGGTTTGTGGGGGCGCAGGTGTGGTCATGCGCCTGTTCATCTGGGCCGCGGGGATCAGCGCGCGGGTTTTATGGGGCGGATTTTTATGTTTCTGAAGGAGACCTGACCGTGGTCGCCCTGGAGGGCGATGTAGCCCTTGTTGGACTTGGCGAACAGGGGCATACGGCCGAATTTGCTCTTGGCGACGCGGGCGTTGAAGTCGTCGCTGCCGAGGACGTAGTCGAAGTACTTGACGCCGTTGATCTCATGCACGCAAAGCTCCGGGCTGATGAGCAGACGGATGGTGTTCCACTGGCCGGCGGGCTTCGTGGCGTCGAGCTTCTTGCCGGTCTTCTCGTCGATGGGCGGCTCGTAGAGGGCGTAGAGCCAGCCGCAGCGGACGGGGTCGGCGGCGGCCTCGTTATCCTCCAACTGGAATTCCGGGCCGGTGGCCCAGGCGGCATTGCCCTCTTCGGTGACGTGGTACATGATGCCGCTGTTGCCGGCGCGGGAGATGTTGTAGTCGATCTTCAGCTCGAACCAGTCGAACATCTCGGTGGTGCACAGGTCGCCGGCGTTGTACGGATCGGCGCAGACCAGAACCCCATCTCGTACCTGCCAACCGGGGCGGACGCCCTGACGTTTGAAGTTGCGCCAGCCGTCGAGGCTCTTGCCATCGAAGAGCAGTCGCCAGCCGGCGGCCTTTTCCTCGTTGGTGAGGGTGTTGGCCTGTTCCTCGGCCGTCAGTTGCTCTTCGAGGGCCTTTTTCCACTGGTCGTTGAGTTCATCGAGGGTGCGGCCGGTAGAGGCCTTCCATATCTCGTCGGAGTACTCGCCGCTGCGGGCGGCGGCGTTGAGCTTCTTGACGATGTCCTTGTCGCATGTGTTGACGACCCAGTTGATGAAGTTGCCGGAGACGCGGTAGCTGGCGTCGTAACGGGCACGGGCCAGGGCCCGGCGGCTGATCTCGGCCCCGCGGGTGTGCGGCTCGTAGAGGAACCAGCGGATGTAGTCGGCCAGCCCCTCGACGACCCAGCCGGGGGTGCGGGCGCCGCCGCGGCGGGCACGGCCGTACTGCTGGACGACGTGGACGAGCTCGTGCACGACGGCCCCTTTGGCCTCGCCCTGCAGTTGCCCCCTGAACCACGCGGCCGCACACGAGACCCGCGTGCCGCCGGTGGCCGCGACGCCCTGCATGGAGCTGCTGAAGTTGATGCTGACGTCTGTCGGGGCCTGGTAGCCCTCGCTGGGCAGCATCTCGACAATCCTGGGATACCACTGCCGCACGACGGGCGCCAGTTCATCTTTGGCCCACTGGGTCAGGTCGGCGGCATCGGTGGTGTCGATGGTGATGCGGTACTTGCCGTCGATTTCCAGGACCTCGCGGCCGCCCTGCGGCTGCGGTTGCTCGGCAACGGCGGCGACGATGGGCGCGCTGGGGTCCACGACGTCGATTTCGCTGTAGAAGGTGTTGCCGAAGGGGTCCTCGCCTTCGGTGCGGGAGATATCGAACAGCAGATAGCGATATGAGCCGAGCAGGCCGTCTGGATTGGAGATGCTGACGGCATATTGGCCGCCATCGGGGCCTTCCTTCGACCGCGTATCGACCTTCGCCGCCAGGGTCCAGCCGGCCGCGGCCGGGTCGGCGGGCCTCGTAGGCCGCTCTACGAAGCCCTCGGCCTTGCCGTCGGCGGCGTAGAGCGTGTAGACCTGGGGCCCGCGGGTGTTGGGATGCCAGGAGTAGGTGTTGACCTGCTTAACCTCAATGACCTTGCCCAGGTCCAGCAGAAGCCGCCCGCCGTCGGTGTTCTGCGCGAAGAAGAAGTTCTCGCGCGGCTGGTCCTGGTCCGTGGGCATCCGCCCATCGGTAAGCTTATCGAGATTGCCGCCGTTTCCATCCCGCCGTCCGTCGACAATGGCGATGACGGCCTTGGAGGCGGCGTCGCTGCTCGACGGGGCCGGGACGCCCTTGAAGACGAAGCCGGCCCCGGCGGTCTCATTGGTGTTGCGTTCCCAGACGACGGTTGTCTGGGCGTATGCGTTGAGCGCCAGTGTCGCAACGGCAAGGGCCAGCGGGGCCCACAGAATTGATGACTTCATGCGATGCTCCTTGTATCCGGTTAAAATCGGTTGCTGCTTGTCCGTCCTCCTGAGAGGCTTTGGGGTATTCTATGGTCCAGCGTCTGACAGTGTCAACCCTTGATCCACGGGGGCGCCGTGGTGGTGTTGGGCCTGGGTTCCTGTTATGATCAGCGTCTGAAGCCGGCGACGGCCTATACTCCGGATAGACGGATTATGTCCGGTGGTTATTTCACGGGAGCTGTCAAGAGGCGCTCTATCTGATTGAGCGGATCGAGGCCTGATGGTCGTTGGGCTGCCGGGTCTGTTCGGTTGGAAAGATGTTGCCCGGCCGATATGTGGGTGATATGCTCGCCGCTACGGTCAGCCGTATTGAGTGAAAACCATGACAAGACGCAGAGTTCTGATCATCGGCCTGGACGGGGCCACCTGGGATGTTCTTGACGATACGCTCGTCGAAGCGCACATGCCGCATCTGCATCGACTGCGCACGGCCGGGGCCTATGGCGTGCTCCAGTCGTGCCAGCCGCCGGTGACGGCCGCCGCATGGACGACGTGCATCACGGGCTGCCAGCCGTACACGCACGGTGTGGTGGGGTTCAAGGAGTATCGCTGCGGCGATGACAGTATCCATATCACCAGCGCCGCGACCTGCCGCGTGCCGAATCTCTGGCGGCAACTCAGCGATCAGGGTCTGACCGTGGCCTCGATCAACGTCCCGTGGACGTATCCGTGTCCGCCGGTCAACGGCGTCGTGGTGTCCGGGTACGGGACCCCAGGCACGCACGTGGATTTCACGTGGCCGCCGCGGTTCAAGCAGGAACTGCTGGACAAGATGCCCGATTTCGATTTCCTCGCCCCCTGGAAGGAGGCGGACCCATCGGATTCCGATGCGTTTGAGGCCAATATGCGGGCGGTGGAGCGATGTTTTCGGCCAGCGGGTCGAGACAGCACGGATGGTCGATCAGAAGCTCCACTGGGACGTAATGATGGTGCAATTCCAGGACCTCGACCAGGTATAGCACCGCATCTGGCCGTATCTGGAGCGCCCGACGCGCGACCGGCATGTATCGCGGCGGGACCGGGTGTTCGCGATGCTGGGGGCGCTCGATGAGGCGGTGGCCCGGGTGGCGGCTCTGGCCGACCGGGACAGCGACCTCCTGGTCGTGCTCAGCGACCACGGCTTCGGCCCGTTGAAGGCGAATATCAAGGTCAACCGGCTGTTGTACGACTGGGGGTATCTCAGGCACCGTTCGCCCTGGGGACGACTCGTGCGGCGTCTGCGGCGCAACATCGACCATGCGCGGGGCAAACGCCCGCGGGCCATGAATGTCGAACTCAAGAGCCCGGTGGATTGGCGGCGCTCCAAGGCGATGGTCATGTTCGCGGCCGTCAACGGGCATCTCTACGTGAACCTCCGCGGACGCCAGCCGCACGGGTCCGTCGAGCCCGACTTCGAGTACGACCGGCTCATCGGCGAGTTGCGGCGGCGCCTGATGCAGGTGGCCCATCCGGGGACGGGCGAGAAGGTCTTCGAGAAGGTGGTCTCGCCCCAGGAGCTGTACGGGACGCCGCGGGCCCGCGCCGAGGACCTCGGCGACCTGATCCTGGTTCCCCGCGACGGCTACATCGTGCATCAGTCCACCTCGGCGACGGCCGACCCCATGGTGACACAGTCGAAGGACGCCATGTCCGGCTGTCACTACAGCAACGGGATTTACGTCCTGCGGGGGCCGGGCGTCCGCGCCGGCCGCGGCGGCGACATGCACATCGTGGACATCGCCCCGACGGTCTGTGCGGCCCTTGGGGCGCGCGTGGGCCGGCCGATGGATGGGCGGGTGATGGACGAGCTGTTCCGCGAGCCCCCGCGCCTGGAATACGCCGATTCCGCCGCGCAGACGGCGTCAACCTCCACGGCCGCGGCGCTGAGCCGGGACGATGAGGAACTGGTCCACAAGCGCCTGGCCGAACTCGGATACATGGACTGAAGCCGGCAGGCAACCCGAGCATCGGCGCGGTCCAGCGACATGGGTGTCGGGGCCATCATGCCCGTCGCCTCCCTCTTCATCATGTTTCTGGCTCAAGGCGATAACTCCCAGGGACCTTGGGACAGCGTCCCCAGTATCCCCTAAGTCCATAGGCTACCGACGGCTCATCCTCGTCGCCCGTCGTGTTGCACTTCGCATGTTAATGCGCCTCGGCTATTTACCCCATCTTCGCACACGGACTGCCTCAGTACCGTAAACAAAATGCCCGGAGTTGAGTTGGACTTCAAACATCACTTGCTGCGTATTATTGCAGAAAGCGGCTTCATTCACAAAGAACACAGCCAGACACCATCGCCCAAATAGCCACTCGCGCCGACCAGCCAACGGCGCAGGGAGACATGTTGCGGTCTTCGGTCTGACATCAGCCGCCCTGATGTCGCCCGGAAGCCGCAAAAAGCCTGCAATAACCGGATTCCTGCGCAATCCCAAGTGGATTGTCTTTGGCCACAACAACAGCCGCCTACACTGTAACGGCGGTACGACGGTTATGTGAACCTCGTTTGGCTCAGAATCTTCGATCCCATCATTAACCACAAGTGAGATGATATGCTCGCCAGAGGGAAGGGTCATCTCCGGTGACACACCGGTAGTCTGAATGAGCGTAGAATCCGTAATACAACTCCATGTATACTCAAGCGGGTCGTCGTCCGGATCATACGAGCCGGAGCCATCCAGAATCACGCGTGCCAGCCCGTCGCCATGTGCGTACACAGTCTGGTTCGGGCCCGCCACGGCCACGGGTTCAAAGTTCGGAGGAGCGATCACGTTGAAACTCGCTGACGGAGACCGGCTGAACCAAAAACCCAGGTTGCTCCGCCCCTCAACCTCGGCATCGACGGCATAATCACCACCCCACCGGGTCGTATCAAATGCGGCGACATAGAGGCCCGGTTCCAGTTCCTCCAGTCCCACGATGAACGGGCCCGCCCCGGAATCTTCCGGCGGCGTGACCTCGGCAATCACGGAAACACCTGAGACCGGCGCGCCATCATCGATTTCAACGACGATGTCAACAGGTGTACGTCCTGCATGAGGCCCTGGGGCAACCGTTAGTTTGGTTTCTACCTGAGATTGGGCGAACGCATACAAGTTGAACGGATAATCTTCACTCGGCACATCAACGCCAACGACCGTCGCCCGCCATGTGCCGGGCGTAGGCATCTTGATCAGGTACGTCTCACTCGTGGGCCTGTTCATGAACTCTATGCCCGCTGCATCATCTGTCTGCCGCGGGATCTCATTGCCGTCCGGATCCGTCAGGATTAAATCCAGGTCGCTGCCGGGATACGACAGATCGGCACTGAGGCTCGCCGTGGAGGCATCCACGTGGAAGGACTGGGTAACTTGCCCTCCGGGGTTGATTGTTCCAGCCAGTCCGGCTATGGGCTCCTTCATGCCCGCGCCGATGATCTTAAAATAAACATCTCTCAGGTCCTGGGTCGTTGGCGCTGCGTACGCTTGTCCATTTCGCTTTTCCGCGAGCAGTCGCAGGTTGCTCATGGTGCTCGCGCTAACGCCAAATCCAATCATGAAGATCTGAATGTCATTGGCAACCGGGTCGCCATCAATTACCTCCGCCGCGTACGGAGTGACGTTCTCCTCGCCATCGGTCATCACAATCATGACGCGATTTCGATCGCTGGGGAAACGCTTGAGTTCATTATTACCTGCACGAATACCTAAGCCCATCGCGGTCGATCCGCCAGCGGATAACGCGTTGACTTTAGACTTGGCGGCGTTTTTGATTGTGCTGGCGGGGTCCCCAATCTGCGTCAAGGGGTACGGTACAGACGCTGAAGTGGAAAAACCGACGATCCCAATCTTGTCACCTGTATTCATCATGTCAATGAAATCATTACAGGCGCTCTTGGCTGCCGCGAGCTTCGTGCCACCCATACTGCCCGATACATCGATCACCGATACAACCGTCGCGGGCTTGAAGACATCGGGGAATCCCTCGAACCTAAGCCGATAGGCCCCGCCAGGACCGCTGACGATGACGAAATACGGGCCGGGCGTAAGACCCCCCACAGCCAACGCACGTCCGCCGGGAATCGCGAAGCTCACGAAGCCGGCCTGGTCAAGCCCGTGCCTGTCGACAAGCACAAGATCCCATCCGGAAGGACTGCTCACCTCCAGCTTGATTGCGGGGGAGAAGCCACTAGCAGGTGGCATGTAGAACCCGTAGCTCTTGCGAAAGCCCGCGGACAAATGGCCATCGTACCATTTGTTAAGATCGCGAAGCACTTGGATGTTGCCCTCAATTGTGGCAGGTCTTATCGTAGAGAACTTCATCCAAACCCTGTCGTCAGGAAGTAGATCCGTGGTATCTGTTTAGCGGGTTGACCGGCTGACACGGCCGGGCACCCAACGGCATTGGTTGTTTATATTTTGCCCCCCCCCACGAGTGTCAAACACTTTTTTGGGCATTTCCTGGCGATTCCGGCTTATCTTTATCGGCCCTGTGAGCCGAATTACGTTATGTTGCCGTTCCCAAGAGATGGGATCGAACGGACAACAGG
>Ga0209614_1000451_pt1 | contig 36178 bp, 30 predicted proteins | sample BlaSprsedimmetaG_FD_185484 | JGI IMG/M metagenome (GOLD analysis project Ga0209614, IMG submission 185484) | Hot spring sediment bacterial and archeal communities from California, USA to study Microbial Dark Matter (Phase II) - Blank Spring... ...
CCACTTGGAAGCGCGGGATCAACAACATCCCGGGAGAACCCGTGGTGCTGCCCGGCAAGATCGGCTGGAAGACTGCCGTCGACATCGACGAGGTGATGAAGCTCAAGGAAGACGTCAAGGCCGCCGGCGGCACACCCACGCCCTACCAGGTCGACCTGCTGCGACACCTTCAGTGGAGGCACGTCAATGACATCCTGGAGCACCCCCTGCACGATAGCTACCAAGCCAGGATCATCGAGGATTTTCGCTGGGAGGACTGGGTCGACCCCGAGAAGACCATAACCAAGACACATCCGCGCTCGGATATCCGGCTGCGTAATTACCCGTACCGATCCCGCCCGGTCTCCGGGCCCGAGTAGTCGCGAGCCGGAACCGGCCCCGGGCACCGTCCGTCCACCCGGCACTCACGGGCCAGCCGGACGCGCGATCCCAGGCGCGCCACGCGTTTCCATGCGCCCCCACACCGGGGTTGCACGCCCGCAACGTGATTGGCACCGGAAACCCCTGACACTACACTGCCTCGAATGAACCTTTCGATGCTTCTCACCTTTCTCGGCGGTGTCGGCCTGTTCCTGCTCGGCATGCGGCTGATGACCGATGGCCTCAAGGTGGCGGCCGGGGATGCCCTGCGCGAAATCCTGGCCCGAGGCACCGCCACCACCGGTCGCGGCATTCTCTCCGGCATCGTGATCACCGCGGGCGTGCAGTCCTCCTCGGCCGTGATCTTCGCCACCATCGGCTTCGTCAATGCGGGGCTGCTGACCCTGCTCCAGTCGGTCGGCGTGATCATCGGCAGCAACATCGGCACCACCGTCACCAGCTGGCTGGTGGCACTGGTCGGCTTCAACGTCAACCTGCCGGCGCTGGCGTTGCCGGCCATTGCGCTGGGTGTGTTCCTGCGCATCACCGGCGGCGATTCCCGGCGCGGCTCACTGGGCGACGCGCTCACCGGTTTCGGGATCTTCTTCCTCGGCCTGGATGTACTCAAGGGCACCTTCGCCGGCATCGGCGAGCAGGTGGATCTCGCAAATTATGCCGACAGACACTTAATGCTGTTCGTCCTCATCGGCATCGTGCTCACCGTGCTGATGAACTCGTCCAGTGCCGCGCTGGCCGTCATCCTCACCGCGGCCGGCAGCGGGCTCATCCCCCTCACGGCGGCCGCGGCGCTGGTGATCGGCGCCAACATCGGCACCACCTCCACCGCCATGTTCGCCATGCTGGGGGCCACCGCCAGCGCCAAGCGCACGGCGAGCATGCACGTCCTTTTCAACGTGATCACCGGCGCGGTAGCCCTGATACTACTGCCCGCCCTGCTGTGGCTGGTGATGTGGATCGCCATCCAGCTCGGGCTCGAAGCCACGCCGGCCACCACCCTGGCAATCTTTCATACCGTGACCAAGCTGGTGGGGGCAGCAATCGTCTGGCCGCTCTCGCCCTACCTCGTGCGGTTTCTCGAGACGCGCTTCGTCTCCGGCGAGGTCGATGAAGGGGTGCCTCGCCACCTCGACCGCACCATCGCCGGCACGCCGGACCTCGCACTGGAGGCCCTGAACATGGAGATCCGGCGCATCAGTGAACTGGCGCGCCGCAGCGCCTTCGCCGCCCTGAGCGCCGAAGGCCCGCCACCGTCGTTGTCGCTGGAACGTGACCGCGACGCCATTCAGCGCCTGGTGATCGCCGTCGGTGAATTCACCACCCGCGCCCAGCATGGCGACGTACCCCAGTCGATTGCAGGCGGCTTCCCGGTGGCCCTGCGCATCACCCAGTACTACGCCAACATCGTCGAACGTGCCGAGGAGTTGGTGCGCTCCCAGATCGCCATGCCGCCCGTAAAGGATGAAGAGCTCGCCTCGGCCGTGGCCGACTACAAGCGCCAGGCGGTGCACCTGCTCAAACTCACCGACCCTTATACCGAGGCCTTTTCCGCCACCGCGATGGAAGAAGCGAAGAGCGTCACCGAGGACAGCTACCAGCAGCTCAAGGCGACCCTGTTGCGCGCCGGCGTGCAGGACCGGATAGCCGTGCGCCAGATGGTCGCGCGCCTGGATGAGATCAGCGCGATCCGCCGCATCCTCGACCAGGCCTTCAAGGCCGCCCGGTACACGGAAGTCCTGCGCCAGGACCTGCATCAGGCGTCGCCCGCCGAAGCGGCAGACAATGCGGTGGAAAAGGTAGCGGAAGAAACGGGGACGCCCGGAATCAACGAGGGCGAGAAGTAGCCCGCGGCCAGGTTGACCCTTGATCCCGGGCAGGCTGCATCACCGCCGTCCGTCCGCGGGTTCGACGTCCGGACCCGGAAGCGACTCTACCGTCTTAGCGCGAAGCATCCGACCTGAACGACAGTTCATGTTGAATCTGCTCCACGAGAGCCCGCAGCGCCCCTTGATCAAAGAACTCGGTCCCGATGGAATACAGGTCTCCACCCTGTTTGTGGAACACCAGTCGCCTCGGAGACAGCACGACCCCCCACTTCTTCGATTCCTCGATCACCTCGACACCGGCCAGCTCGTCAACCGACGCACCCCACATGAAATTCGGGCCATGCGTAATAGATAGTCCGTCCCCACCAAGCGTGATCTTGAATGTGTATTCGTCCTCTGGCCGGAAAAGCCAAAGGATGGCAGTAACGACTGCCGCCCCGGCAAATGCCCCCCAGTTTTGCCACGAAGTGGTGATGAACACGACCAAGGCGCCGCCCCATAGGCCTGCAAGCAGAATGGCCATCTTGCGTTTCGCCTCGGGAGTAGTTCGCGGATTACTGGCGGTGAGCTCCATGGCTAACATCGCCACAACCCCACGCGGATCGTTTCCAGTGCTGCATCTCGCCTGGCAGCGAGCACCACAGCCGTGGAACACAGCAGGACGATCCGCTCGTGGTAGCGATGGACAATGCGCAGGAAAAAACCCGGCAGATGATGGCGATGCGCGCGTGACATGACCTCCCTTCCTGGAAGCCCGCTGTCGGGGCTATGAATGGCCTCACAAGGCCGCTGCGTCATAGAAAATACGCTGCTTTTATGCCCCGCACAATCGGCTGGCCTGGCCCGACCCCGGCCTGTCGGGCCACGGCGCGCTCACCAGTGTTCCGGCCTGTCCAGCGAACGCGCACACACCAACCGACCGCTTACCGCATCAAGCGCATCTCCCTGCAACGCCAGGGCCATCCATGCCTCCGGATACGCGAGCGGATAGGGGGCACGCACCCGATGCTGATGACTGAATCCGAAGCGGCGGTAATACCCGGGATCCCCCAGCACAAATACCAGCTGGACACCCCGCTCGCGAAGCGTCTTCAGGCCATGCTCGACAAGCTCACGCCCGACTCCCTGACGCTGAAAGCCCTTCGCCACCGCCAGCGGCGCGAGTATGCAAGCACGCACATGCCCGCTACCCGTCACCTGCACGGTGCTGAAGATCACGCTCCCGATCACCTCCCCGTCCGTCTCGGCAACCAGCGCAAGCAGCGGCCTTGCCGTGGCATCCGCCAGCAGCTCCGTGACCAGCACCGACACCGCCTCGCCCTCCTCACCGAAGACATCAAGATGAAGCGTTCGGATCGCCGTCTGATCGGCTGCCACGGCTTCCCGTATCTGCACAGAACCACCCGGACTAGTCAAAGAGATCAGTGAATGATATTAGCCCGCGGGCTACCAGATGGCGTCCCATCGTCTACCATGGAACCAGCATCCGCGCCCGAACATCGCTAGCATCACTGACAGCGCCCCACGCCGGCAACCAACATCGCCAGAGAGGCCACCGGACCATGCAACGCCCGACGCCCGACACCAGCTCTCGCCGCCCGAGGCGCACCCGGCGCCAGCTCAACCGCCTGCTTCCGCTGCTGATCTTCGGCGCCGTCGGCGGCTACATCCTCGTGCAGGAAGTGCCGACCGTGAACCGCTGGTACCAGCAGCTCACCAACCCCGGGCGCCTCACCGCCACCGAGGCCTGCCAGCGCGCCGCCCTGGTCGCGGCCGACCGCCCCGAAACGGCGCGGAGGCGAGCTACCGGTACAGCTGCTACACCGACCGGGAGGGAAGGCTGCTGAGCCGGAATCGGGAGAAGGGTGTAGTGAAGCCCGAGTAAAGAGGCAATGCCGGGCTGGGCTATGGGGAAACCGTGCGCTGTCCCGTGTCGATGGCCAGCGGCAGGAAGAATTGTTTAGCCAGCGCCAGCGCCTGGTTCAGGTCGTAGATATCGCGCATGCCCTCCCCCGCCTCGCGCCACTGTGCGGCAGTCTGCGCATCGCCGAGGAAGACCATCTCCCGGCAGAGGCTGTGGGCCGCGCATCCGCCGGTGTCCTGCCAGGCGATTCCCACCTGCACGTCGGACGGCTCGGCGAGTTCTAGCCTGTCGCCATCCTGTAAAATCCGCACCGCCGCACCGCTCACCGCGCAGCGCGAATCGATCTGTACCCGTGCCTGCATGACGGGCGCCACCGCCAGGGCGTCGAGGGCGCACATGGCGAAGAGGCGCACCCCGTCGACAGACAGTTGATGGTCGGTGGTCTCCGTGGTCAGCGGATAGGCGCCGAGCACGCGGGCGTGAGCCGCATCGGCCACCACCAGGTCGGCGGCCGCCAGTTCGTCCACCACCTGCCGGAATTGCACCGGGTCGTACTCCCGCAGATCCTCGGCCGCTACCGGCAGGCCCCTGGTGCGCAGCTGTTCGAGAATGCGCCCATAGGCCTGTTGCGCCAGTGGAGAGGCCTGGGCCAGGCGTTCGGCCAGCGGCAGGAGCGCCTCGAGCCGGCGCACCCCCGAGACGGCGGGATCGGCATCCAGCCCCGCCTCGATGCCACCAATCGCCTTCAGGCAGCACCGCCCGGAGGGGTTGCGCGCCTCGCAGGCACAGCGCTTCTCGCGCGTCTGTTCGACGATGTACGCGCGGCTGCGGTTGCTACCCGCCTGCCACTCATCGGCAATCCGCCGACCCGACACATCGAAACAATGACAGACGAGGTCATCCAGGTCGCCCGTCTTCTCGTAGCCGAGCGCACGCACCTGAGTGCGGTCGAAGACATCCCCCTCAAGGGAGAAATACACGACAGCGCAGGCCGGATCGGCACAGAAATAACAGGGCGCATCCGGTAGGGACAGCAGGGCTGGCGCATGCAGGTTGTGGCTGAGCGTCGTCACGGAAACGGCCGAGGCCAGTGTCCCGCACGAGGGGCAGGACGACTTGCGCGGCACGTCATGTGACGCAGCCTGACCAGCGGACGAGGAACAGCAATCACTCATGAACGGTCACCGAATAGGAGAAGGACAGGTAAATCCCAGCTGGGCCCCGTCCGGAAACAGCATATCGATTGACTCAGGCAGGCCACCGCTTTGGGCATACTGTCACCAAAATTTCCTATTCGACGAGAACCGATCCTTCGCGCACGGTGAAGCCGGAAAAAAACCGGGTCAGAGAGGAATTCCTTCTAATACTTAGAGAACATTGCTCTCTGACCCGGGTTTTCGGGACCCGGGTTTTCGAATCAAAGAGGCCCGGAATACTAGGCTGGAAAGGAACCATATTTAGGAAGAGTTTCCAACTTTTCATCCCAATTCGCCCTGCTGTCCATGAATATATGCCCTTGGGGTCGGAGCGGCACATCTGTATCAAGGCTCCCAGCAGGCACGAGTAACGTGCCGTTCGTTTGCAGACTTGGCAGCGCCGAACCACAAACCGCACAAAAGCTCCTAACGTGGCGCGTTTCAGGCAATTTATAGATGGTTACTTGCGATTCTCCAGACAGCCAGCGCAGTTCAGCAACCTTAGAGAAAAGATTAGCGGCGTTAGATGAGCCCGTGTCTTTCCGACAACGCGAACAGTGGCAAAGAAAGAAACCCTCAAAGGGCCCGGTCACCTCGAAGCTAATCGCCCCGCATAGACATCCACCAGTATGTTTCACAGCATCACCCATCTGAATTTGTCGGCTCCAAAAAAACCGGGTCAGAGAGGAATTCCTTCTAATATTAGAGAATATTCCTCTCTGACCCGGGTTTTCCTATTATGTTCGTTTTTCATTGAATTTTCGCGCTTTTACTAAGGTTATGACGAGCACATAGTAACTGGATATTCTCAGCTTTCAGTGATGTCCCACCCTTCGAGTACGGGAGAATGTGATCAAAATGCAGCTCATCGGTTGCGCCGCACGTGACGCACTTACCACCATCGCGCGCCCAAACCTCCAATTTGACGCTGGTCGGAATGATGCGGCTGCGCTCAGCGAAGCGACTGGAAACCTCCTCAGCGGCTGATTCATCAGAAACGTTTTCCACAGCCACCAGCTTGAACTTAAAAACATTCCTGATACCGTCATTCTCAGTCCAAGAATCTACCAAGTGGAAAAATCCGTTGTCGGTCCAAATGCCGGCTTTGATTTTTTCGTAGACCTGAACAATGTCTGGCCCTTTTTTTCCCGCCTTGAACCCTTGAGCGGCCTGATAGAATTTGCCATTCTCGGTAAGTGTCCCGCTAGCGAGCCGCTCAGGTTGATCGAGAACCTTGGGATCAGATATTCCTTTACGCTTTGGCTCGTCGTGACCTTCATAAATAAGGACTGCACCGTCGTCCTGCACTTCATCACGATAAGGGGAGTTAGGGCGTACTGACATAAGGATGACGGAATGATGGCCCTTCAGCCGAAAATTCATGCCTCGCTGAAGGCTTGCGCCTTCTTTCTGACACATCTCGAGGTACGAAATGACATTGCCTCTCAAACTTTAACTCCTGGTGAGAACATAATTACAATTAGGGGCCCCAAATGTCCGGTTTAAACCGGACATTTGGGGCCGATAACACCCCTGCCACCAATATAATCAATCACCTACCAGAAACAAACCGGACAAACCGCCTCCAAACGGACACCCGACTACATACCGCCACCCACCCCCAATCTCCCCGGCACTCCCAATCCATACACATCCGGATCGTACATCTCTTCCGCCTTCACCGGCTGGATGCTGAAGGCGCCGGGCGCGATGGCCTGGGCGACGTAGCTCAGGTGGTAGTTGCCGGCCGAGAGGTAGTCGGAGTAGAACCTCACGGCGTCGTGGCGCAGCTCCTGGTGGTAGAAGCTCCAGCGTGAGTAGCCGTAGCTCATCCAGTCGTCGTACTGGTACCACCAGGAGCCGCCGGCGGCCTGGAACTCGCCTTTCTGGGCGTCGATGATCGAGGCGGTAGCGAGGTCGCGGTTGACGGGCTCGAGGCCGCCGGGGACGGGGTCGTCCACCACCACGAAGTTGCGGGCGGCGGGGAGGGAGACGTAGAGGTCCACGCGCACGAGTTCGCCGCGCTTCAGTTCGACGTCGTTGCCCAGCAGCACCCATTGCCCGTTGCGCTCGACGCTGTATTCGCGGCGGATCTCGATGCCGCTGTTGACGGGCTCGGCGCGCGCATCCACGAGCGCGTAGTCCAGGCGTGCGCTGTAGTAGAGGCGGCCCTCGCCCTGACGCTGGATGCGCACCTCGGCGCGGGTGCCGGGATCGTCCGGCGTGACGCTGCGCAGGAGGGCGACGGGCGGGTCGCGGCGGTCGGTGAATGCACCCTCGCCGAGGCTCGCGTCGTTCAGCCAGGCCTGCACCTGCATGTTCGGCACGGCGGGTTCGTACACGCGGCTGTAGTCGATGAGGGCGTTCATGCAGAAGAGGTTTTCCTGCGTGTTTTCCCAGTGGGTGCGCGCGCCTCGCGTCTGCGTGATGGTGCGCACCAGCTTGTAGGGCACGTCGGCCACCTTTGCCGCGCCGGCCTCGGTCTCGCCGTACTGCGTGAGGGTGGAGAGGATGGCGCAGTTGTCGCGCAGCGGCGTGGCGAGGATGCGGGTGTAGCCGTCGTCGAGTTGCTCGCTGAAGATGAACTTGCCGCCGGTCTGGTTGGCGTGGGCGAGGATCATGTCGGCGACCTCGGCACGGATGGCCTCGGTGCCTTCCACGCCCAGCGCGGCCTGCAGGTACATGGCCTTGCCGAAGAGGCTCATGTCGGGCACGTGGCGGTGGTAGCGCTCGATGTCGCTGCGGTCGATCACCCCGTGCGGGGCGAGCGCGGCCAGCGCCACGGCGCGCACGGTGGACTGCATGCCGGTGCTGTAGAAGCTGGGCGTGACGTCCTTGCGCAGCAGGGTGTCGAGGTAGCCGTGCAGGCGTCGCTCGACCTCGGCGGGCACGGGCTCGCCCGCGTGGCGCAGCCAGTTGAAGGCGAGCGCGGTGTAGGCGGAGAGGTAGGGGCTGACGTACTGGTCCTGCGGGACGAAGTAGGTCATGCCGCCGTTGGGCGCCTGGAAGTCGGCGGCCTGCTCCAGGATGCGGGCCGGCAGCTGCGGGGCGTCCTCCCAGGCGAGCGCATCGGGCAGCCAGGCCTTGAGGCCGTTGTAGTGCGAGGCCATCGTGCCCTTGGAGAGCTTCTGCTCCCAGCAGCTGTAGGGGTAGTCGCGCATGTATTCGAAGGCGCCCTCCACGTTGCCGATGACGCTGGGGGCGAGCGTGACGCCGACGCGCCCGGTGTCGCCGCGCATGCCCTCGGGGAACAGGATGGCCTCGACCACCTCGCCTGCCTCCGTGGTGCCGTAGGTGGCCGCCGTCTCCAGGCGGCCGCGGCGCTGCACGGGCAGGCGGTGCTGCAGCACGTCGCGGTCGGTGGCGTCGCCCGCGCTGGCGGTGAAGCGCAGCTCGCCGTCGCGCGTGGTGGCCACCGGCAGGAAGACGGTGTGGCGCGCGTAGGGCTCGGCGGTGATGCGCCGCGTGACCAGCGGCACGCCGCCGGCGAGCGGGCCCTCGGCGTGGATGGTGACGGTGAGCTCGCGCGTGCGGTCGGTGCGGTTCATCACGCTGAAGCCCGCCTGGAAGCGGTCGCCCGCCAGCACCTGGTTGGGCATCACCGGGCGCAGCTCGGTGGGGCGGTTGACGCGGAACATGCCCTGGCCGAGCCCGAGGCGGTCGCCCGGTGTGACGGCCAGCGCGAGCACCCGCCAGCCGGTGAGGTTGTCCGGCACCTGGAACTCGACGGTCTTCTGCTCGCCGGGCTGCAGCACGAGCGAGGGGTTCCAGTAGCCAACGTATTTGAAGACGCTGCGCATCTGCAGACTGTCGCCGCCGTCGCCGCCGGCGTTGGCGCCCTTCTTCTCGAACAGCTGCCGCCCGACCAGGCGCATGAGCAGGTTGAAGTCGCGCAGGTCGCGGCCCTCGAGCCGGTAGAAGCCGGGATAGGGATCGAAGTAGCCGGCGCCGCCCTGGATGAGGTCGAAGACGGATTCGTCCAGCGCGATCACGGCGAGCTCCACCGGCTGGTCGTCGGCCCCCGTCGCGGGGCTGGCCGCGAGCGTGACGCGCACGGTGTCGCGCGGACGGTATTCCTCGGCTGCCGGCGTGACGCGGACCTCCAGCCGCTTGCTGTCGTCCATCACGGTGGTCTGTACCCAGCCGGTGCGCATGGCGGGCTTGCCGAGGTCCAGCGCGCCGTCCTCGCCCATGGGTTTCTCCACGCGCGGTGACATGGCCGTGACGGAGAGGTAGAAGCCGGGCAGCATGTCCTCGGTGACCGTGAATTCGATCACCGGGGTACTGCCTGCCAGCGGCTGCACCCAATGCGCGATGACGCCGTAGCGCTCCACGCTCACCAGCGCCTGCGCACCGGGGAAGGGGTTCTTCACCAGGTAGCGCGCGGTGTCGCCCACGCGGTAGGCGTCCTTTTCGGGGACGATGTCGATGCGGTTGTCATTCTCGTCTTCCCACACCACCTGGCCCTTGCCCACCACCCACTGGTTGAGCGTGGTGCTGTGCGCACGACCACGGGTGTCCACGATGCTGGCGACGACCTGGTGCAGGCCGGCGTTCTGGGGCGTGTAGCTGCAGTCGCCGCCGCGTTCACCCGGCGTGAGTTCGCAGCGCGAGAGTTCCTCCCACTCGTGCACGTAACGGGTGAGATAGGCGTTGCCCGCGCCCTTGACGCGGGTGGCCTTCGTCACCCGCTGGCGGATGACGATCGCCACCGGCGTGTCGGCCACCGGCTCGCCGCGATGATCCACGACCAGCGTCTGCACGCTGGCGGGTTCGTCTTCCTTCTGTACCCAGTGCTCGCTCTTCAGGCCCACGTAGCGGTCGCGCCCGGCATAGGCCGCGTTGGTGAAGCCCGCCACGTACTTGCCGCGGTCGTCGCGCACGGCGCTCTCCACCAGCAGGTTGCCGTAGAGCACACGCGCCTCGGGGATGGCGATGGCCAGCCCGTGCTCGCCCTGCGCGTTCACGCTCGCGATCTCCTCGTGCAGGGTCTCGCGCTCGGGCTGGCCCATCACGTAGGTATCGAAGTGGAAGCGGGCCGCCAGCGGATCGCGTAGCCTCAGCGAGCGCGCGTTCACCTGCACGGTGATGCGCGCCTCGGCATTGGCGTAGGGTCCGCCGGCGTGCAGGCTCGCCAGCGTGTCGATCTTGAGCGTGTCGCCCTGGCGGAAGTCCTCGCCGTTGAGCGTGGTGCTCACGCGAAACGGCGAGGGCGTGAAGTCGCTCACCAGCACGCGCAGGGGCTGCAGCTCGCCGGCGTTGTCGAAGGCGGCGTCCAGGGTGAAGCGGTACCAGCCGACCGCGCCGTTCTTCGAGACGGTGAACTCGCCGTGGTGCGCCCCGAAGTCGTTGAGCGTGAGGTTCGGTTCCTCGTGCACCGTCTTGCCGGTGGGGTCGACGACCTTGAGCGTGTAGGCCCCGCGCGGGGCGGGCACCAGGCTGCGGTTGTCCTGGTCGCGCACGTAGAGCTTGTACTGGATGGTGTCGCCGGCCTTGTACACGCCCTGGGCGGTGGTGCCCCAGGCCACGAGGTGGCCGTAGCGCTGGCGCAGGTCGCCGCCGTACCAGTAGGGCTCGGTCTGGTAGTCGTGGGAGAGCGGCAGCAGGGCCATCTCCCCGCCCTGCTCGATGCGGGCGAAGAGATGCGGGCGGCTGTCGTTCCAGTTGTGCATGGCCTCGAGCCTGGGGTCGATCTCGTTGAGGCCGGCGAGCATCGCCACGCCCCCGGCATCCGTGCGCGCCTCGCCCAAGAGATCGCCGCCGGCGGCGAGCCCGGGGAAGGTGGCGCGCAGCAGCGTGACCTTCGCGTCCTTCACCGGCTGGCCGTCGTCCAGGCGCGTGACCCACACCAGCGTGTTGTAGTGCCCGGCCTTGGCATGCACGCCGAAGGGCGTGACCTGGGCGTGGAAGCGGCGCGCCTGGTCGCCCTTGCTCACCGGCGGCCGGGTGTCCACCCGGCCCATGACGAAGCCGGACTGCCCGCCCAGCAGGTCGCGCACGCCCAGCGGGTGGCGGTAGGCGATGTCGACGATGGGCGGCAGCTCGACGCGGTGCGTCTGGTTCTGGCGCGCGCCCTGCGGGGTGAGGGCGTCGTAGTGCAGGGTGAGCGCCTCGATGTTGTTGAGCACGATGGGCGTCTCGGACTCGATGGCCGCCTCCAGCACCGAGACGGGGTGGGTGAGCGTGAAGTCGGGCTTGCGGTGGTCGGTGAGGAAGGGGGTGTCCACCGCCTGCGGCAGCGCGCGGCCGAACTCGTCGCGCAGTGCGGCATCGATGGTGAGCCGGTAGGTCTCGAAGGCCTTGAGGTTCTCCGGCAGCCAGACGATGTATTCGGCGCCGCGGCGATGCGGCTGGTTGAGGCGCGAATAGCCGTAGGTGTTGGCCCAGGGGTCGTAGTCCTCGCGCCCGCCCGCCAGGTCCGGATCGAGCCGCACGTGGGCCTTCACCTCCTCCTTGACCACCGGCGTGCTGAAGATGAGGCCGATGTTGGCCATCGGGTTGCAGCGCCGCGTGTCGTCGGTGGCGGCGATGGTGAGCGGCCGGTCGCGGTTGTCCTGGCAGCGCAGGCCGAGGAAGCGGAAGGCCGGGAAGGTGTTGAAGGCGACCACCAGGCGCTGCTCGATGCCGCGCTCACTGCCCTGCGCCGGCACGACGCCGGGGGCGATATGCAGCGCCGCGTCGGCATCCGGCGGCAGCTCGGTGACGGGGCTCACCAGCCAGCCGCGGTCGGTCTCTCCTTCCCTGTTCGGCAGGTTCTCCACCTGCACGGGATAGCCCCTGCCGCCCTGCCGGAACTGCAAGGCCTCGGCCACCGAGGCGCGCGTGACCTCCTGGTTGAAGACCACCCGTACCTGCGGCGTGCCCGGCGCACGCCAGGTGTGGAACTGGTACCACTCGAGCTTCGGGCGCTGGGTGATGAATTCGTGCACCACGGGCGCGGCGAGGGTGGCGCCGTCCTCCGCCTGGATACCCGGCTGCATGACGAGGCGGTAGCGCGTGGCCGGCTGCATGGCGGCGCGCTCCGTGAGCTGGCAGGCCAGCGCGCTGGTGTTGAGCCAGCGCCACTCGCAGTCCAGCGCGGGTTCGATGGTGACGGGGATCTCGGCGGCGGTCCGCTCCATGCGCCCCACCGGCACCACGGGCCGGTTGAAGCTGAACACGATCTGGCGGCTGGCGGGCACGTCCTCGCCGGCGGGCGTGATGCGGGTGATCTGAAGCGGCCCCGTGCCGGCATTGAACTCTGCCGAGTCGAAGGCGGCGAAACTGCCGGTGGCGAGCAGACCGAGAAGGGCCAGTGCGGCCGCGAAGATCCCGCGCATGTCATGATCCCTGACGTTGTTATTGTGGTGGTGGCCCGGAAGGCTGGGCAAAGCCGATTGGGCCCAATTACGTTAGAATAGCAGCCCGCCTCCGGCCCGACGCCGACCAGTCTATCACCGACGCCCGACAGCTACCTTCACGTGTCCAGCCCGCTACACGAACTCGAACAGCGCCTCGACAGCTGCATGCAGCGCGACCGTCATCGCCTGCGCCGCCGCCTCAAGCGGCTGGCGCGCCAGCCCGATGCGGCCGCGCGCGAGCAGCTCGCCCAGGCCATCGAGGCCTCGGCCGCCACCCGCCAGGCGCGCCTGGACAACCTGCCGCGGGTGACCTACCCGGAGGAGCTGCCGGTCAGCGGCCGGCGCGAGGCGATCCGCGAGGCGCTGGAGCAGCACCAGGTCATCATCGTCTGCGGCGAGACCGGCTCGGGCAAGACCACCCAGCTGCCTAAGATCTGCCTCGAGGCCGGGCGCGGCGTGAACGGCTACATCGGCCACACCCAGCCGCGGCGCATCGCGGCGCGCGCCGTGGCCACGCGCATCGCCGAGGAGATGAACACGCCGCTGGGCGCGCAGGTCGGCTTCAAGGTGCGTTTCTCCGAGCACGTGAGCGCGGAGAGTTACGTGAAGCTCATGACCGACGGCATCCTGCTGGCCGAGATCCAGCACGACCGATTCCTCGATGCCTACGACACGCTCATCATCGACGAGGCCCACGAGCGCAGCCTCAACATCGACTTCCTGCTCGGCTACCTGCGACAGCTGCTGCCGCGCCGGCCCGACCTCAAGGTGATCATCACCTCGGCCACCATCGATCCGGAACGCTTCGCGAAACACTTCGGCGATGCCCCCATCATCGAGGTGTCGGGCCGCACCTACCCGGTGGAGGTGCGCTACCGCCCGCTGCACGGCGAGAACGAGGACGAGCGCGACCGCGACCTGCAGCAGGCCATCCGCGAGGCGGTGGACGAGCTCGCCGAGGAAGGCCTGGGCGACATCCTCGTCTTCCTGCCGGGCGAACGCGAGATCCGCGAGACGGCCGAGTCGCTGCGCAAGCACCATCCGAAGCACACCGAGATCCTGCCGCTGTACGCGCGGCTCTCGGCCAGCGAACAGAACCGGGTGTTCGCCCCGCACACGGGCCGGCGCATCGTGCTGGCCACCAACGTGGCCGAGACCTCGCTCACCGTGCCCGGCATCCGCTATGTGATCGACACGGGCCTGGCGCGCCTCTCGCGCTATTCCTGGCGCGCCAAGGTGCAGCGCCTGCCCATCGAGCCGGTCTCGCAGGCCTCGGCTAACCAGCGCAAGGGCCGTTGCGGGCGCGTGGCCGAGGGCATCTGCATACGCCTCTATTCCGAGGATGACTTCAACAACCGCCCCGAATTCACCGACCCGGAGATCCTGCGCACCAACCTCGCCTCGGTCATCCTGCAGATGGCGCAGCTCGGCCTGGGCGAGCCCGGGGACTTCCCCTTCGTCGAGCCGCCGGACAGCCGGCTCATCAAGGACGGCTACAACCTGCTGCACGAACTCAATGCGGTCGATGCGGGCAACCGCATCACGCCGCTGGGGAAGAAGATCGCGCAGCTGCCCATCGATCCGCGCCTGGCGCGCATGCTGCTCGCCGCGCAGCAGGAAGGCTGCCTGCGCGAGGCGCTGATCATCGTCAGTGCCCTCTCCATCCAGGACCCGCGCGAACGTCCGCACGACTTCCAGCAGGCCGCCGACGAGAAGCACAAGCGCTTCGCCGACGAGCACTCGGACTTTCTCGCCCACGTGAACCTGTGGGACTACCTGCACGAGCAGATGCGCCACCTGACGCAGAACAAGCTGCGCAAGCTCTGCCGCGACGAGTTCATCTCCTACATCCGCCTGCGCGAGTGGCACGACGTGCACCGCCAGCTGCGCGCGCAGCTCAAGGACATGGGCGTGCGCGAGAACGAGCAGCCGGCCGAGTACGCCCCGCTGCACCGCGCCCTGCTCACGGGGCTACTGGGCAACATCGGCTATCGCGATGAGGATCGCGAGTTCATGGGGGCGCGCAACCGCAAGTTCCTGGTGTTCCCGGGCTCGGGGCTTTCGAAAAAGCCGCCGAAGTGGCTCATGGCGGCGGAACTGGTGGAGACCTCGCGGCTCTTCGCCCGCACCGTGGCGAAGATCGAGCCGCAGTGGGTGGAAGAACTCGCCGCGCACCTCATCCATCATCACTATTACGAACCGCACTGGCAGCGGCGCCGCGCACAGGTGGGGGCCTACGACCGGCTCACGCTCTACGGGCTGGTGATCAACCCCAACCGGCGCGTGAACTACAGCCAGATCAACCCGAAGGAGGCGCGCGAGATCTTCATCCGCCACGCGCTGGTATACGGCGAGTACGAGACGAAGGCGCCCTTCTTTTTGCACAACCGCCAGCTCATCGAGGACGTGGAAGACCTGGAGGCCCGCTCGCGCCGCCGCGACATCATGGTGGACGAGGAGACGCTCTACGGCTTCTACGACCGGCGCCTGCCGGCCGACGTGTGCAACGGCCCCGGCTTCGAGGCCTGGCGCAGGGAGATCGAACGCGACGACCCGCAGGCGCTGTTCTTCACCCGCGAGGAGGTGATGCAGCACACGGCCGCCGGGGTGACGGCCGCGCAGTTCCCGGACGTGATCGACCTCGGCGGCCTGCGCGCGCCGGTGAGCTACCACTTCGAACCGGGCAGCGACGAGGACGGCGTGACCGTGACCCTGCCGGTGGGCGGCCTCAACCAGGTGGACGCCGCGCGCGCCGACTGGCTGGTGCCCGGGCTCATCGAGGAGAAGCTCACCGCGCTGATCCGCGGCCTGCCCAAGGCCCTGCGCCGCCACTTCGTGCCCGCCCCGGACTTCGCCCGCGCCTGCCTGGAGGCCCTGACGCCCGGCGAGACCCGGCTCACCGAGGCGCTGGCCGCGCGCCTGAAACAGATGACCGGCGTGGACGTGCCACCCGGGGCCTGGGCCGAGGACCAGCTCGAGCCCCACCTGCGCCTGCGCTACCGGGTGGTGGACGCCAGCGGCGGGACGCTGGCCGCCGGTCGCGACCTCGACGCCCTGCAGGCACAGCTGGGGGGCCGCATCGCCGAGCAGTTCGAGACCCTGCAGGCGCAGGCCGGCACCGCCGAGGGGCTGGAGCGCGAGGGCCTCACGGCCTGGGACTTCGGCGCGCTGCCCGAGACGGTGGAGATCGAGGGCCAGGGCATCCGCATGACGGGCTACCCGGCGCTGATCGACGAGAAGGACACGGTGGCCCTGCGCGTGCTCGACAACCCGGAAGAGGCCCGCGAGGCCACCCGGGACGGCATCCTGCGCCTGGCACGCCTCGCCCTGGCCGAGCAGGAGAAGCACCTGGCAAAGAACCTGCCTGGCATCGACCGGCTCTGCCTGCAGTTCGCCACCGTGGGCAACTGCCAGGGGCTGAAGGAGGACATCCTCCGTGCCGCCTTCACCCAGGCCCTGTTCGCCGATGGCTGGCCCACCGACGCGGCGGGCTTTGCCGCGGCGCTGGAGGCCGGGCGCGGCGAGCTCTTCGCCACCGCCGAGACGCTCTGCGGCCTGCTGGCCACGGCGCTGGCCGAGTTCAACCCGATCCGCCAGCGGATCAAAAAGAACCTGCCCTTTACCTGGATCGATGCCGTGGCCGACATCCGGGATCAGCTAGACCACCTGGTCTACCCCGGGTTCGTGACCGCCACGCCCGTCCACCGCCTGCGCCAGCTGCCGCGCTACCTCAAGGCCATCAGCCGCCGCCTGGACCGGCTGGAGAGCCAGCCCGACAAGGACCGGCACCTGCGCATCGACATCGAACCGCTGTGGGAGGACTGCAAACGCCGCCTGGCCGCCACCCGCGAACCGGATGCGGCGCTGCTGGACTACCGCTGGCAGATCGAGGAACTGCGCGTGTCGCTGTTCGCCCAGGAGCTCGGCACCGAGCGGCCGGTCTCGGTGCAACGACTGGAGAAGCAGCGCAAGGCCCTGTAGGCCAGACTGGACATCGTCCCCGGTTTTGGGGAATATCGGGGGGAAGCAGGCGGGCCAATTACATAACGACAGAGCCCGCCGGATAAACACGCACCAACGTGTATTGATGACCGGCCGGGACAGGCCGGCTGCCAAAGGATCACAACATGCTACCGTCACTGCGTCGCCTGCGCGGCACGCTGTCCGCCTGTGGACTGCTGCTCGCGGGGCTGCTGTCTGCACCGCTCGCGGCCGCCGATGGTCCGATTCGCCTCGCCATCCAGCCCATCCAGACGGCCGAGACCACGGCCTCCTTCTACCGGCCGCTGATCGACTACCTGCGGGAGCAGACCGGCCTGCCGATCGAGCTGGCCACCAGCAGCAACTTCCTCACCTACTGGACGCAGATGAAACGCGGCGACTACGACCTGGTGCTGGATGCCGCGCACTTCACCGATTACCGCATCCGCGAGCTGGGTTATGTGCCGCTGGCCAAGATGCCGGGCGAGGTGAGCTACAGCCTCGTCACCCATGCCGACACCTTCATCTTCGAGCCGGCCGAACTCACCGGCAAGCCGGTCGCCTCGCTGGCCGCCCCGAGTCTCGGCATGGTGCGCATGCTGGAACTCTATCCGAATCCCCTGCGCCAGCCGCGCATTCTGGAGGCGGCGACCACCGAGGCCATCATCGAGATGATCGAATCCGGCCGGGCGGTGGCCGGCATCATCCCCACGCCCCTGCTCAACACCTACACGCAGTTCAACGTGGTGCTCACCACCGAGCCCGCCCCGCACGTCACCTTCTCGGCTTCGCCAGGGCTACCGGACGCGCAACGCATGCGGATCCAGCAGGCGCTGCTCGATGCCGGCGGCTCGCAGGCGGGTCGGGCCATGCTCGAGGCCATCGGCTTCACGGCACTGGAACGTCCCGACGTCACCGTCTACGCCGGCTACGCGCAGTTGCTGGAAGGGACCTGGGGGTACTGATCGGGAACAACACGCGTCTCCTCCGCCAGGGCATCTCGTCGGTGCGCCTGGCCCTTCGCCCCAGGGAAAGGGGCCCCGCCGCGGCCGAACAGCCGCGGCATTTTTTTGTCCGGCCATCCTGTCATCGAGACCGGCATCTGGTATATGGTAAGCGACGGCAGCCGCGAAACGGGCTGCCTCGAGGCACCGTCGTTCGCGACTCGCGTCGCGCCTGCGGCCAGGTGGCCTTGACGGGATATAAGAACAAGACGCGTCGGAGACACGACCACCATGAGACTCTACTACCAGCGCAACTGCACCGCGTCGGACGCCGTTCGCATCGCGCTCAACCTCAAGGGCATCCGTTACGACCTGGTGGACATCGACGCCACCGACGAAGACGTCTCGGCCCTGCCGCTGATCAAGGATCTGCGCGTCTCGCCCGTGCTCTACGACGACCTGCGCATGCAGGTGGAATCCCTGGCCATCATCGAATACCTGGACGAGACCTACCCCGACGTGATGCTGCTGCCGGGTACGGCCCGCGACCGCGTGCGCGTGCGCTCCATCGCCCAGCTCATCATCAGCGACATCCATCCGCTGCTGAGTCCGCGCGTGCACAACCACCTGAAGAACGAACAGGCCGGCTTCGACTGCGCGGCTTGGTCCAACCACTGGGTGAAGCTCGGCTTCAGCGCCATCGAGGAACTGCTGGCCGACAACCCGGCCACCGGTCAGTTCTGCCTCGGCAACACCCCCACCATGGCCGACGCCTGCCTCGCCCCGCAGGTGTGGCACGCGCAGAAGAGCACGCTGGAACTGAACGACTTCCCCACCGTGAAACGCGTGTACGAGAACTGCCTCAAGCTCGCCGCCTTCGAGAACGTCGCGCTGGAACTGCGCTGATCCAGACCGGCGCCCCACTCGTGGAGCGCCGGTTTTCGCCTACACCATCTTGCGCGCGCCCGGCAACAGCAGCCGGCGCAGGGTCCGCCACTCGTAGCAGGCGAGCCCCGTGAGAATCAGCGCCGTGCCCGCGAGGACGCTCGGGCGCAGCACCTCGCCGTTGAGCAGCACGCCCAGCCACAGCGCCAGCACCGGCGTCATCAGCGTGATCAGCGCCACCCGGCTCGCCTTGATCGCGCGCAGCAGGAAAAAGTACATGGTGAAGCCCACCACCGAGCCGAACAGCGCGAGATAGAGTATCGACGTGGTGGTGCGCAGCGGCAGCGACTCCGGCAGGCCCTCGCCGAACAACAGCCAGGTGAGCAGGTACAGCGGCGCCGCCAGCAACAGCCCACCGACCACCACGCTCAGGCCATCCACCCGCGCGCCCAGGCGCTTCACCCACACCGCGCTCAATGACTGCAGCATCACCGAGCAGAGCACGGCGCCAATGCCGAGTGCGATGCTCGCGTCCATCGCCAGGCCGTTACCGAAGATGATGGCGAGCCCCGCCAGCCCCGAGACCATGCCGGTGATGCGCATGGGCGTGAACACCGATTCGCCGAGCCACAGCGTGGCCAGCAGGCCGGTGAAGAACGGCGAGAGCCCGAACAGCACCGAGATCCAGCCGGAGGGGATGAACTGCGCGCCGAAGTACACGCACATCATCGCGCCGTAGATGCCAACGGTGGCGGCCAGGTAGGTGAGCAGCGCCTCGCGGTGCCAGGGCAGCGCCACGCGCGCGAGGCGCAGCAACACCGCGGCGATGAGCGCGCCCAGCACCATGCGGGCGGCAACACCGAACAGGAAACCGGCCCCGTCTCCACTCCACTGGATGGCCAGCGGCGTGGTGGACCAGATGATCACGACACCGACATACGCGGCGGGCACGGACATGGTCTAGCTCTCCCTAATGATGCGAGACGGGAAACGCGACCAGACGAAAAAGGCCGCGAATCCCGTGACTCGCGGCCTTTGAAAACGTTTCGCTTGTGACTGCTACATCATCCCGTCTTCGCGTGCGCGCGAGCCTCGGCCGGCTGCATCTTGTGCATCCAGCGGCAACGACGTACGACGCGGGTAATGGAATGAATCATGCCGCCATTGTTGCGCGCAAACGGAACGGGCGTCAACCGTCTTTCACCTCGTCTTCCACATCACGGTAACAGCCGGGAGTGAAGCGCGGCGTGCACAGGGCATGAAAGACCAGGTCGGCCGAGTCCGTGTTCTCGATGGACTGCATCACGCCCGGCGGGATCACCACGACGTCGCCCGCGGCAACCGGCTCCGGCGGCAGGTCGCCGACCGTCACCCGGCCCGCGCCCGCAACGATGAGGTAGCGCTCGGCCACCCCGTCGAGCACGTGACGGCGCGTACGCCGCCCCGGCTCGAGCCGCGCGCGGGCGATGGAGAGCGCGGGGTCGTCCTCGTGGTTGTGAATCTCGAGGATATGGCAGCCCTCGCGGAACCAGTATTCCCCGGCCTCGACCGGATGGATGACTTCGGGCTTCATGGATGCGTTATTCCTGGATCGGATTCAGGCCGTCACTATAGCGGCGGTCCCGCCGCGGTTCATGTCACCCACCCCAGCCCCTATAATCGTCGGTCTCGGAACATTCATAACCGCGAGAATTCCAAGGAGAACCCCATGGCCCGCACGCCCTCCACCATGCTCGAGCTCGGCACCCCGGCACCGAGCTTCGCCCTGCCCGAACCGCTCACCGGCAAGACCGTCTCGCTGCACGACTTCGACGAAAAGCCCGCCCTGCTGGTCGCCTTCATCTGCAACCACTGCCCCTACGTGATCCACATCCGCGACCCGTTCATCGACTTCGCGCGCGAATACGCCGGGCGTGGCCTGCAGGTGGTCGCCATCAACAGCAATGACGTGGCCAGCTACCCGGACGACAGCCCCGAGAAGATGGCCGAGCTGGCCCGCCAGTCGAAGATGCCCTTCCCCTATCTCTACGATGAGACCCAGTCCGCCGCCAAGGCCTACCGGGCCGCCTGCACCCCGGACTTCTTCCTCTTCGACGCCGACCGCAAGCTGGTCTACCGCGGCCAGTTCGACGCCTCCCGCCCGAGGAACGACGAGCCCGTCACCGGCCAGGACATGCGCACCGCCGTCGACGCCCTGCTCGCCGGCCGGCCCGTGCCCGAAGACCAGATCCCGAGCCTGGGCTGCAACATCAAGTGGAAGCCGGGCAACGAGCCGGAGTATTACGGTTGAGGCCATAGGCGATAGACGATAGGCGTAGGCGCTGCAAGGCGTGATCAGGGATCGGTTCATTGCCCCGGCATGGGCATCGCGGCTTGCACCGCTCCTACCACAAACCCGGTAGCGTCGGCGCGCTGCAAGGCGCAATCAGGGAATGGCGCACGGCCCGGCATGGGCATCGCGGCTTGCACCGCTCCTACCGTCACACCCGGTAGCGTAGGAGCGCTGCAAGGCGCGATCAGGGAATGGCACACGACCCGGCATGGGCATCGCGGCTTGCACCGCTCCTACCACAAACCCGGTAGCGTAGGAGCGCTGCAAGGCGCGGTCAGAACGCAAACAGCACCAGCAGGAACCCGCCCAGCAGCAGCCGGTAGATGACGAACGGCAGCATGCCGATGCGTTCGAGCAGCTTGAGGAAGAAGTGAATGCACAGGAATGCGCTCACGGCGGAGAGCGCGGCGCCACTGACGAGGACGTCCCAGGCGACGGGGACGGGCTGTTCGATGAGCTTGATGGTCTCCAGCCCGCCGGCGGCGAGGATGATGGGGATGGAGAGCAGGAAGGAGAAGCGTGCGGCCGCCTCGCGCGTGAGGCCCATGGCCAGCGCCGCGGTCATGGTGATGCCGGAGCGCGAGGTTCCGGGGATCAGCGCCAGGGCCTGCGCGCAGCCGATCACGACGACGTCGCGCCAGCCGACGTGATGTTCGCCGCGCACGCGCTTGCCGGTGGCATCCGCGCGCCACAGCAGCAGGCCGAAGCCGATGGTAGCGAGCGCGATGACCACGGGCGAGCGCAGGTACTGTTCGATGAAGTCGCCCAGCAGCAGGCCCGCGAGGCCGGCGGGAATGGTAGCGAAGATCACGGCCCAGGCGAGCCTGGCGTCGGCGCTCAGGCGTTTGCCCGTGAGCGAGACCAGCCACTCGCGCGCCATGCGGATGAGCTCGCGGCGGAAATAGATCACCACGGCCGAGAGCGTGCCGACGTGCACGGCGACGTCGAAGGCCAGGCCCTGGTCTTCCCAGCCGGTGAGCACGGGCACGAGGATGAGGTGCGCGGAGCTCGACACGGGCAGGAACTCGGTTATCCCCTGCACCAGGGCAAGCAGCAGGATCTGCATGAAGTCCATGTATCCCTTCCCTGAATGATGCCCGTCGCTAGAGGCGGGCGCGGTAGTCGTTGATGGCAAAGCCCGCGAGCGGCGGCTCGATGCCCTTGCCGAGCGCGATCACCTGGAAGCGCTCACCCATCTCGGCCGGCAGCGTGAGCTGCTTGACCTGCTGGGCGGCGGCGAGCTGCTGATTGATGTCCTCGCCCTGCATCTGCGCGAACACCGCATCCAGGCCGCTGCCCATGAGGAAGTAGGCCTGGCTGGTATAGCCGAGCACGTCGAAGCCGGCATCCGCGGCGGCCTCGGCCACGGCGGTGAAGTCGACGTTGGCGGTGATGTCCTGCAGGCCCGGGTAGAGGAACACGTCCTCGTGGGCTCGGTGCCGGTAGTGGCAGATGAGGGTGCCGCTGCGACGCTCCTCGAGGTAGTACTCGCGGCGCGGATAGCCGTAGTCGATGAGCAGCACGGTCCCGGCCTCGATCACCCGGTCCAGCGCCTCGAACCAGCCGGGCAGCGCGAGGTTCACCTCCGAGACGTAGCCCTCGGGCAGCGGCCCGCCGCGCTCGGTCTCGATGTGGCGCACGGCGGCGGCGAGCGCCTCGTCGGCCGGTGTCTCGACGAAACCGAAGGTCATGCCGTCGAGCGTGACGCATCGCTCCATCACCTCGCCACCGCGCATGACGAACAGCTTCACCGGCATGGCATCGAGCACCTCGTTGCCCACCACCACGCCGGGGACGGGCGACTCGGGCAGGCGGTCCAGCCACTGCACGCGGTCGAGCAGGTGCGCGGCGCGCGTGGCGATGGTCTCGCGCTGGCGTTCGCGCAGCTCACCGCTGAGTTCGACGATGTCGTAGCGCTCCGGCAACAATGCCTGCGCCTCGAACTCGAGCAGCATGTCGGCGGCCATCACGCCGGAGCCGGCACCGAACTCGATCACGCGGCGCGTGTCGAGTCGTTGCCAGACGTCCATCACCTGCCGGGCGAGACAGCGGGAGAAGATCGGCGAGAGTTCGGGAGCGGTGACGAAGTCGCCGGTCGCACCGAACTTCTGCGCCCCGCCGCTGTAGTAACCGAGCCCCGGCGTGTACAGCGCGCACTCCATGTACTCGTCGAAACCGATGGAGCCGCCCGCGTAGCGGATGCGCGCGGCGATGTGCTCGATCAGTCGCTCGCTCTGGGCCAGGGCATCGGCATCGGGTGCCGGCAGCTCGGGGGATCGGTCGCGGATCATGACGGGCAGGGGCGCTCGGTGTGTTAGATTAGTGGGAATTTCAACGGCTTCGAACCGCAGCAATCGACGTGCAGGATACTACAGCCCTTCTGGATGGAAAAACGGCGCTGGTCACGGGCGGCGCACGACGCATCGGCGCGCGCATCGCGCGCCTGCTGCATGCCGAGGGCATGAACCTCGTGCTGCACTATCACCGGTCCGTGCATGAAGCCGAGGCGCTGCGCGACGAACTGGAGGGCATGCGCCCGAACTCGGTGGCACTGGTCCAGGCCGACCTGCTGGACACCGCGCGTCTGCCGGCGCTGGCCGAGTCCGCCCACGCGGTCTGGGGTCGGCTGGACGTGCTGGTCAACAACGCCTCGACCTTCTACCCCACGCCCGTGGGCGAGATCACCGAGGCAGTGTGGGACGACCTGCTGGGCACCAACCTCAAGGCGCCGCTGTTCCTGTCCCAGGCCACCGCGCCGCTGCTGGCTGAACACCACGGCTGCATCGTCAATCTCATCGATATCCACGCCGTGCGCCCGCTCAAGGGCTACCCCGTGTACTCGGCCGCCAAGGCGGGGCTGTACATGCTCACCCAGTCGCTCGCCCGCGAACTCGGCCCGCGGGTGCGCGTGAACGGCGTGGCACCCGGCGCCATCCTCTGGCCGGAGCAGAGCGAGAACGCGGCCATGCACGAGGCGCTGATCGAGCGCACCGCCCTCAAGCGCGAGGGCTCGCCCGACGACGTGGCGCGCGCGGTGCTGTTCCTGGTGCGCGACGCGGGCTACATCACCGGCCACATCCTGCCCGTGGACGGCGGGCGCATGCTCTCGCACTGAGGGTTCGACGATGACCGAACGCGGCACGATACTCATCACCGGCGCCGGCCGGCGCGTGGGCCTGCACGTGGCGCACTCGCTGCTGCGCGACGGCTTCGGCGTGATCGCGCATTACCGCAGCGAGAGCGATGGCGTGGCGGCGCTCAGGGCCGCCGGCGCGACGGCCATCCAGGCGGACCTCACCCGCAGCGAGGAGCTGCGCCGGCTGCTGGCGACGGTCACGGGGAAGGACGAGCCCCTGCGCGGCATCATCCACAACGCCTCGCTGTTCGAGACCACCCGCGAGGACGTGGACGAGGCGCTGGCCCAGTACGAGCGCTTCGTCGCCGTCCACATGCGCGCACCCTGGCTCATCAACACGATCCTCGCCCCGCTGCTCGCTGGCGAGAACGACGACCCCGCCGACATCATCCACATCACCGACATCTTCGCCGACAACCCGAACCCGGCCTTCGACCTCTACTGCTCGACCAAGGCAGGGCTGCAGAACCTCACGCTGTCCTTCGCCAAGCGCCTGGCACCGCGGGTGAAGGTGAATGCCATCCAGCCGGGACCGGTGCTGTTCAAGGACACGCACACGGCGGCGGCGCGGGAACGGGTGCTCGAGGAGACGCTGCTCGGCAGGGAGGGTGGCGCGGAGGCGATCTACCGCGCGGTGAAGGCCTTACTCGACAACCCCTACATTACCGGTGCGAGCCTGCCGGTGGATGGTGGCCGGCGCCTCGCCCAGCGTGTCTGATCCCACGCGCAGGCTGACCACGGGGTAGCTCAGCTCCGCGCCCGCTTCGATGTCGCCGGTGCTGGCCAGCAGGTCGAGCACGGTCTCGCGGTAATAGGGCTCGTCCATGGCGCGGGCGCGCTCGCCGGCGGTCCCGTCCACCACGAAGAGAATATCGAGATCGGCCGGGCGGTCCTTGCAGCGGCTGTCCGGGTCGGCGCGGTCGCGGCCGCGCCCGATCTCGATGGCATTGCACACCGCCTTCAGCGCCGCCTCGTCCAGGTCCGTCTCGATCAGCACGGCCAGATTGTAGAAGTCGCGCTCGGTGTCCATGTGCACCGGCCGCGTGTGCACGATGCGGCTCACCGCCACGGTGCCGAAGCGCTCGCACAGGGCCTCGAGCACCGCGGGCACGTTGCGCGCGGGGTCGATGTTGCTGCCGATACCGATGACGTAGCGAGTCATCTCCCTCCACCTACACGTCGATGCAGCTGCCCTGCTCGGCCACTCCGGCCAGCACGCCCTCGATCTGCGCACGCCGCGTGGGCATGGTGTCGCCGTAGTGGATGGCCAGCATGCGCGCGCGCACCTCGGGCGGATAGAAGTCGGCGATCTCGTCCAGCGTGGCATGCACCGGGTTATGGGCCTGCAGGCTGCAGTCGTGCACGATGCGCCGGTCGCTGCGGTCGGCGGCGATCCAGGGCAGCGGGTTGGTGTCCGAGGTGAAGATCAGGCGATCATTGATGATGACGCCGTAGGTGGCCATGCCGCCGGTGTGGTCGGTGGGGAAGAGCTCCAGCGTCGCATCGCCGAAGTGCAGGCGCCGGTCCTCGATCAGCTGCAGGTCGAAGAAGTCGTCCAGCCGGTTCTCGCCGTCCGAGCTGTGGCCCATGCTGCCCTTGAGGGTCTGCTCCCAGAGGCCGGGATAGACGTCGGCCGGCAGATACAGCGGGATGCGGGTACCGTGGGTGTAGCGGGTCTCGTAGGCGAAGCGCTCCAGGCCAAAGCAGTGATCGGCATGGATGTGCGTGATAAGGATGCCGTCGATGTCGGCCACGCCCAGGCCCATGTCCCGCAGCGCATACTTGATGGTGTAGCCGCAGTCGATGAGCAGGCGCCTGCCCGCCGTCTCCAGCAGCAGGTTTGTGTTCCAGTAGTCCATGGCCTCCGAGTCGCCGGTGCCGAGGAAGCACAGGCGGTCAGCCATTCGCCGGCTCCTCGCCCCGCTCGATGACCACGCCCACCTTCACCGTGCCCTCGATGGCCACCGTCTTGGTGACGGCAAGCCGCAGCCAGGGGATGCCGAACTCGGCCATCACCAGGTCGGCGGCCCGCTCGGCGAAGGTCTCGACCAGATTGAAGTCGCTGGCCTTGCCGAATTCGATGAGCGCGCGGGAGACGGCCGCGTAATCCACGGCGTCGGCGATGTCGTCCTCGCGGGCGGCGACGCGGTTGTCGGCGGCGAGATCCAGGTCCAGACTCAGGGTCTGGGTGATCCGGCGCTCCCAGGCGTAGACGCCGATGACGGTGGCGATTCGTAAATCGCGAATAAAGACGCGGTCCATGGCTCCTCCAGTGCAGGGGGGCACTATAATGGATGCCTTTCCCGCCTGGCCAGCGGCCGGGATTCGCGATCCCTCAGGCGCTTGTCACCCCCCGGGGGTTCTGGTATTCTTCGCAGCCTTTCACACCAGCAATACCGATTTCTGGAGTAATACCATGGCTCGAGTATGCCAGGTCACCGGCAAGCGACCGGTTACCGGGAACAACGTGTCCCACGCGAACAACAAGACGCGCCGTCGCTTCCTGCCGAATCTGCACACCCATCGTTTCTGGGTGGAAAGCGAGAACCGCTTCGTGACGCTGCGCGTCTCCTCGAAGGGCATGCGCATCATCGACAAGAAGGGTATTGATACCGTTCTGGCCGACCTGCGCGCCCGCGGCGAAAAGGTGTAAGGAGTTAAGTCATGGCTAAAGCGATTCGCGAAAAGATCCGCCTCGTGTCCAGCGCCGGCACCGGTCACTTCTACACCACGACCAAGAACAAGCGCAACATGCCGGAAAAGATGGAGATCAAGAAGTTCGATCCCGTCATCCGTCAGCACGTGATGTACAAGGAAGCCAAGATCAAGTAACTGGTCTTTGCCTTCCCACAAAAAAGCCCGGCCTCTGTGCCGGGCTTTTTTGTGGGAAGGCGGTCAGTTATCAAAAATCATAGATCCGCACTGAAACTGGTCGAAGCGGTTTTGACTTACCTCCCCCCCCGTTATCTCGCCGAGCATCGCAGTGGAGGGAGGATCAGCCCGAAGGGTTGCGCGCAGGACGCGCGCAATCCCGCTGTCGGGCCAGGACGGCCCGTCAGCGGGACCCGACCGGAGCGAGAAGCACAGGGGACCCGAAGGGCGAGATAGTGGGGTGCCCTTTCTTTTGGTTCTTTTCTTTGGGCAAGCAAAGAAAAGTAACTCGCCCCTCGTGCCGAGGGCCAAGGAAGTACCCATTAACGTTAAAGGGGCGAAACCTTCGCGAGCAGATTCATACGGCTGTGATGTTCGCAACCCTTCGGGTCGACCCTCCCTACACTACGGTGCAGGGATGACATATCCCCCGGACAACTGACACCCACAAAAAAGCCCCGACCAACTGGCCGGGGCTTTTTGCTTTCAGGCGAACGCCAGTTCGACGTCAGGCCGCGACCGGCGCCGGCGCCGGCGCCAGGCTGAACCCCCGCAGGTGCCGCACGAAGTCCTGCAATGCCTTCACACCAGTGGCCTCGGCCTGCCGGCACCACTCCTGGAGGGCCTGGGTGAGCTTTTCCTGGCTGGAGTAGCTGCGGTTCCAGACGTCCTGCAGGCGCTTGCGGTACTCGTACACCACGCGCAGGGTGCTGGTCTTTTCCAGGGTCTGCTCGATGTGCTGCTGGGCCTTCGGCGTGATGCGGGACTCGTCGCGCACCAGCAGGCGGCGGGTCTTCTTCAGCGCGCGATGGCAGGAGGCATCGGCCCGGGCCAGCTCCTCGCGCAGCACCGGCACGATGACGTGGCGGGCGTAGTACGAGAGCACGTGCAGGCGGGCGACGACGATGGCGCGCACGGTCTCCAGGTCGATGTGCACCTTGTCGGCGTCATGCACCGGCTGCGGGGCGACCTTCTTCACCTTTGCCAGGCCCACGGCCTGCATCAGGCGGATGTACATCCAGCCGATGTCGAACTCCCAGCGCTTCATCGAGAACCTGGCGGAGCTCGGGAAGGCATGGTGGTTGTTGTGCAGCTCCTCGCCGCCGATGAGGATGCCCACCGGGGTGAGGTTGGTGGAGCCGTCGCGCGGCTCGAAGTTGCGGTAGCCGAGGTAGTGGCCCAGGCCGTTGATCACGCCGGCGGCCCAGAACGGGATCCAGATCATGTGGATGGCCCACATGGAGAGGCCGATGGCGCCGAACAGGGCGACGTAGGCGATCAGCAGCAGGCTCACGCCCAGCACGTTGTGGCGGCTGTAGACGTGGCGCTCGAGCCAGTCGTCCGGCGTGCCCTTGCCGTATTTCTCCATGATGGACTCATCGGCGACGGCCGCGCGGTAGAGCTCGGCGCCCTCGCGCATTACCTTGCCGATACCGAGCACCTGCGGGCTGTGCGGATCGTCCGGGGTCTCCACCTTGGCGTGGTGCTTGCGGTGGATGGCCACCCATTCCTTCGTCACCATGCCCGTGGTGAGCCACAGCCAGAAGCGGAAGAAGTGGCTGACGACGGGGTGCAGGTCCAGCGCGCGGTGTGCCTGGGCGCGGTGCAGGAAGATGGTGACGGAGGCGATGGTGATATGGGTGAGGCCCAGCAGCGCGAGGATGTATCCCCACCAGGGCAGATCGATCAGACCATTGAACATGTAATGCACTCGACAGTTGGAATCATTTGGGTGGCGCGTCGCTGCGCGGATGACGTACCGGCGGTCTTGTCAGATCGGCCGCCGACGGGCCCCGAGCCGAATCCCTGGCGAGAACTTCATCATAACGCCTAATCAGGCCCGGACAAGCAGCAGATTGCCCGATCCGTCCACCTCGACCAACCAGCCTGGCTCGATCCAGGTGGTGGCCACGGGCTCGGCGATCAGCGCCGGCCCCTGCAGCCGCTGACCCGCGGCCAGCGCGGCCCGCGAATAGACGGGCACCTCTTGTCTGACCCCGTGTACCGGCAGACGTTCCACCGGCCCGGTCGGTGCGCCGGCAGCCAGCCGCGGCAGGTGCACCGGGGGCGCGGCGCCGGCAAGTCCCACGCGCAGATTGACCAGCTCCACCGGCATGTCCAGCGCATGCCCGTAGGCCTCACGGTGGGCGGCGTGGAAGTCGTCCGCGGCGCGGGCCAGCCCACGCCAGGGGACCGCCAGCGTGGTGGCCTGCCCGGCGTAGCGCAGATCCAGCGAGCGGCGCGCCACGGGATCAGGTACGCCCTCCTCCGCCAGCGAGTCGCGCCCCTCGGCCTCCATGGCGGCGAAGAGCCGTTCCAGCTCGGCCTCGGCCAGCGCGTCCAGCAGACCCTGTCGGGTGCGCGAGAGCTGGCGGCCGGGCGGGGCCACCAGCATGCCCAGGGCGGAGAGCACGCCGCCGTGCATGGGCACCAGGGCGCGGCCCATGCCGAGCGCATCGGCCAGGGCGCAGACGTGCAGGCCGCCGGCGCCGCCGAAGGGCATCAGAGTGAAGCCGCGCGGGTCGATGCCGCGCTGCACCGAGATCACGCGCAGGGCCTGGGCCATGTGCTCGTTGGCGATCTTGAGAATCCCCTCGGCGGCCGCCTCGACGGAGAGCCCCAGCCGCTCGGCCAGTGGGCGCATGGCGGCGCGGGCCGCCGCGACGTCCACCGGCAGACCCCCACCCAGGCGGGTGCTGCCCGGCAGGTGGCCGAGGATGAGGTTCGCGTCGGTGACGGTAGGCTCGCCCCCACCCTGCCCGTAGCAGGCGGGCCCGGGCGCGGCCCCGGCCGACTGCGGCCCCACCTGCAGCAGGCCGCCGGCATCGATCCAGGCGATGGAACCGCCGCCGGCGCCGATGGTGTGCATGTCGACCATGGGCACGGCCACCGGATAGCCCGCGATCTCGCTCTCGCTGATGAGCCCGATCTCGCCGTCGATCATGGCGACATCGGTGGAGGTGCCGCCCATGTCGAAGGTGAGCAGCCGCTCACGGGCCGACTCGCGCGCCACGTGGCGCGCACCCATGAGCCCGCCGGCCGGACCTGACAACAGGAGCTGCACGGCCTGCTCGCCGGCCTGGTCGGCGCTGATCGTACCGCCGTGGCTCTGCATGACCTTGAGCCGGGCCGGCGTGATGCCCGCCTCCAGGCGCGCGAGGTAGCCCTGCATCAAGGGGCCGACGTAGGCGTTGAGCCAGGTAGCCATGCTGCGCTCGTACTCGCGGTACTCGGGCAACACCTGCGAGGAGCGGGAGACGAACAGGCCCTCGGGCACCGCGGCCTCGACGGCCCGCTCGAAGCGGTCGTCGACGAAGGCGAACAGCAGGTTGATGGCCACCGCCTCGGGGGCGAGACGCGCCAGTTCGGCACGCAAGGCCGCCAGGTCGTCCCCGGTGAGCGGCTCGACCACGCTGCCGTCGGCGGCGAGCCGCCCGCCGGTCTCCAGGCAGAGTTCGGCCGGCACGGGCGGGGATACCGGCGGCGGCTGCAGATCGTAGAGGTCGCGCCGTGCCTGGCGGCCGATGGTGAGCACGTCGGCCAGGCCCCGGTTGGTCACGTAGGCCGTGCGCACGCCCCTGCCCTCGAGCACCGCATTGGTGGCCACGGTGGAGCCGTGGATCACGCGCAGGCCCCGCAGGTCGAGCCCGAGCTCGCGGATGCCCTCGAGGATCGCCCGCTCGGGGGCCTCGGGCGTGGACAGCACCTTGTGCACGCGAAAGCCCGCGCCGTCGAAATAGACGAAGTCGGTGAAGGTGCCGCCGGTGTCCACGCCCAGCAGCCGCGGGGAACCCGGGGAGGGGGAATCGGTCATTCAGGTTGTCATCGAAGTGTCATTACAAGGCCTGTCGCCGCACTGTTACAATCCCGTGATACAGGACGGAACGATGCGCGGCGACGCGCCCAACAAGAAGAACGCAGTTTAAGGGATATGACCGCCAAATTCCTCGTCGAGGCCCGCCACCTGTACCGCCGGTATGGGGGCGCCTATGCCGTTAACGACATCAGCCTGACCCTGCGCCAGGGGGAGGTGCTCGGCCTGCTCGGCCCCAACGGCGCCGGCAAGAGCACCACCATGCGCATGCTCACCGGCAACCTGGCCCCGAGCGCGGGCGAGATCCATATCAACGGCATTGACCTGCTCGACCAGCCCCGCCAGGCCAAGCGCCACCTGGGCTACCTGCCGGAGCAGCCGCCCGTGTACCGTGACCTGCGCGTGGACGAGTACCTCGGCTACTGCGCCCGCCTGCACGGCCTGAAGAGCGGCAAGGCGGCGTCGGCCATGGCCGACGCCCTGGAGCGCTGCGCGCTCACCGACGTGAGGCGCCGACTCATCGGCAACCTGTCCAAGGGCTACCAGCAGCGCGTGGGCATCGCCCAGGCCATCCTGCACCGCCCGGCCGCGGTCATCCTCGACGAGCCCACCGTGGGCCTGGACCCGATCCAGATCCGCGAGATACGCGGCCTGATCCGCGAACTGGGGCGCGAGCACGCCGTGATCCTCTCCACCCACATCCTCCCGGAGGTGCAGGCCGTCTGTGATCGCGTGCAGATGATCCACCAGGGCCGCACGGTGTTCGACGATACCCTGGACGGCCTGGAGAATCGCCACGCCGAGCCGGTGCTGGTCGCCGCCTTCGAGCACCCGCCAGCAGAGGCGGCGCTGCTCATGATCACGGGCGTGGAGGCGGTCGAGCCGCTGGCGGACGGGCGCTTTCGCATCCGCCACCGTGACGACACCCGCAGCGCCGCGGCGCTGGCCGAGGCGGCTGCGGAGGGCGACTGGGGATTGACTGAGCTTACGCCCGAGCGGGCCACCCTGGAGCAGATCTTCGTCGACCTGGTGCACCGCGAACCTGACAGCGAGGCCGCCGCATGATCGCCACCATCGCCCGCACCGAGTTCCGCCGCCTGTTCTTCTCGCCGCTGGCCTGGGCCATCCTGGCCGTGAGCCAGTTCGTGCTCGCCCTGCTGTTCCTGGTCTTCACCGAGAGTTTTCTCACCGAGATCCAGCCGACCTACGCCGGCCAGCCGGGGGCCCCGGGGGTGACCGACGCGGTGGGCTCGCCGCTGTTCTTCTGGGCGGCCTTCATCATGCTCGCCATCATGCCGCTGCTGACCATGCGCCTGATCGCCGACGAGCGCCAGGCCGGCACGCTCACCCTGCTGGTCTCCGCGCCCATTTCCAGCGCCCAGATCGTGCTCGGCAAGTACCTGGGCCTGCTGGGCTTCATCGTGGTGATGATCGCGATGGTGATGCTGATGCCGCTCTCGCTGGCGGCCGGCACCAGCCTCGACTGGGGCAAGCTCGCCGCCAGCGCGCTGGGGCTGCTGCTGCTGCTCGGCTCCTTCGGTGCTGCGGGGCTGTACCTCTCCAGCCTCACCCAGCAGCCGCTGGTGGCCGCCGTGAGCAGCTTCGGGCTGCTGCTGTTCCTGGTGGTGCTCTATATCTCCGGCAGCACCCAGTCTTCGGCCAGCGAGCTGTTCGTCTACATCTCGCACTACGGCCACTTCCTGTCCTTCCTGCAGGGCGTGTTCGACACCAGCGACCTGGCCTATTACCTGCTGTTCATTGCGACCTTCCTGGTGCTGACCATCCGGCGCCTGGACAACGACCGCCTGCAACGCTGAGCCGACCCGCGACCCATGAAGATCGACGCCGCATCCCGCCGCCTCACCCGCGTCCAGAACATCGCCTTTATCGTGCTGCTGCTCGCCGCCGTCGGCCTGCTGGCCTGGCTGAGCCTGCAGTACCGCTTCGAGGCCGACTGGACCGTGGGCAACCGCAACACCCTGAGTGCGGAGACGCAGGAGCTGCTCTCGCGCATCGAGGGCGAGCTGCGCATCACCGCCTATGTTTCGGATGACGCGGAGCTGCATCGCCGCGTGACCGACCGCATCGATCGCTACCGGCGCCACAAGGCCGACGTGAGCCTGCACTTCGTCAACCCGGACCTCGAACCGGAGCGCGCCCGGGTCGACGAGATCCAGCGCCCCGGCCAGCTCGTGCTGCGCCTGGGCGAGCGCAAGGAGGTGGTGGGCGACCTGGCCGAGCAGACCATGGCCAACGCCCTGCAGCGCCTGACGCGCGGCGAGGAGCGCTGGGTGCTGTTCCTCGAGGGCCACGGCGAGCGCGCACTCGCCGGCACGGACAGCAAGGGTCTGGCCCAGCTCGCCCAGGTGCTGGAGCGCTCGGGCCTCGGCCTGCGTCCGCTCAACCTGGTGCGTACCCCCGCCATCCCGGACAATATCGCCCTGCTGGTGATCGCCGCCCCGCAGCAGCCGCTGCTCGAAGGCGAGGTCGACCTGATCCGCCAATACGTCGACAACGGCGGCGCCCTGTTATGGCTGGTCGAACCCGGCGAGCTGCAGGGCCTGGCGCCGCTGGCCGAGCACCTGGGCATCGACCTGCCCGATGGCCTGCTGGTGGATGCCAACCAGCAGCTGCGCTCGCTGCTGGGCATGGACCATCCGGCCATCATCCCGGTGGCCGAGTATGGGCGCCACCCGGCGACGGCGGGCATGGAGGTCTTCACCCTGTTCCCCATCGCGCGGCCGGTGCGCTCGCTTGGCAGCGAGGCCTTCACACAGCAGCCGCTGCTCACCACCCTCACCGATACCTGGCTCGAAACCGGCCCGCTGGAGGGCGACATCAGCTTCGACGCAGAGGCCGGCGACCAGCCCGGGCCGCTGACCCTCGGCCTGGCCCTCACCCGCGAGAAGGAAGACAGCGAGCAACGCATCGCCGTGATCGGCGACGCCGACTTCCTCTCCAACGGCTTTCTGGGCCACGGCGGCAACCTGGACCTGGCCACCAGCCTGACCAACTGGCTCGCCGCCGACGACACCCTGATCGCCATCACCAGCCGCAGCGCGCCGGACACCCGGCTCGACATCTCGCCGGGCTATGGCTACACGGTCGCGATCTTCTTCCTGTTCGTGTTGCCGCTGGCCCTGCTGGCCGCCGGCGTCACCATCTGGCTGCGCCGCCGCAGGGCCTGAGGCGTCGAGGAGTCCCACATGGCCAGCCAGCGCACCCGCCTCCTGATCAACCTCGGCCTGCTGCTCGCGGTCGCCGTACTGGCCGCCATCGCGCTCCTGGGCCGCGGCACGGACGCCCCGGGCGAGCGGCTCACCGCCCTGGACCCCGAGCGCGTCGCGCGCATCACGGTACACGGCGAAGACCAGCCCCCCGTGCGCCTGGAACGGCGCGGCGCGCACTGGTGGCTGACGAGCCCCTGGGAACTGGAGGCGAGCCCGCGGCGTATCGCCGATCTCGCGGCCCTCGCGAACGCGCCAAGCCGGGCCGCCTACGCGGCCGCCACCCTCGACCTGGCACGCTACGGCCTCGCCCCGCCCCGCATGCGCCTGGAACTCGATGACACCGTGATCGAGTTCGGCGCCACCAACCCGGTGACCCGCCAGCGCTACGCCCGCGTCGGCGACACGGTGCACCTGATCGACGACACGCACACCTACCTCCTCAACGCCACCACCGAGAGCTACCTCGGCCCGCGCCTGCTGCCGCGCGAGGCGCAGATCGTCACGCTGGCACTGCCCGACCGGCGCATCGAGCGCGACGCCACCGGCGGCTGGCGCACCGACGGCGCAGAGACCACCCCGGACGATGCGCAGGCCCTGATCGATGCCTGGCGGCGCGCCGAGGCCCTGTGGGCCCGGCCCTTCATCCCGCAGGACGACCTCCCCGAGGTACGCATCACCCTGGCGGACGGCCAGGTGCTGCGCTTCGCCGTGGCCGGCACCGCCCCCGACCTCTTGCTGGCGCGCCCGGACCTGGGCTTCGTCTACACCCTGCCGGCGGAGGCAGCGGCAGGGTTGCTGGATACGCCGGGGGCCGCGGAAGAACGCGACTAACCGCCGATAGACCGTGGAGCGCCGTCCCGCACAGACGCCTCGCCATCCCCCCGCCCACCGGGCCACACCGGAACCTTGGTGTTCGTTCGCGGACCGATGACAGACACCCCTGGTTTACAGCCTTCGCCGGTTGTGCCACGGTTTCGCTTTGGCATGGCCATGCCCTTCAGGAGAACACACATGCAGATCATCAAGGGACTGCGCGTTGCGCTGACCGCCGGGGTGCTGGCCCTGATCCTCGGCGCCTGCGCGACGCCGGAGCCCCGCCCGGATGAGGCGGACGCGCAGGCGGCCACGACAGACAGCGCGCTCGATCGCCAGCTCAAGGAGTGCTACCTGATCGGACAGATGTACCTCTGGTCGGTCAAGGACTTCAGCCAGGGACTGCCGCTGGAAACGGCACAGGACACCAGCCGCCGCGCCTTCTTCAACGACGTGCCGCAGCTCGCCGACTACCAGCACTCCATCGCCCAGGTGGTGTACCAGGAGCGCCCGCCGGACAGCTACCCCGCCAGCCGCTACCTGCGCATCAAGTACGCGGAATGCGCCAAGACCGTGAGCGACGTCGAGCTCGGCCAGAAGTCGACCATGTGCTTCAACCTGGTGCTGCTCTCGGAGGTGGTGCACGAGATGCGCGACGCCGGCCGGACCCGAGAAGAAGTCGCCGAGGCCTTCGCCGCCACCAACCAGCGCCTGGAATCCTACACGCCCATGATCAGCGCCATCTTCGCCAGCGACGGCTCCCGCGAGGACTACAACGCGGGCCTCTACACCCGCTGCCTCACGAGCTACGCCCTGCAGTCCGCGGAGTGATCCGCGGGGGCGCATGCCGCCCCGATCCGTTACAATACCGCCTGGCCGACACGGGCCGGCCGTCTGGCCGGCCCGGTGTCATTGAACTGCCCGTAATCGACCGACGATGACCGACCCGTCCCAGATGAGCACCCCGTTCTGCGTGACCGTCGCCTCGCCCGAGGAACTGGGGGCGGCGCTGGCCGATCCGCGCACCCTGGCCGTCATCCGCTTCGCCGACGCCCCGGCGCTCGACCCGGCCGAGCCGCGCCTCGTCCAAGTGGGACTCGCGCCGATGGGCGACACCGACCGCATCGAGATCTGGCGCAGCCCGCAGCCGGTGGAGACGGGCAGCGACGGCCCCTTCAGCTATGCCCGCACGCCCGACGCGCTGCTGGTACACGCCCTGATCGACGAGGCCGATTTCAACAGTCTGGAAGACGCCGTCGAGCACCTGTACCGCGAGTTCTTCGCCGTGCTCGAGCGCCAGGCCTATTCGCACCAGCTGCGGGTGTGGAACTACTTCCACGACATCAACCGCGAGATTCCGGAACTCGAGCGCTACCGCAGCTTCTGTCTCGGCCGCCACCGCGTGCTGGAGGCCATCCCGGACTTCGAACGCACGCTGCCGGCGGCCACCGCCATCGGCACCCACGCCCCAGGCCTGCAGCTCTACGCCCTGGCCGCGCGCGAGCCGGGCCTGCAGATCGAGAACCCGCGCCAGGTGAGCGCCTTCCGCTACCCCGAGAAATACGGCC